>ERZ1026850.1453-NODE-1453-length-12225-cov-14.803122_pt1 | contig 12225 bp, 17 predicted proteins | sample MGYA00380155_ERZ1026850 | MGnify/ENA primary metagenome ERZ1026850 (study PRJEB33269, sample SAMEA4719791) | human gut metagenome | biome: human-associated habitat; feature: organic feature; material: feces | place: Cameroon | collected 2013-10 ... | reverse complement strand
ATTGCGACGCCAAAAGCGATCCGCACCATACACGCACCATTCCCAATTTATCAAGCCTCATCTATATTCTATATGTATTTACAGATACCCGTATATGCACCCTTTTTCACATATTTTATAGTCAAAAAGGGTGTCAAATGACCAAAATAGCCTCTGAAAAACACCCCTTTTTACACCCATTTTTAGTCAGATTTAATCGAAAATCTTAATGACATTTCCTATATCTGCACGCATGCGTTTTGCATTATCGTTTCGTATATGTGAATAAATATCAATAGTTGTCTTTACTGAGCTGTGCCCCATTATAACCTTTGCGATTTCATATGGAACCTCATTTAAAACTAAATGCGTTGCAAACGTATGTCTGAATATATGCGGTGTAAGTTTTGCTGGTAATTCAACCGGCTCTCTATCTTCCTTTTCTGCTCTTTCCTTTTCCCACTCATTTGCATGCTTTACAATTCTCTTCATTGTTGCGACAAAGCCTTCGTGTGTAAAAGGATTCCCCAGTTTTGACGTGAATACAAACTGGCTGTAACCATCTATTTTTATATCCTGTCGTATCCTCATATCTTTTTGATACTGTTTCTGCATTTTAAACAATCGTACCAAATCATCACTTAATGGAATATCTCTAACTGCATTTGGTGTTTTCGGTGAAGTTATAAAATACTCATGCTTATTGGTATTTTTACATCTATAATTTAATGTCTTACTAACGTGTACTATGCATTTTTCTAAATCCACATCATCCCATGTTAAAGCATCACATTCACCGAATCTCATGCCAGTTCCAAGAAGTATGCCTACCATTGGTAAATATACATTTTGAAATGTACCCTCTATCTTAAGAAAGTCCAATAACAACTTTTCCTGCTCTTCTGTCAGTGCATCTCTGGCTTCCTTTGGTTTTGCTGCAACATCTTTCATGATTTCGCTTGCAGGATTAACGAATAATCCACCATCGTATACGACTTGCTGTAAGCAATTATACAACATACTAGCAAGCGAACGCAATGTTCCATGTGCTAATTTCTTTTTATTTGCTAATTCCCTAAAGTGTGCTACAAAGTGAGTTCTCTTTAATTCCCTCATCGGCATACGCCCTATTGCATAAGGTTCAACATACCATTCATAATAATTTTTCAAATTCAATAAGCTTGCAGGCTTCACTTTATCTTCCTTGAAAATCTTGATATATTGCGGATACCATTCGTTTAATGACATGCCAGCCAAATCTGTGTTTCTTCCGGATGCTACATCCAGTTTTTGCTTGTCTATCTTGACCTTTAAATTAGTTAAATCCTTGTCGTATATATAGTGTGGCTTCCCATACAAATAATACTTATAAATGTACCTGCTATCAGCTTGTCGATAATATACTCCTTCCGGAAGCACTCTGCCGTTAGGGTCTTTTCTTCTTACTACTTTTGCCATAATTATTTACCAGCCTTTCTTCATTTTTATTTGGGTGGGGATGGTACCAGAGGTCACCCCCATCCGTCAAGCACATTCTATAATTACATAGATTCGTAGTATAAAAACTCCTTCAATCTCTGTACATTAAATCTCAATGAGTTCCCTATATAAACTCTTGCCTTTGCTAACTCGGCAACCTTTAATGCTCTTCTACGTCCATATCCAGTTATACGCATAAGGGTGTCTAAATCGACTAAAAGCAGTTCATCTTCTATTTTTTCCATTTTCTATCTCTCTTTCATTTAAATGCTCGTTCGGTTACTGAATGTTCTTGTATTTGCTTACTTTCTTCGTTGTATCACTTAATCAGCTTAAAATTAAGATTGGGACAGTTCCACAATCCATACGAATGACGTAATCATCAAAACTGTCCCAATTATTGATTCATTAGTAGATGCAGTAATATGGCGTACGACAATGATAGTCATAGCTCTTATCTATACATGCATCTACCGCCGACTTTAGAAATTTAGGTATCTCATCAATTTGAGATAACTCTGCGATTTTATCATCAAGGTTTATTCCTGTAATTTGGTAAACCTCAATGTTTTCTTCTTTACGATTATGCTCTGCATTGATGACATATTCACCAACCTGCACCGGAATTAAAGCGTGATCGTTACATGCTAAATCTCCATATGTTCTCACATAGATTGCCTTTTTAGCTTCACCGTGTGTTCCTGCTATAACAGTTGCGTAGCCAGTGTTTGACCAGCCACCACCAGATTCCCAGAGACATGGGATTCCTTTCTTTGAAATTTCAATATTAACTGTCTTGTTCATTTTTTTCTCCTTTTTATCTATCAATTAATTTTTTCCCATCATATAAACTTTCATAAGTTGCACAATACTCTGCTATGTGCTTTTCAGGAATCAGCTGATTCTCACAGGAATATCGAATTTTTTCCCAATATTCATCAATGGTTATCTTTTCTTTGTAATCATGCATCAACAAATACAACCCAGCATTCTGTGGCACCCTGTTTGTCCAAACATATTCCTGTGCCTTACTCTTATGTTCGCCATGCGTTACCACTTCACAATGTTTATATGTATCTGCCAGCTTGAAGCAATGCCAATCATCACCCAATATGGCATCATAGATTGTTGGAACATCCTTATACTGTGAGCGATAATCACACATGACAATTGCTGATTTAGCATCTGCTATAACATATGCACCTCTAATATGTTCGTACAGGCTTGCCATCTCCGTGCCATATAACTTAGGTGAACTTCTATACAGTCCTACGTAAGGCCAGTCCACAAACATCTGAGTTTCACTTTGGCACTTAACCTTTTCAATAAGCTTAATTCCATCGCAATTCATTATCTGTGTATTGACTTTCAAATTTTCAACCGCATTCATTACGTTACGTTTTACTTCTATTCTATATTTCGCGTTGAACTTTTGACTTGAATAGCTTTTTCCAGCGCAATTGAATGACTGTGAATATACTAGAAAAATATTCCTACATAGCTCTACCCTTTTTTCTTTTGGAACGTCACTAGCCCTGCAATATGGTTTTAACATTTTTCTCTGTGCATTGCGGAACTGTTCCTTTGCAACATTCTTATCATCAGGCTTCTCAATACTTAAAATTGCATTAATTGTAGCTTCACGTGTTTCTTCATCTGCAAGGGACATATATAAAAGTGCGATATTTGGGTTTCTATCGTTTAAACACGATTTTACATATTTCCCATTGTAATTTGAAAAATATATGGCTGCTCCACCAGCAAATGGCTCCAGATACTTAGTACATGTGGGGTCGAACAGTGCCTTTATCTTGTTTACGTAGGGAGCTTTGCTCCCTACATAACCATTCAGTAAATTGTATTTGCACATATTACGCCACCTCACTTTCTTCCATATATTCATCAACAACATATAACTTGTAGAAACGCTGATTTCCTGTCTCATTATATGCATAACGACCTTTGCTACACTTTAAGAAATTTACCCCCATACTGACCTCAGCCAATCTTAGCTTCTTGCAGAATGTCACTGGAGTGTAACCCGTATCTTCCATGATTTTCTTCATGTATGTATCTCTAACAGATACGATTCTATTTTCTGGGTCATACTTACATTGTCTGCCTTCAGTGTTCTTGCTGTCTGTCGCATTATCCTCACTTTTAGACATCTTTATAGCTCGTCTTACAACTTCTCGATATGCATCTATGATATTCAATGAATTGTTGAGTGCCACCATGCTCCTGCTAGTCTCGAGAAACTTTGTTGCTCTTTCAAACGCCAGCTTAATGTCATTTTCTTCGAAATTGATTACAAATTTTTTTATCACATATAACACGTTATAATCGTCTGCATCCATGATTTTTTCTTTTCCAACCTGTACTTCAGCTCCTGCTCCTATCATAGGAACGTTGTGAGCTTCATTTACCAGAAACAGCTTGCACTTTTCCACAACCATATTGTCTGCGTTGTATACTGGAACCATCTCCAACCTATATCCCTCTTTAATGCAGAGTATTACGCGTTTATCATTAGGTGTAATTTGTGGTAAATTTTTATTAGGGTCATCACTATGTTCTTCCGTGTCATCTTCCAACTCTTCATTACTCTTTGGTGCTGGACAGGCTTTTGAAATGTCACTGTCACATATATCTGGCTGTGTTGCTATTTCTTCATCTGATGATGTTTCAACTTCCTTAGACTGTTCCATGGTCTCTGACTTTATATTGTCCTCTGATACTGACTGAACTGGTGTGACTGATGTTTCTGGTGCTGCATCTTTTGCTTCTTCCTGTCTCTTCTGGTCTATGTATCTTTGTAACTCGCCTGTTGCTATTTCTTTCGCTTCATCTTTTGCTGCCATTTTGTTTTCCTCCTTTGTTGATTCCTTGATTGTATTGAATGCTTCTGGCACCTTCATATCTCTTTCCTTTCTCTATTTGAGTGCTTCTTCTACTAGCCAGTCAGGTATATTTCCCTGCTCAAGCTCTTTTCTTATCTCAAGCCAGCGTCTTGTTATATCCACACCGGTATACCCCATACCGCGATATGCTGATATTGAAATGTATGGATTTTCTAAAAAATCCTCTTTCATATCAAACCAGATTCTATAATCTCCAAGACCCCAAGCCTCGGAGATTCTCTCCAAATCCTCTGATTTGAAGTCTGGATAATCTGGAGTAATCTCTACTCTATACTCCAGATTCTTATATATAATTTTCTTTTTATTTTTCATATGTCTCACCTTCTCTTAATGCAAAATAATAAGGATGTCCTCTATAATAATGTGAATCACACAGATACTAATATAAGCGGATGATTTGTGTAACAAAATTCAATTGATACGCTGAATGCCTATTTCTCCTCAAATCTTGCTACACGCCAGACCATTCATGCCCCTGGTATCCCCAGTACTCTTTTCTCGGGTCTGAGCAGACTACTCCCTTGGTGCGGTAGGTTGAGCCTTGCATGAATTCTATATGTACATACACCACTCGTATCGCACCCTACTCATGATGTAATATTGTAGACCCATAAAAATTTCCTTATCTCATGTTTATCACCTCTCTCTGTTGTTTTCCTCTTGACAAGTATAACGATATCAAATACTGTAACATCACACAATGTAACGTTTTTTGAACGCTTTATATAAAACAAAAAATGCGTAGAAATGGCTATTTTCTCCATTTCTACGCATTTTCAAACTGTACTATTACAGACGCATTATGTTACATGCTTTACTGCTTTATGTGATTTTCTTAAGTTAAAAGTGTTACTTTCAATTCGTGTTCTTTTTTCTCTTTTTTCCAGAATGGTCTACACATTTATATTGATAAACAGCTATAAAATTCTTATAACTTTTCATAATATCATCAGCCATTCTCTTGATTGTGTCCGGATGGCAATCGTCCAATTGTTCAAATGTCAATTCCATAAACCCTGCTGCTTTTTTATAAACAAATTCATCAATCGTTGTATCCTTCTGGTTAACGTACTCCTTTATCTTGTTCATTAACCATAATACACAGTCCTTTGCCAATCCAGACTCCACATTGTTTTCATTCAACGCCAGATTATTCATCCATATACGTACACTGTTTTCAACTTCTTTCTCTTTTTCCTTATCTCCAAATACTCTCTCCCACTTCTCTGGTGTATTATATTTACCCAGTTCAAATAGCTTCTCTCCTCTGATTGCTACAAGCATACTTTCACTATCTTTAACTGTCTCAATCATTGGTTTAGTTGCACTTTCTTGATGACCATTACACATTTTAGAATAATATGGTCTGCTAGTTCCTAATATCTCATATAGAGAATCCATTTTCTCTTTACCAATACATGCATAGTTAGTATATTTCCGAGGAACAATCTGTAGAATATTTCGATACATCATCTTAATCATGATCAGATTTGCTCTAAAAATAATTTTTCTTTTCTTTTGTTCGTCCATACGCCCACCTTTCTATGATATACCTATCTTATCATAAAAAAGCTTTCCATCCAAACAAACTTATTTTTTTGCAAATTGGCAATCACCTCAAAATCACTGTGCCATCATAAACTACCACTCCCAGCTTCTTTGCTGCTTCATCTGCCTGCGGTGTCAGCTCTGAATTGGTAAAAATCATTGCCCGGTCTGTCCCATAATAATTCTTTGCACATATCACTTCCTCAACCGCTCTGTATGTCACTTTCCCAGAATACTTTTTACACTGCACTGCATATGTCTCTCCATTTTTTGAACATATTACATCTGCTCCATAGTCACCAGATCCCTTTGTAACCTCAACATTATCAAATCCATGTTGTCTTAACCATTCTGCGCTCCAGCTCTCAAACTCCCATCCGGTCATGCTGTCAAAATCTTTCCATCTGTAGCTATTACTTTGTGAGTGCACTGCCAGATACTTTTGTACTGTCACAACAATTCCAGTTACACACAATGAAATAACTACTATCGAAATCATATTTTTCCACACGCTGGCTATGGAAAATCTCTCTGTAGCATTAAAAAAATGTAATGCCATCACATCAGCCACAACTATGAATATCAGTTTTACTCTATGTTCTATCCTCTTATCCCCCAACAATCGGAAAGGTATATAAAATACATTCACAAGCATAGCTCCTATTACTGCAATCATAAAAATCATCTCTATACGCATACTTCCACTTCTTCCAAACATGTCATACAAGTACCAGCAACACCCTATAAACAGGATTCTTGCTATCCATGAGGTTTTCAATTTATTAACGACATTATCTTTTTTATTTCCTATTAAAATATCATACATACTGTATATCCCTCCTTTTGAGTGGGGGTATTGTAACGCTGGTATAAGTGAGGTTCAAGCTGTTTTTCATATTTTTTTTGTAAGTTTATTTTTCCGGTGCTTTTTCAGTTTTTTACTACAGCCATGCCTCTATGTAGCTCTGGTTTCATTTTGATGACACCACCACTCATGCATTATTGATGTCTTTTGCATGTACACCTACAAAAGAAAAGCCTGTTCCTTCTATATATAAACTCTTCTGCACAGGTCAATTTTGTAATTCTTATGCAAAATGACTTTTCCGAGTAATGAACATTTTCTCAACTAGTCCACTCTGATGTCATTTCTTTTTTCCTTTTTTGCTATTATCCTCACTTCCCATCTTTTTTTTCTTAAACACCATTTTTAATTATTCAAAAGCCTGTTTTTTACAAAAATAAAATCGAAATCAAAAATATTGATTTCACTGTTTCCACATTTTTATATTAACTCACAAAATACTTTCCACATTTTCTTCAGTTGCTATAAAAATCCAATCCCACCATTTCCAGTCAACATCTTTTTGATTTTTTTCTATCTTCTGAAAATCCAGTGGATGCAGGGTGTTTTTATCAACTAGCTAACATTTTGCTTTTTATTTTTTCTTCCTTATTATATGTAACCAATAGTACATGACTTTTTGTTTCATATCACTAGTCCATAAAATGCCTTATAAAAAATGTACCCTTAAACAACTCAAGGCGGTTACACTTTTACATGTAACCGCCCTGTATATAAAAAGGAAAAGTAAATGGAACACAATGTATATTTATTTCATTAAACTGACTTTCTGATTCTCTTTTTAAGTGCGTCACAGATTCCCTGCGCAGCCTCCATATTATCATTCATCTGACCATCATTTGGAAAGTCCACCTGACCTATAGTCCGGCAGTCACCATTTGCAAGCACAATAACAAATATGCATCTGTTAGGACTAACCATCTTAGGAATAATTCTGAATCCACCTCTTGCCATTTTTACCACCCCTTTCTGATGTCATCGTTTATAAACTCAAGCTTTGTCTCTTCATCTTTTGTGAAGCTTACTGAATCTACAAGATTTGCAAAGCTTTCAGAAGACTGCTCAAACATATCTTTTATGATCTCTTCACTGATTCCTTCCGTACTTACCCACATATCTATGGACACTGTCTTTAATGGTGTACCATCTTCCTCTGTAATATCTATCTCCTGTCTTAATCTGAATTTCTTCATGATGTCATGCCTCCTTATTGTATTCTTTCACTCTGCTGTAATACTGCTGGTATGCCTGTCTGACCTTTTCCATAAGCCAGACATTATCTGCTTCATCTGCTCCACTGATTAGTTTTGCACTTGCAACAATGTCTCTGTCACCTAGGGTCTTTAAAACTCCAAACTCCCTTGCTCCATGTGTGCCTCTTAAATTGACCAGCATAAAATCTTCTTCTCCAAATCTGTTCATGATGTGTTCCTCCTGCTTTCCTTGTGTTTTAAAAAAATTGAAGTGTTGCTACCCATACAACTTGAAAATACAATTCATATGCAAGTTGTATCTTCCTGCGTAGCTTATGATTCTGTCTGTGCTCTGCATGTGGCGAACACCATATATCAAGCACTACTATCCTGCTTTCCTTATGTACAAGGCTCCATCTCTGCATTTCATAAGCCTTTGTACTGCGTTGAACCCATTTAAAATTCATGTCACTTCCATTTCTCCCTTCAATAATTTTTTTAAAAAATCTAATTACTTATCAAAATATGTCTTTATGCAGGACACAATAAAAAACCACCCAGCTATCAAAAATAACTGAGTGGTCTCCTATCTCTCATTTTATACTTTTTGCGAGTGCACTTACAAAAAATGTCTCTCTATTCTCATTCCATGTTACCAGCTTCTGTTTCCTTATCATCCATTTCAGACTTTACTATCCGGACAATATATGTAATGAAGCTTCTTATCTGTCTGTTAATATAAATCACACAACACATACAAATCAGAATCAGTGTGATTACAACCAATACTGTGAATGCATCCATAAACCCTCACCTCTCAAAAGATGCCCCGGCTTTTATGCCGGGGTCTGTCTTACTCTCTTACCATTTTTTATCAAAAAGTTTTTTCTCTTCCTTTACTGGCGCTGCCGTTGCACTCTCTGGTTTTGCAGCAACTGGCTTTGCTGTCTCTGGTTTTGCTGTAACCGTCTTTACTGGCTCTTCCTTTTTCTCTGTCACCGGAACCTGCACTTTCTTTTCAGGCTCTGTACCAGCCAGCACGATTTTTTCTCCATCGAGCTTTGCCCCACCGGAAACAATACCGATTTTCAAATATGCCCTCATGTCATTCTCTGAAATCTTAGCCTGCTCAAACTTACTGCTGATGCAATCGTAAACCACCTTACCGGATTCTTCATGACTTCCAATGCAGACATACAGATTATTGACCATACTCTCTTCTTCCATGGATTTCCAAGAACCAATATGGCTATGTACCATCATGTTTGTTGTAAAAAATCCTTCCTTGTCAAGCAAAAGCTCGTCATTATCTCCAATCTTAAGACCACAAATCTTCTGCTTGCCAGCCTTGATCATATCCTTGATCTGTTTAGAAGTGTACTCCATAACTTCTTTTCCACTCCAAAGCTCCCATCCTAACTCTCTGTTTCCAAGTACCAGTTTGTTTACTACGATATTCATCTTACACATTTTTACTACCTCGTTTTCTTTCCGTGCCCCTGCGCACTATACAATTTTTTTTTGGAGATTTTTTATTTCTATCTCCCTTTCACAATACAATCATAACGCTGTGGTCATGGGGTTCAAGACGTGATGATGCACGAAAATGTAACCTTATTGTTCTGCTGTGATTAGGGATGTTGTAGCATGAGTATGTTCTATTTTGATAAATCTCCCTGCTTTTTTTATCACAAGTCACTTTCCCAAAAATCACTCTCACTAATTTATCTCATAAACTATACATTTTAAAATACTGTAGGAAATTATCTAATGTACCCTTGCAAGCCACAATTTTCACTCAACTAGTCCAATATACTTTTAACCCCTATGTAACCTTGATTTCCCCATGTAATCAAACACTTATAAACTCAAAAAAATTTTGACACCCCAAGTCAATCAACTATCCCCACGAACTCTGATTTTTCCATTATGAAACACTTAAAAATTAAAATGACATGGATTCTATGTAGTTCCTGCACCGGAATCACATATAAAAATCCATGTCACATTTATTTTATTTCCTATAACAATATACTTTCTCCAGACTTCTTTTTCTCTTCCAGCTTTTTCTTCCATCTCCACAAGGTTGATTTACTGATTTCAAAGTAATCCATCAATTCTTTATCTGACAATCCAAACATGATCTGTAGCTCCAGCTCCACCATATTAAAACTTTTCTTTTTGGCAATTGGCATTCCCGACATGACCTTTGCCATCTGTATATTCCTTGCATTGCCATGACACATTTCATTAAGCAACTTATTTAATCTAGTGTTTTCTTCCTTTAGCCTTCTTCTTTCATCATCCAGCTCGCGTACTTCTCTGAATGCTTCTACAAATAAATAGGAAAACATGTAAACCAGTCCATTCATGCTTACCCCAAGCTCCGTGCAGAATTTTACTGCATCCACGTTGCCACTGATATTGTTCTTTTTCTGTATCTCTTTTAACATGATTATTATATTATCCACAGACCACATAACTTTCACCTCACTCCTTATAAACCCAGCCTACTGACATTTCATCGGTTCCTGCTTTTTCACAATGAAACACTACTCCTGCATATCCTCTTTGTTTCAAGATATCCCATCCGACCTCTGTTGCCCTCTGGCATGCGTACAGTGTTTCATATTCTCCCAGATATAGTTGCTTTCCTTCTGGTACGTGCTGATATAATTTATACATCTTGCTTTCCTCCTAAAAAAATTTATATTTCTAATCAAATCAAGTACCAAAACAAGTACAAACCTCCATATTTAAGTCACAACAATAATTCCAATATGCATAATATCTACTTCACCTTGTTACAAATCTGCTGCATAATGTTATAACTGGTTTCAAATTGAAGTGCTTTTTTGAAATCCACTTTTCCTTTATCCATGATTACTATGATCCCTTTACACTGTCACGCAAATAAACCACTTCACATGAAAACAAACAATAACCAATATGACTTATCTCCAACCGCTCAATGACACATATTTTTCCTATACGTGATCACAAATTTCATTTTGACGAGGATTTTTGAAATCTCAATTTCTATCTATCTGGTTTTTAGGTAACATCAAACTCAAATTAAACTCTATCCATTTTTCCCACACTGTGGCACCCTTATTTCCCCTTGTATACTATCTGTTGTCTATAAGCCACCTTTTACCCCATCTACAGCCAGAATCTCTCTGGTCACTGTTGCAAGTGCACTGCCAAAAGTCACATTTTAAACTGCAAACTGTAGCTTATTTTTCCTTATAAGATAACTATAAACCTTGTCCTTGTAGCCTGTTTATTCCCATAGTCATAATATCTGCTTTCATATTGTCAAACCAAATCTTATACTGCAAATAACTAAAAAAAATTGGCATTATGGCAATCTGCCGTTGTTGCTCTTTCTAAAAATGTGCAAAAAAATAAACCCTACTGGGTCATTTACTACAATACCATTAATGGTGAGAGCAGTGCTGGTGTCAAATCTGTAGGATGAGGATGTGGTTGAACATATTCCAGCTGAACCAACTGTTGCCTTATAAGTAGTTGACATATCAGGTGACCTGTTTATAAATCTAGTTGCAAAGGTTTCATTATACTCGGTACCAGATTTGCGTGTGCCCTGTGGGGTGTTGGCTGATTTAAAGTTGTATGCTGAATCATATGCCAAGCTCGTTAAGTAGGATATTGCTCCACCATTTTTCCAATCTGCTAAGGTGAGGTGGTCTTGCCCTCTAAACAAGACTGTAATGTAATTGAAATTACTGATTGATTGGGTGTCTTGTGAGGTTCCTGAACGTGTACTGGTGTTGTCCTTATAATATTTGTTGCTGGTGGTTATGGTGTTTACTGCTGGCTGGTTATAGGTGATGCTATCATTTTTTGATACTACTGCTTTGTTGATGGTGGAAGTATCAAGGGTAATGCCTAGGCTGGTGGTGTTGTCTGTCCATTTCCATGATGAGCATTTTTCATAACAGCTGTCTGTATGAGTGTGTTCGCTTGTTGTACAGGTTAAACTTTTATTGCCATCAGCGTCTTCTGTGTAACAACTATCACTGTGGGTGTGCTCACTCGTTGTACATTTTAAGTGTCCTTTATTACTGTTGGCTGTACAAGAGGTTTTGGATGGGGCTGGGGCTGTCCATGTGAAGTTGTGGGTGAATAGCTGCTGTGTTGTACTGTTGGCATCTGGGGTGATAAAGCTTACTCGCTTGGTGATTTGGGATTGCTGTAGCTGGAAGTCATAAGGTTG
>ERZ1026850.1443-NODE-1443-length-12284-cov-4.350969_pt1 | contig 12284 bp, 7 predicted proteins | sample MGYA00380155_ERZ1026850 | MGnify/ENA primary metagenome ERZ1026850 (study PRJEB33269, sample SAMEA4719791) | human gut metagenome | biome: human-associated habitat; feature: organic feature; material: feces | place: Cameroon | collected 2013-10 ... | reverse complement strand
CCATTTTCATCATATCCAAGCTGTGCCACATCACCGGTATAAACTTCTACCAGAAATACTTTATCCGTTCTGCTAAGCATGCCGGTTCCATCGTCATAATACTCATATATGGTAAAATATTCTCCGTCTTTTCCTACTTTAATTACGGAACTGAACTGATAACTGAAGGTCCCTTTCTGTCTGGTACTGTGTCCGGCAACATCCTCCAGATAACCATTTTCCACCAGACGTGTTACCAGATTGGACACTGCCCGGCTGGTCGGTATAGCACCGACTAATTTGAGCGTGTAGGTACGCATAGTCACTTCACTGGCAATACCTTCTTCACTGATATTTACAAATTTGAAGATGGTTTTGCCAAGAGGCATGGGAATTGGTCCCGTATAAGGCACACTGTCTGCGGTAGGTTCCGATTCATCTGTCGTGTAGAATACTTTACAGCCCTCTGTCCCCTCTACCGCAATCATCGTCGGTTCCTCATATTCGCCGCTATATAACTCCACTTGTGGTGCAGTGGGAATTAACAAATCAATGGTATAATGTTTCGTTACGGCATCACTTTCAATCCCATAATCATTGATAAACATGGCACTGATAGTATACTCTCCTGTTTCCAGGAAAATAGGTGCCGTATAAACCGGACTATTCTTATCCGGCAGTGTTCCGTCCATCGTATAATAAATGGTTCCGGAAGTATTGGAGCTCAATTTCAGTGGAATCACTTCCGCATAAGTCCCTTCTTCATAACTAAAGGATGGCTCCTTTGCCATATATCCCTGAAATATGGTAACAATCTGCTCATAAGGACAGTCTGCCAGTAAGTCATTGATTTTATCATATTGACCGTCTTTGGCATAAATGGTAATTACCTTATCATAGGCAGATTCTATCTCTTCATAAGAAGCCGATTCATTTCCGATAACCTGCATCAACACCTGTAAAGCAGCTGTCCTGTCTCCCAACAAATAATAATAATCTGCTTCCGTAAACAAAATCGACGTATCAGAGGGCGATTTCTCATAAGCCTTTTCCAGAAAAGCAATCGCCTTCTCATAATCTTCGTTATCCGCAGCTTCCTTTGCCTGCTGAAGCTGATAATCTGCAGTGGAAATATGATAGCGGTACATACCATAGGAAATCGCTATTATGCAGAACAAAACAATTAGAATTGCCATAACCACAACTCTTTTATAAGTACTTACATGTTCTTCTAAAAAATGCTCTTCGGGTACGTCTTCCGGCGAATCCCCCTGTTTTACAGGAATTGATTCTTCCTCAGGGATATCTTCTTCCATCACAACCATGGTGGATAATACTTCCGTTATGCTGTTTTCTATTTCAGGCTCAAAGTCGGGAACCATCTGAATTTCTTTACCACACACTTCGCAAATCAGATGTCCTTCTCCCAACTCATTTCCACAATTTGGGCACTTCATAAACAGCTTCCTCTCTTTTTACTGCAAGCTGACAGACTTCACGCAATTATACATTAGCATGGCAATGGTCATTGGTCCTACGCCGCCTGGTACCGGCGTAATGGCACTACAGACCGGTGCTACATCTTCATAGTCCACATCACCACACAGTTTATTGTTCTCATTGCGATGGATACCAACATCAATAACAACCGCACCCTCTTTGACATATTCTCTCGTAATCATTTTGGGTTTACCGATAGCCACCACAAGAATATCGGCCCGCCTGGTCACTTCTTTTAAATCTCTGGTACGGGAATGAGTAACCGTTACTGTTCCATTTTCTCTTAACAGCAATAATGCCATCGGTTTTCCAACGATATTGCTTCTACCAATAACCACACATTCTTTTCCGGCAATTTCAATTCCAGAACGTTTTAATAACTGAATAATTCCTGCCGGTGTACAGGATAGAAAGCCTGGCTGTCCGATGCAGAGGGCACCTACACTCTGGGGATGAAAACCATCTACATCTTTTTTCGGGTCGATTGCCTGAATGACGGCATCTTCGCTAATATGAGCCGGTAACGGAAGCTGTACCAGAATTCCGTTTACCTTAGCATCTGCGTTCAGCTTTCCAATCAGGGTAAGTAACTCTTCCTGAGAAGTTTCTTCTGGCAGTTCATAGGACAAGGAGTCAATTCCGACATAAGCACAGGCTTTCTTTTTATTACCCACATACACGCTGGAAGCCGGGTCATTTCCTACTTGAATGACTGCCAGGCATATATTGATGCCATCCTCTTTCATTTTAGCTGCTTTTTCTTTTAATTCGTCTTTAATTTGTGCTGAAATCAACTTACCATCTATTATCTGCGCCATTTTCTTCTACCTTTCCTTTACCTATTATCCTCAAGTCATTATTCCTTAAAACAGCCCGGTTATTACGCCATCCTCATTCACATCTATCTGATAGGCTGCCGGTTTCTTAGGCAGTCCAGGCATCGTCATGACCGCACCGGTAAGTACAACGACAAAGCCAGCACCGGCAGAAACATATACTTCACGGACACTCATCTCAAAACCAGATGGTCTGCCAAGCAGTGTCGGATTATCCGATAAAGAATACTGGGTCTTTGCCATGCAGACAGGCAGCTTGCCAAATCCAAGTTCCTCTAACTTCTTTAACTGCTTTTCTGCCGCCGGAGCATAGGAAACACCATCTGCACCATAGATTTCGCCGGCAATGGTCTGTATCTTTTCTTTCAGGGAAAGACTGTCTTCATACAATACTTTAAAGTTACTTTCCTTATGCTCTAAGGTATCCAGCACCTTATTTGCCAGGGCAATACCGCCTTCGCCGCCCTTCTCCCATACCTGGGAAATGGCAAATTCACAGTTCCTGTCCTCACAGAACTTCTGTACAAAGGTAATTTCTGATTCGGTATCTGTGATAAAAGAATTCAGTGTTACGACAACTGGAACACCATATTTATGTAAATTCTCAATGTGTTTTTCCAAGTTGACAATACCGGCTTTCAGGGCATCCAGATTTTCTTCTGCCAAATCAGCCTTTGCCACACCACCATTGTATTTTAAAGCGCGTACAGTTGCCACCAGCACAACAGCATCCGGCTTCAATCCTGCCATACGGCACTTAATATCAAAGAATTTCTCTGCACCAAGGTCTGCACCGAATCCTGCTTCTGTGATAACATAATCAGCCATCTTCAAAGCCGTTCTGGTTGCACGGACAGAGTTGCAGCCATGGGCTATGTTGGCAAATGGGCCGCCATGTACCAGTGCCGGTGTATGCTCTAAAGTCTGAATCAGGTTCGGCTTTAAAGCATCCTTTAACAGCGCTGCCATAGAGCCTACTGCATTTAAGTCAGCAGCCGTTACAGGCTCTCCATTAAAATTATATGCTACAATAATCTTGCCCAGTCTTTCTTTTAAATCTTTCATATCAGAAGCAAGACAGAGAATTGCCATGATTTCAGAGGCAACGGTAATTACAAAATGGTCTTCCCTAACCATCCCATCCATCTTGTTTCCAAGACCAACTACTACGTTACGGAGCACACGGTCATTCATATCCAGACAACGTTTCCATACAATCTGTCTAGGATCGATTCCCAGTTCATTTCCCTGCTGGATATGATTATCTAACAAAGCGGCCAACAGATTGTTTGCTGAAGTTATGGCATGGAAATCGCCGGTAAAGTGAAGGTTTAAATCCTCCATAGGAACCACCTGCGCATAGCCACCTCCTGCAGCCCCACCTTTGATGCCAAAGCAGGGTCCTAAAGAAGGCTCACGTAATGCGATAACCGCTTTCTTACCCAGTTTGCCAAAAGCCTGCCCTAATCCTACACTTGTGGTTGTCTTTCCTTCTCCCGCCGGTGTTGGATTAATTGCGGTTACCAGAATCAGTTTTCCATCCGGGTTATCCTGAATCCGATTGATGAAGTCATCGGAAATCTTCGCTTTATACTTTCCGTACAACTCCAGGTCATCGGCACTGATACCAGCCCGCTGCGCTACACTTACGATATTCTCCATTACCGCTTCCTGTGCAATTTCAATATCTGTTTTCATTCCAAATACCTGCCTTCCTTCGTCATTTTTATCCATTCTCTGTATTTCTGTTCTGTATTTTTCTATATGACTTCTTCAATCAACTGCTCAAACTGTTCTGCACTCATTAAAACCTTGCGTGGCTTGGTTCCTTCCTCTTCTCCGACAACGCCCGCTTCACACAACTGATCCATAATCCGTGCCGCTCTGTTAAAGCCAATTTTAAAGACTCTCTGCAGCATACCAATGGATGCTTTATCCTTCTCAATGATAAAACGTCCCGCATCTGCAAAATACTGGTCATATTCTGAACCACTATCGCCACCGGAAGCCCCCTGGGGAGATACAGCATCCATGTTTTTAATCTGGGCTTCAATATCCTCGCTGTACACATTGCCAATTGCCTGATTTTTCAGGAAATCGACTACGTCGGAAACTTCTTTATCGGATACAAAAGCACCCTGAATACGTGCCGGCTTCGGATATCCCTGGGGATAGAATAACATATCGCCCTTACCAAGCAGCTTCTCCGCTCCAACCATATCGAGGATCGTTCTGGAGTCCACACCGGAAGATACCGCAAACGCAACCCGGCTTGGCATATTCGCCTTAATCAGACCGGTAATGACATCTACAGATGGTCTCTGGGTTGCGATAATCAGATGGATACCACAGGCTCTTGCAAGCTGTGCCAACCGGCAGATAGACTCTTCTACCTCTCCCGGGGCTACCATCATTAAATCTGCAAGCTCATCTACAATAATCAGAATCTGCGGCAGTTTCGCTGGTGCCTGTGGGTCTCCGGCCGCCTGCATGCTTTCCACTTTCTTGTTATACCCTTTTAAATCCCGGACATTAAAATCCGCAAACTTCTTGTAACGGTCTGTCATTTCCGCCACACCCCAGTGCAGGGCTGCTGCAGCCTTCTTCGGATCTGTCACAACCGGAATCAACAGATGTGGAATTCCATTATAAACACTTAACTCCACCACTTTCGGGTCAATCATAATCATCTTTACATCATCCGGATGGGATTTATACAAAATTCCCATGATAATGGTATTGATACAAACAGATTTACCAGAACCGGTAGCTCCTGCAATCAGCATGTGGGGCATCTTGGCAATATCAGTTACCACAATCTGACCGCCAATATCTTTCCCTACAGCAAAAGCCAGCTTGGACGGAAATTCTTTGAACTCCCGGGATTCTACCAAATCGCGGAAAGCAACTGCCATATTCTCTTTGTTCGGCACTTCAATTCCTACAGCGGCTTTTCCCGGAATCGGTGCCTCGATACGGATGTCCGTAGCTGCCAGATTTAATTTAATATCATCCGTCAGTCCGACAATTTTGCTGACTTTAACGCCTTGTTCCGGCTGTAATTCATACCGGGTCACAGAAGGTCCCTGACTGATGTCGGTTACTGTAACCTTCACCCCGAAAGTATTCAGGGTCTGTTCCAGTCTTGCAGCGGTTTCCCGCAGTTCCCTGCCAGAATCTCCACCACTCTTTCCTTTTCCCTTCGCCAACAGGTTAATTGGCGGGAACTTATAAGGAGCTGGTGCTTTTATAGAGTGTGGCTGCTCTGGTTTCGGTGTTGCTGCCGCCGGTTGTGCCGTCATGGCTGTCTCCGCTGCTCCATGGTTATCCTCCGGTTTCTTCACTGCCTGAGGACGCGGTCTGTTCGTGTTGGCTGCCATGGTATTTCCCATTTGCAGGGTATAGGAATCCTGTGGTTTCAACGGCTCATAAGGTTCCTCTTCCGGTTCTGGCTCTTCTGCCTGCTGGTAGGAAGTATTTCCAGACAGGGTTACGCCATCCTTATGAATCGCCGGTCCTGTTGCATATAAATAGTCATCCTGTCCGGTGGTTCCCGGTGCATGGATTTCATCGATATCATCTGATTCATTTTCTATGTAATGGAAGGAATGCGGATCCAATGTGTCATTACTTCCGCTGTTTTGCGGTTCATAAGAGTTCTCATAATCTTCTGTATTTAAGGTAATTTCATGGATATCATCCCGAATCTTCTCTGCTGGTTCATGCTCAGTATCCTTGTCCAGTGCCGTGTCTAACATCACACCAGTTACCTTCTTATCCATACGAAGAATCTTCTCATTTTCTTTTTCTTCTTCCCTCTGTCTGCGCAGCTCCTGCTCTCTTGCCCGGCGTTCTTCCACGGCTGCCCGGTGCTCTTGTGCCCGTTCCCTGCGATAAGCAGCATCTTCTACGGAACGTTCATATACTTTCTTCCCATGTCTGGTTACACCATCAATAAAGGACTTGTCCGTAAGCACTACAAAACAGATAAGAGTGAGCACACAGATAGCAATTACCGTTCCTACCATGCCAAGAAACTGATAGGATGCATAAGTAAGGGAACCTGCTATAATGCCACCTCCATTATGGTTTTCACTGCATCGTATATAGATTTCCTTTATCTGATAGCTTTCTGTCGTTGTCAGATTGGCTGTAAACAGCTCACATATCATACTGATAAGCAAATAGAGAATACCACCTGCAATCAGTTTACGGGTTGCAATACGGTTTCCTATGTTTGACATACCAAAAGCGATTGCCAAAAACAGGATAACCGGTGCAATGTAAGCGGTCAGACCTAACAGTCCAAACAGAAAATCACTGACTATATTTCCTACCTTCCCCACGATTCCAAAGTTACAAAGAAACAGGATAACTGCCACAGCAAGAGATGCGATTAAAATAATCTCATTCCGGATAGCTGCCTCCATAGGTACGGTATTCGTTTTTCTTCTGGTTGCATTTCTTCTGGTAGAGTTACTTCTGTTTCTACTGTTACTTCCTGATTTATTTTTTCCAGCAGTGCTTCTGCTGCTTGTCTTTCTGGTTGTGGAAGATTGTCTTCTTCCCTGATTAGATGCCATTCTAATGCCTCCTAGCATTATCCTAAATGAAAATGAAACTCAATATAGTATATCATTTTCGTTTTGTCTTGTCATCCTTTATTTTGTGTCACTGCGCTGTCTGTCTACCATATCATGAAGTTTTGCAATGGCATCTTTAATACCGCCTACCTCGCAGATAATTCCCTCTTCCACTGCCTCTTTTCCTACCAGCACCGTCCCGATATCTTTTGTCAATATACCGGTTTCCATCATCAGTTCTTCCAGTCTGGTTTTACTGATTGTACAGTGCTTGCATACAAAGCCGGTAATCCGGTCCTGAATCTGCTTAAAATAGTCAAAGGTCTGTTGCACACCGATTACCATGCCGCTTAATCTTACCGGATGAATGACCATCGTACCAGTAGGTACAATATAAGAATAATCTGTGCTGACCGCAATCGGTACACCAATCGAATGACTGCCTCCCAGAACAAGGGAAACTGTAGGCTTACTTAACGAGGTAATCATTTCTGCAATCGCCAGTCCAGCTTCAACATCACCACCCATGGTATTTAGTAAAATCAGAACCCCATCAATTTCTTCACTGTCCTCTACTGCTGCAAGCTGTGGCAATACATGCTCATATTTGGTTGTCTTGGAACTGCTTCCCAGATTATCATGCCCTTCTATTTCACCAATAATAGAAATCAGATGAATCCGGTGATGGTCGGAATTGGCATCTAATGTAAGCTGCCCCATTTCTTCAATCCGTTCATCACTATGTTTTTCCCGTTCCCTTTTGTCTTTCTCCTTTTTTTCTTTCTCATCCACATCTTCTCTGCCTGTAGAATTCTTTTTCTTATCTGTTTTAGCTGCATTTTCGCTTTCCTTCATTTCCTTTTCTTTCCGGTCATCTTTTCTGGCATTTTTACTTCCCATAGTTTCCTCCATTATTCAATGCAAAAGAATGTGCATCCATATTCTTGCTTCATAGGAATTTCCTATAAAAAAGAGAATCACTTTTGTGATTCTCTCATAGTGTGTGCCATTTTGGCATCTTTATACCTGTTGCCTTTTAACAGACAAACCGATTTTGAAAATTCTATCAGACATCAAAATCATCCGTATCGTCTACTTCAATATCAAACTCCATCTTATCTTCCTGTACCGGATATTCAAATTCCATTTCCTTCTTCACATGTTTTTTCGGTAGTGGAAGTGGATTCTCTATCAGTTGCACAGGAGGTTTCGGAATAGTCATTTCTTCTGTCCTCATCTCAGGAACTGTCTTTTCAGATATTACCTCAGCTACTTTCTTCTCGGTCACTGTCTTTTCTGCCACTTCCGATGTCAACTCAGCCTCTTTCTCCACAGAAATGGTTTCTTCTACTACTTCCGGTATCAACTTCGGTGCCCTCTCACAGACACAGTTCTGTAGTCCCAGACCAGCCAACACTGCCCAACAGTAAATGGGAAGCATACAGGTGGGTGAAATACCAGTGGCAGCAAAGATTGTTCCACCATTTCCTAATGCAAGAATTATCCAAAGCATATAATTCTGTTCTTTGCCGCTGCGAAAGAATTCAATTAACAGAAATGCCGCAAAAACCACAATTGCCGTCATTACTGGCATATCATAGCCATAATCTTTTATGTAATAAAAAGGATGCCACAGCATCATCTTATACTGCATCTGTCCCCATTGAAACAGGCTGGCAAAAAAACTGCCACCCTTAACAAGAGTCTCTGTCAGATTCAGGCTTCCCCATACAAAAATAGCAAACAAGACTGGTAACAGAAAACAGATAACTCTATCAGAAACTTTCCTTTTCTCCAGATTGGAACATCCTGACTTATCAGAAACACTGTATCCGGTAAAAATACCGATAAGGAACAACATTAAAACAGCCTTTGCCATATCCATATATACCAGAAAGCCAAGAACTATCGCCAATAATGCAGCTTCCCCAATCGTCCGGATTCCGACATAGCCCTTACTGCAACAGGATTTCACATAGCCTGCCACACAAAGAAAGCCAAACAAGTAACATAAAAATGAAAAAGAACCGGAGGAAATCGTTCCAATCTCCATCAGACAACTATTGGAAAATGCCATTACCATCAGGGTAACTAATGCTGGAATCCGGCCTGCTATCTTTCTTACTGCCACATATCCCAGAATCAGTGCAATAACCTGCAACAACATCTGGAATACCATAGCCGCAATTACTTTATTACCAAGAAAAGAAAAGGCAACGGAAAGTCCCTTTCGATAGAGTACTTCCTGTAAAACTCCTGTAATAGCAATTCCGTTTCCAACCTGTGCCTGCTGATAAGCTGCCGACTGAAAAGCCATGTCTTCAATCGGTACCAGTTTTCCTTCTGCCAGTGTGTTCACACCATATAACAGGTAATGAAGCCGGTACAGAACGGAAAACACCATCAGCAAAGACACCAGAAAAGCTTCCCACATAGCTGCCGTATGTGGATGGACATGCCATTTCTTCCGTCCGGCATAGGAAATCGTTTTGACAATAAAGTAAATTCCTATCGTTACCGGAAACAGCATCAGCCCGCCAATTACAGTCATTTCACTGGAAATAATATGTAAATAGATATAATATCCCATAAATGCAAGCAGTAAAATACAGATTCCCATATAGACTGCCCACAAAACATAGCTGAACCATGTTTTCTTATATGTCATGCCAAAGTCCTTCTCTACTTAATTCTTGACAATGCCTGCTCCAAATCAGCAATAATGTCATCTACATGTTCGATTCCTACGGATAGCCGAATCATATCCGGTGCCACGCCTGCCTCTCTTAACTGTTCATCATTCATCTGTCTGTGGGTATGGCTTGCCGGGTGTAACACACTGGTTCTGGCATCCGCCACATGGGTCACAATAGCTGCCAGTTCCAGATAATCCATCATCTGGGCAGCCGCTTCCCTGCCACCCTTTAAGCCAAAAGAAATAACACCACAGGTTCCGTTTGGCATGTATTTCTTTGCAATTTCATAATATTTATTACTCTTTAAGCCGGGATAATTTACCCAGGCTACCTTTTCATGGGCTTCTAAGTATTCTGCTACTTTCTGTGCGTTATAACAGTGACGTTCTACCCTGAGCGGTAACGTCTCCAGTCCTACGTTTAACAGAAATGCATTTTGAGGAGCCTGGGCTGCCCCTAAATCTCGCATCAACTGGCTGGTTGCCTTGGTAATATAAGCAGCCTTGCCAAATTTTTCGGTATAGGTAATTCCATGATATGATTCATCTGGTGTACATAGACCTGGGAATTTATCCGGATAAGCTGCCCAGTCAAAATTACCGGAGTCTACGATACAGCCGCCTAATGCCATGGCGTGACCATCCATATATTTCGTGGTAGAATGGGTTACAATATCAGCTCCCCACTGGAATGGATTACAGTTAATCGGTGTAGCAAAGGTATTGTCCACGATTAATGGTACCTGATGGCTGTGTGCCAGTCTGGCAAATTTCTCAATATCCAGTACAGACAATGCCGGATTGGCAATCGTCTCTGCAAATACACACTTGGTATTTTCCTGAAAAGCAGCAGCGATATCTTCTTCTGGAGCATCCTGGTCTACTACGGTACACTCTACGCCCATCTTCTTCATGGTACAGGTAAGCAGATTAAAGGAGCCTCCATATACAGTAGAGGACATCACTACATGATCCCCTGCCTCGCAGATATTGAAAACTGCATAATAAGTAGCTGCCTGACCGGAGGATGTCAGCATGGCTGCCACACCGCCCTCTAGTTCACAAATTTTGGCTGCTACACAGTCGTTGGTCGGATTCTGCAATCTGCTGTAGAAATATCCTTCCTCTTCCAAATCAAATAAACGCCCCATCTGCTCAGATGATTCATACTTAAATGTCGTACTCTGATAGATAGGCAATACTCTTGGTTCTCCATTCTTTGGTTTCCATCCCGACTGGATACAAATAGTTTCTTTCTTATACTGTCTGCTCATTTTAATACCTTCCACTTCTTTCTAATGCGTATTGGTAATGAAATAGGTGGCTTTAAGCTCCTGCATCATCTCCACATAAGTGTCTCTGCTTTCTTCTAACCGTCCCTGTTTAATTTGTTCTACACACTTACTAATATAATGCTCCCACAAATAGTGATAGGTAGCGTCTGCCTCATTACTTCTGGAAATACGCTTTACAATGGTTGGTGCCACATCATAGTACTCTTCAATAAGGGCAGCTCCGCCTTCTTCGTCTGCCAGGTATTCATCCCGATACTTTTTCATCAGCAGGACTTCTTCACAGTCCTGTGATTTCTGCAGACCAGTACATACCGCTGTTGTCACAAAGCAGAGTTTACTCTTAAAGCCCCCCTGGATGGTGGCATAATCAGCTGCTTCTATATGACCTCCCTTGGGCAGGGCACTCCATTTTTCGCAGATGGCGCCGGTCAGAAGCTCTGCCTGTTTCATAGGACCTACATAATCTTTATAATATTCCAGAATAGCCGGTAATACATAAGAAACCATGTAGAGATTCAAGTCAAGCTGTACACTGTCCTGCTTCTTTTTCTTAGACTCCTGCTCCAATCGTTTCTGTACGGTCTTTACAAAAGCCTCTCCAATCTCCTGACATGCCTTATTTTCCCCGGACTCCAGGTCTTTGCTGCAGGCATCTGCCATGTTCTGCCACAGTGAATGATTTTTCTCACAGTATCCTTTGAAAGCAACCGCATAAGTTTCTCTTGCAAACTGTTCATTCATCGTCTTTGCCTGTCCAAACAAGTCCTCTATCTGCGTCAACAATTCCTGTTCCATATATTTCTTATCCTCGTATTGATTTTATTCATCCCAGTTATGATAAACTGCCTGTACATCATCATCTTCGTCTAATAAATCCAGTGTTCTCTGCAGATTTCTGATAGCAGTCTCGTCTGTCAGTTCTACCCAGTTCTGAGGAATCATAGTTACTTCGGAAGAAATCGGCTCAATACCAGCCTCCTTTAAAGCGGCATCTACAGCACTCCACTGGTCAGGGTCTGTGTAGATTTCATAGCTATCCTCTTCTTCTGAGAAATCTTCTGCGCCGGCATCTAAAGCTGTCATCATCAAATCGTCTGCGTCCATTTCACATTCTTCTTTGTCAATGATGATAAGACCTTTTTTATCAAACATAAAAGATACACAGCCCTGTGTACCAATGCTTCCCTGACCTTTGGTAAAAGCACTTCTTACGTTAGCTGCTGTTCTGTTAGTATTGTCGGTCAAGGCATCTACAATGATAGCAATACCATTTGGTCCGTATCCTTCATAAGTAACATATTTATAGTTTACGTTTCCACCTTCTCCGGCAGCCTTTTTAATTCCCCGGTCAATGGTATCGTTTGGCATATTGTTTGCCTTTGCCTTGGCAATTACC
>ERZ1026850.1436-NODE-1436-length-12343-cov-4.823730_pt1 | contig 12343 bp, 12 predicted proteins | sample MGYA00380155_ERZ1026850 | MGnify/ENA primary metagenome ERZ1026850 (study PRJEB33269, sample SAMEA4719791) | human gut metagenome | biome: human-associated habitat; feature: organic feature; material: feces | place: Cameroon | collected 2013-10 ... | reverse complement strand
ATTTTTCTAAGAATGGCAGAAACTAGTCATAGCATCTTAACCGGATGACAGGCTGGCTGCCTGAATTTGCCTATAGTATAGCAGATTCTATTGGTTGTTACAAGAAAGCAGTCCTGTCATAAAGGGCAGGACAACTGTTAAAAGCATGTCCGGTTTTGCATAAGCTTAGACAGAAAAACGAAAGGTGGGAACGCAGGATGCATAGAATTTTGGCAGGATTGGTAATGGGAATGCTTCTATGGCTGACCGGCTGCGGCAGTACTTTGGCAGAAGAGGATTTGGTAAAAGAAGGACAGGCGTTTGAGATGGACAAGGTAGTAGACGACCTGCAGGCAAGCAATTTTCCTTACGAGGCGGAATATGACAGGAAGAAGGAATTTTCCACATTAGAAGAAGTGCGGCAGGAGGTAAAGGATTTGTTGGGCGAACGATACTGGCCGGACGTGCCCATTTCCAAAGAAGAACTGACTTCGGATATGGGAATCACAGAGGATATGTATGTAGATTATCTGGCGGAGCGGCAGGTACTGGATTCCCATATTGATAGAATGATAATTATTCATGCCAGGGAGGATTCCATCGGCGCCGTAGAGCAGGCACTGGAGCGGTATCGGGAGGGCGTGATTGCTGAGAATGAGGGACATCCGCAGAATCTTGGCAAGGCAGAGGCCTCCCGGATGGAAGTGATAGACGATTATATCTGCTTTCTCCAGCTGGGGGCGGATACCACTGTCGTGGCAGAGCAGGGGCAGGAGGCGATTACGAACTACTGCCTGGAGGAAAACGAGCAGGCATTATATGTGATTGAACAGGCACTTTTGCAATGATTTCATGGCTTTGTGGAAAAGATTCGGATTCTATGGTAGAATATGGGGCAGAAATAAAGTATTTCCGGAAGGAAAAGAAAGACAAAGGAACAGACAAAAGAAGGGGACACTTATGCAGGGATTTATAAAAATATCCAGATATGCCGGTATGCGGAACGATTTGGCACAGGCTGGCGGTGGTAATACATCAGTAAAACTGGACGACAAGACCATGCTTGTAAAAAGCTCTGGTATCCAATTGGCACAGGTCAGTGAGACAGAGGGCTACACGAAAGTGGATTACCGCAGGATTGTGGAATATTTTCAACAGAATATGACAGAGGATACGGAAGCGGTTTTGTCGGAAGAGAAGGGAAAGGAACTTCTCACACAGGCGCAATTAGAAGGCAGCCGTGCCTCGATTGAGACTTTCTTGCATTCGGTTACAGGAAAGTATACCCTACATTCCCATCCAACGCTTGTCAATATTCTGACGGCAAGAAAAGGGGGAGAAGCGGTATTGCAAAGCCTTTTCCCGGAAGCGATTATTGTACCTTATGAGAAACCGGGGGCAGCGTTAGCGGAGGCATACTACCGCAGATACCGGAAACATAAGGCAGAAGGGAAAAACTGCGATATTATTTTCCTTGCCAATCATGGGCTGGTAGTCAGCAGCGAGGATGCCGGGCAGGTCATTGCCATGACCGAGGAAGTGTTACATAGGATTGTCGATTACTTACAGATAGATAAGAAGGAACAGGAACGGTATGAAAATGCCACAAAATTGTGGATAAGTCTGACAAAAATCCCCGTCCTGGGGGAAAAGATTGTATACACCAGCGAGAACCGGTATCTGTCCTGGGAGTATATAGGGGACAGGCTTCTTGCAAGCCATGTCTGGGAGCATGCCTTCTGTCCGGACTGTGTGGTTTACGGCGCGAAGAAAATGCTGTTTTTGCAGAAGGATTATGGCAAAGAGGATATCCTGGCATTTCTGGAAAGCTATGGAGAACCGGTGCTTATCTGCTATGAGAAGCAGTTCTATATCGTGGCAGAGAGTGTGAAAAAGGCGCAGGAAATCGAAAATGTGATGAGTTTCAGTGCCAGGGTACAGATGGCAAATCTGGAACAGGGGATGAACTGTCTTAGCGAAGAGCAGGAGGATGCCCTTTTAAACTGGGATTCGGAGAAGTATCGCCGGATGCTGTAAGGAAAAGAGTACGAAGCATGCGCAAAGAGTGTGCGCAGAAATGAGGTTTAGTATGAATGTTATCATTCCCATGACGGGATATGGTTCCCGTTTTGTGGCAGCAGGATATCCGGAGTTAAAGCCTTTTATTCCGGTTATGGAGATGCCGATTATTGAATGGATTGTAAAAAGAATGTACCCCGCAGATGTGCATTTTATTTTTGTATGCCGGGGAGAGCATTTACAGAAAGATGCTTCTATGCGGGAGCGGCTATTGGAACTGGCACCGGAGGCAACCATTGTTTCCATCGAAGAATGGGTGAAGAAAGGTCCGGTTTATGATGTATTAAGGGCTTACCGGATGTTACAGGATACCATAGACCCTGAGGAGCCGTGTATTATCAACTATTGCGACTTCTATATGACCTGGGATTACAGGCAGTTTGCAAGCGAAGCAAGAGAAAGGAAATGTGACGGCAGTGTGCCCTGTTATACGGGCTTTCATCCGAATTTACTGCCGGAGAAGAACTATTACGCTTCCTGCCTGACCGATGAAGAGGACAATCTGATAGAGATTCGGGAGAAATATTCTTTTGAAAAAGACAAGACAAAGGCAAAACATTCTCCGGGAGTCTATTATTTCAGGAATGGCAGGATAATGGAGAAATACTGTCAGATGCTGACAGAGCATGAAGAATGTGCCATTAACGGAGAATATTACGCCAGCCTGCCTTATAACTTTATGGTAAAAGATGGGTTAAAGGTGTGGGTGCCAACCAATGTGGAATATTTCTGCCAGTGGGGAACGCCGGAGGATATGAAGGAATTCGTATATTGGACAGACTGTATCCGACAGGCACAGACAGCAGAAAGGGAAACACCATCTACCGGGGAAACGGACACGCAGATACTGATTCCCATGGCAGGGGCAGGCTCCCGTTTTACCGAGGCGGGCTATCGGGTACATAAACCGGCGATTATGACGATTGACAGAAGAACCGGAGAGGAAAAGCCTATGGTAGTCTGTGCCACAGAGGATTTGCCGGATGTGGCAGCAGAGGGCAGCAATGTGATCTACGTGGACAGAACCTTTCATAAAGAAGATGGGGTGGAGGATACTATCCGGAAATACTATCCCAAGGCACGTTTCCTGACAGTAGACCACCTGACCGAGGGGCAGGCATGTACCTGTATGCTGGCAGAGCCCTATCTGGCACCGGAGAAACCGCTTCTGATTGCAGGCTGCGACAATGGTATGGATATTGATGGGGAAGCTTTCGGGAAACTGACTGGCGAGTGCGACTGTATCGTGTTTACTTACCGTCATAACGAAGCAGTTCTGGCAAATCCCAACGCTTACGGCTGGATGCTGACCGATGAAGCGGGAAATATTACCGGCACTTCTATTAAGAAAGCAATTTCCGACACACCGATGGAAGACCCGGCAGTGGTGGCTACTTTCTGGTTCCGGAGGGCTGACATTTTCATAGAAGCAACGAAGAAAATGATTACGGAAAATGACCGGATAAATGGGGAATTCTATGTAGACCAGACCATTCAGCATGTGCTGGACTTAGGATACCGGGCTAAAATATTTGATATTGAGCGGTATGTAGGCTGGGGAACTCCGGCTGATTATGAAGGCTATCAGAAAACCTATACTTATTTCCAGGAGTTCCTGGAAAAGGAAGGGTTTTGTTAAGCAGTCTGTGACAGGGTAAATATACAAGAGGGGAAGGGCAGGTTCGTGGTACAGAAGCTGAAAACCTTGGATTTGGAGAAAAACTACAGAAAGTACATAGGGATGGTCATTTTACTGGCGGTCTTGTTTAAGTTACTCTTAATGGGGCTTTTTTCTTCGGATTATCAGGATTTGATGTTTCTTCCCTTTGTGAAATGCTTTCTGGAAGGGCATAATCCTTATCAGTATTATTATGATAACCGGTTACTGTCTTCTTTCCCTTACCCACCGGTTATGCTGTTTGTGGAATGTATCGGAGGATTTCTGGTCAGCCTTTTTGGAACCCTTCCGGTCTTCTGGCAGAACTTACTTTTTAAGCTGCCCATTCTTATGATGGATTTGCTTGGCCTGTATTATCTGATGCAGATTTCCAAATCCAAGAGAAAATATATCCTGGTGTTATATTTTCTGTCTCCGATTGTCCTGTATGCATCTTATATGCATGGGCAGTTGGACCTTATTCCCACCGTATTTCTCATTGCAGCGATTTATTATCTGACGGACAGCAATATTGCCGATAAGCACATACACGGAGGGGAGGCAAAGTATATCCTGTTCCTGACACTGGCATTGTCTTCCAAGTTACATATTGCGGTAGTGCTTCCGTTGTTTTTCCTGTATCTGTATAAGAAAAAGGGAGTGAAAAAGGCGGTTGTGATGACTGTGCTGCCAGTTCTTTTGACCGCGGTTATCATATTGCCGTTCTGGGGAAGCGGCTTTGCCAATATGGTACTGTTTAATAAGGAACAGAGTGCCATTGACAATGTTTATCTGGAGTACGGAAGCGCCAGATTGTTATTGTCGATTCTGGTGTTGTTATTTATCTATTTCCAGGCATTTCGTATCTATCAGATGAACCGGGATTTACTGGTAAGTATGGCGGGGCTTTTATTCTCAGTGTTCCTTGCTTTCGTGCCAGCCATGCCGGCGTGGTATATCTGGATTGTACCATTTTTCATGTTGTATCTGGCAGGGCTTCATGAGAACCGCAGTAAAATGGTGTGGACTTACGGGGTATTTAATTTATTATATCTGGTCTATTACCTGTTCTTCCATGCTACAAAGTTTGTGGATTTGAGTATTCTGGGCAGGGATTTGAGCTGCCTTAAAATAGCAGACGAAGAATTGAAAAATATCGTCTTTACATTGATGGTGGGAACTTTCCTGATAATGGTAATTTCCATGTATCTGTATGGGGTTAACAGTAATTCTTATTACCGCAGACGGAATCGGCCTTTTATTATCGGAATTGCAGGGGACAGCGGTGCCGGTAAGACCAGATTGCTTACCATGCTGGATGAACTGCTGTCGGAGGAACATATCCTGAACATTGAAGGGGATGGCGACCATAAGTGGGAGCGTGGCGATGCCAACTGGAAGGAAATGACCCATTTGAATCCACGCGCCAACTATCTATACAGGCAGGCGGAGGATTTGCGTATCCTGCGTGGCGGCAATGCAGTAAAGAGGGCAGACTACGACCACAGTACGGGAACCTTTACCAGCAAACGTCGTGTCCTGCCAAAGCCATATATTGTTATGTGTGGTTTACATTCCCTGTATCTGCCCCAGATGAGGCAGGTGCTGGATATGAAAATCTATCTGGATACGGACGAGGAGCTGCGCTGCTACTGGAAGCTGGGAAGAGACCAGGGAGACAGAGGGCAGGAGCAGGCAGCTATCCGCAGGCAGATTGAGAAACGCCGCGCCGATGCAGAGAAATATATCCATCCCCAGAAGCAGTATGCCGACCTGGTAATTCGCTATTTTGACAGAAACCTGAAACCACAGGAGCAGCAAAAAGAAGCCTATGAGGCAAAACTGAGTGTGGAATTTCTCATGGATGTGGGCATTAATGTGGAGCCGGTGCTGGCATTACTGGAGCAGTATCACATTAAGAGTACGTTATCCTATGATGGGGACTTGCTGCATCAGAGAATCCTGTTGGAGGGAGCAGATTTGCAGATAGGGAAAAATATCTGGGAGAAGATAGCCGTCTTCGCCATTCCCCAACTGGAAGACCTGACCGGAAGCAGTATTATCTGGGAGGATAATGCCAATGGTGCGGTACAGCTCATGTTGTTAGTGGTAATCAGTGAGATTATGAAGAGAGATTAGAAATGATAAAAGCATTTGTATTTGACCTGGATGATACCCTATATGCCTATGAAGCGTTGGATAAAGAAGCCAGAAAAAGGGTGCAGGAACTGACCTGTGGGAAGCTTGGCATTTCAGAAGAACAGTATCAGCAGGCATATCAGCTTGGGAGAACCCGGACGAAAGACCAACTTGGTAATGTGGCAGCATCTCACAACAGAATGTTGTATTATCAGAAAACACTGGAATATTTGGGGGCAAAGCCCATGCCTTTGTCTTTGCAGCTATACGAAACTTATTGGGGAACCTTTCTGGAGCAGATGAAATTATATCCCGGTGTGAGGGAATTATTCGACTGCTTTCATCGGGACAACATAAAGATAGCAATCTGTACGGATTTGACCGCCCATATCCAGCATCGGAAGCTGGAAGCCTTAGGGCTTGCAGCAGATATTGATTATCTGATAACCAGCGAAGAAGCAGGCAGGGAGAAGCCTGCCGGAGAGATGTTCCGGTTATGTCTGGATAAACTGGGATTGGCAGCAGCAGAGGTCTGTTATGTGGGAGACAGTTTCGGGAAGGATATAGAAGGTGCTATGGCAGCCGGGATGCAGGCGGTCTGGTTCCAGCCAGAAGGAGCACAGAAACCGGAAGGAACACAGGAGCCGGAAGAGAAGAAAGGCTATCTGGTTGTTCACAACTACGAACAGTTACGGACAGTATATGAGCAATGGATGCATACGGAGCAGAAAGGAACGGAAGGATGATAAAATTATCGGTAGTAGTGCCCTGTTATAATGAAGAAGAGAATATTCCGCTGATTCTTGCGCGGTTTGATGAGGTAATCGACAGAAATGATATGGAAGTGATTCTGGTGAACAATGGTTCTACCGATGGCAGTGCCGGTGTATTAGAGGAGTTATTGCCTAAATACGCTTTTGCAAGAACGGTACTGGTAGAAGTAAACCAGGGATATGGTTACGGTATTTTGCAGGGATTACAGCAATGCCGGGGAGAATACATTGGCTGGACACATGCGGATATGCAGACAGACCCTGCAGATATTTTAAAGGCACTGGCAATTCTTGAAGAGGAAAAGGGGCTTGTCTTCGTGAAGGGAAACCGGAAAGGAAGACCGCTCTTTGATGTCTTCTTTACGGCTGGCATGAGCCTTTTCGAAACCTGTTACTTGCATAAGAAGCTGTATGATATCAATGCCCAGCCGAATATTTTCCCGAAAGTTTTCTACGACAGTTGGGAGAATCCGCCATATGACTTTTCCCTGGATTTATACGCACTGTATATGGCACGGAAGAAAAAGCTGCGGGTCGTGCGGTTCCCGGTGCTTTTTCCGGAGCGGATTCATGGTTCCTCCAAGTGGAATACCGGGCTGCAGGCAAAATGGAAGTTTATCAGAAGAACCATAGATTTCAGTGTGAAATTAAAGAAAAGCGGAAGCTTATAAGGGAAGGTGGACAGTGAGATGGAATACATAGCACACAGAGTCAATACCGTGGAGGAACTCAGGAAATTACCGGAAGAATATGGGGTAGAGCTGGATTTAAGGGATGACTTAAACGGCAGAATCTATATCGCCCATAATCCCTTTGAACCGGGGGAGGATTTCGAGGATTACTGCAAAGAGTACCATCACGGAACCATGATATTAAACATTAAGAGTGAGCGGATTGAACATAAGGTTTTGGAATATATGGAACAGTATCATATTCCACACTATTTTTTCCTGGATTCTTCGTTCCCGATGATTAAACTGCTGACAGATATGGGGGTAAAGGACATCGCCCTGCGTTTCAGCGAGCTGGAGGGAATGGACACTATCCGGAACATGGCAGGAAAGGCAGAGTGGGTGTGGGTAGACTGCTTTACCAAAATCCCCTTAAACCAGGACAACTACCAGGAGTTAAAGAACCTTGGCTATAAGCTGTGCTTCGTATCGCCAGAGCTGGAAGGACAGGAGGAGAAGCTTCCTGCCTACAAAAAGTACCTGGAAGAAGAGGGCATTGTATTCGATGCCATCTGTACGAAGAGTTATCATATCGATGACTGGAAGAAATAAGGAATGGAAACGAAAATGAAGAAGAAAATACAACAGAAAGCCGGAATGGCAGCAGCCGTTATCCTGACTGTGGTGTTGGGGGTGTTGTTGTTTCACAACCACTGGAAATTTGAACTGCCCGGCTATCCCAATGTGGACGAACAGTTATCCTTAGACTGTATTTATAATCTGATGAACCAGCATCTGTATGCCGGCGATATTTACATACTGGACTTTTTCCGGTATCCTCATCTGACCTTTTATTATGCGGTGGTGGGTGTCCGTATTCTGGGAAAAGTGTTAGCCGGAATGGATACGACCGTTTTACTACGGTATGTTGTATGTGGAACGGCAATTTTATCTAATATCTGCCTTTACTTTGCTGTGAAAATCATGACAGGCAGCCGGAAATGGGGATATATCGGACTCTTGCTGAGTACTTTTTCGTTGTACAGCTATTCCTATCTGTTTTATACCGGACCGGATACGCTGATGTTTGCGGTGGCAAATGTGATTTTGCTGTTAGGCTGTGTGGTTTATCAGGAAAAACAGGAAGACAGAGCGGTATATCTGTGGTATCCCCTGCTGGCGATTTGCATAGGGCTTGCTATGGCAGCCAAGTATCACGGCATTTTATTCGGGTTATTCTGGCTGGCACTGCATATCCACAAGAAATATTATAAAAATTACCGCAATAATTTCCTGTTCTTTATCAATTGTATCGTACTGGCACTGGTGTTTGTTGTCTGCAATTATTCCCTGTTGTTTTATTTTAAAGACTTTGTCGGGGATAACATGTATAACCTGAACCATTATGCCTGGGGACATCCGGGCATCGAGCATAATCTGCCGTTACTGGGTTATGTAGAGGTGTATGGCTTTACAAGCTATGGTGTAATCGGGGCTTTGTTACTGCTCCTTGGCATAGTACGCCTGATTCGGCAGAAGGACTGGAAACAGCTGGTGGTATTCTTGCTGATGCCTGTGGTGATGATTCTGCTTTTAGCCAGATACCAGATTGTGTTGGGCAGAAACTTGTCCCTGGTGATTCCGTATGCCTTTCTTTTCATGTTATATGGACTTATGGAGATTGATAGATTGGTAAAAGAAAAGTTCCTGAAGCGGAAGCCTTGGAACCGGAATGCCATCTGGGTGGTGGTATTGGTTTTAGTCGGAGCCAATGTGATAACGGTAGTGGGTAACTATCGTTATGACCTGACCTATACCCAGGCAGAGCAGGCAATTACGGAGCAGATTCCGGAAGGCTCAACGATATATTGTACTTCCTATGCGCCTCAGTTTGACCAGAATAAGTACGAGGTAGTTGAGATTGGTGAGGACATTTCCCTGCTGCCGGAGCAGCTTGCCGAGGGGGAATATTATATCGATGTGGAGTATGCGACGGGCTATTTTACCCAGCAAAAAGACTACCTGATTTGCCGGCGGGGAGATATGTACCCGGACAAAAAGGCAGCCTATCTGGAAAAAATCGGAGCCTACACATTGCAGCAGACTTATCAGGGCATTTCCTACGGAAAAGAATGGAAATACCGGGTAGGTTATCTGGATATCTTCCGTTACAGCCCTGAGAAATATTATGTAGGACCTACGATTTCTATTTACAGTCATTAGGAAGTTACCGTCATGGGAAGGGCTGTTACCAGCCCATAAGCTCCTTGATTTTGGAAGCAACCAGGCGGGAAATCTTTTCATGCGTATAGAGACTTGGATGATAATCTATCACATAGCCGTCCGCCTCGGTGTGAGTTGGCAGCGGCAGATAGCAGATGTGGGTATCGCCGGTCTCTTTTTTGTACTCTTCCAAAGCCTTTTCCAGGAAAGGATGGAGCCGGTTATTCATCACACCATAGACACATAAAATCATGGCATGAGGATTGTAGGAACGCACCGTTTCCAGGAAATCTTTATAACAGCGGGTAAACTGTTCCTGCCTGTCGGGAATATCCTGGCAATAGCTATCGTCATTGGTGCCAAGGTTGATGACGATTAGTTCCGCTACATAGGAGGTAAAGTCCCAGTCAGCCGTGGTAATGGCATTACCCTTCCAGGTGCCTCTGGAAAAGCCCACCATAGGATAATAAAGGGGAAGAAGCTCCACAGTATTCCGGATGTCCGTATCGGTAAATCCGGAATACACGCCATATCCGCTGTAAGATACCATGCTGTAGTCGGTATCCAAAAGGGAAGCGGTGCGGTAAGCAAATGACTTGGTAACATCCTCCGATGCCGTAGTAAAGGAATGGGAGAGGTCTTTATCATCGGTACCGTAACCGCAGGTAATAGAGTCCCCGATGAATTCAATCCGGTGCTGTCTGGCAGGAGCCGGGGTAAGGGAAGCTGCATCATCTGTTGTAATGCTTTCGATGCCCACGATAGACATAGGGGCTTCGGATAATTTCAGGACAGAAACAGTACAGGTCTGTAGTTTCTCCGACTGAAGCAGCGTATAAGTTGTCTGTGGTTCTTTTATCATAGTATCCAGAATACGTTCCCCATTGATAAAGACACCGATGCGGGCGTGGTCGGTATCGGCGGAAGTGTGGTCATCTCCCTGTAAGGTTACGGATAACTGTTTTCCGTGAAAAGTAAAGGTGATGCCACTGCCGGATAAGGCAAGCCACAGAATGGAATCCTGGTACAGTGTTCGCCCAATGTATTTTACAGAATCGGCAGTTGGTTTCAGAATATGCATGTTAATCCTCCTTTTGTGTGGTTTCAGTATAGCACAGGCAGACAAAGTTTTCATCGGCAGGCTGTTTCTTTTCCCAAAAGTATGCTAGAATAAAAATTGTTGTGCAATATGTGAGGTGTGGAGGTAAAAATGAGAGAGTTTATAATATCAACAGAGAGTAATTCCGATATGGACCCGGCGTTTCTGGCAGAGAATGGCGTATGTGTGATTCCGCATTACTATACCATTGAAGAAGAAATGTACGGAGAAGACAAAGAGCTTACCGTGAAAGAATTCTATGATGCTATGCGTGCCGGAAAGAAAGCTGCGACCATGGCAAGCAACCCGGCAGTTATCCTGGAGAAATTTGGAGAACTTGCAAAGCAGGGTAAGGATATTTTACATATCAGTTTTTCTTCTGCGCTCAGCAGCGGTTATAACAACATTGTGAACGGTGCCAACGAGATTATGGAAGAATATCCGGAGACAAAAATTATCGTGATTGATACCTTATCTGCCTCGCTGGGAGAAGGCATGATGATTCAGAAGGCACTGGAGATGAAAAGGGAAGGAAAAAGCCTGGAAGAAACCGCAGAGTGGATAAAGGTCAATTCCCCGCATATCAATATCCAGTTTACCGTAGATGATTTAAATTTCCTGTATCGTGGTGGACGGCTTTCTAAGTCTTCGGCCATTCTGGGAACGGTTATCAATATTAAACCCATTCTCTATTTTAATAAAGAGGGTAAGCTGGTTGCGCTTGATAAGGTGCGTGGACGCAAAAAGTCACTGGCTACTCTGGTTGACAACATGGCAGCCCAGCTTGGTGATTATAAGGATAAGCAGGTGTTTGTGGGAATTGTGCATGGAGACTGTGAAGAAGAGGCGCAGAATGTTGCCAGCATGATTACAGAGCGACTGGGCTATACGAACATTGTGATTCGTCCTATCGGACCAAGTATTGGTGCACATTCCGGTCCGGGAGCCATTGGTGTCATTTTTCTGGGTAATGAGAAATAAGAAGTCTGGCTTCCCGGTAAAGCAGAGTGTGGTTTGCTATCAGGTCAGAAATTCTTTTAATAAAGTTTCGAGCTCCTCGGCTTCTGATTTCGAAAAAGCCGGGGAGATTTCTTTTTGAGAGGAATCTGGTATTTTGTCAGCAGGTTTTTTGACCACGGGGAGCTCATCTTTTAATAAGAGCATGTCCTGCTCGGCCTGTTGCATCTGGTTGGTAAGATGATTTTCCAGATAATCTACCAGATTGGTGTGCAGCATTTTCACTTTTCCGGAAATGTCTGTCAGGGACGAGATAGAAAAATAAAAGTACAATCCCAGAAAGCTTACAATATAGAAGGGGGCAATCTGGAAGAAGCTTTCATTTGCGATAATACCCAGGCAGGCTCCGATGCCTGCAACCAGGACTGCCAACAGCATGAACTGACCGGAAAGATGTTTTAACACAGACAGGGAGAGAGGTCCCACTTTAATTTTGGAAAGATATTTGTCCACAAAGATGGAAACGTTAGGAACGCCCTCATTAACTTTGCAGCAACTGGCATATTTCAGCTTCAACTGTTGCAGAAATTTATTTCTGGTAATAGACATATTCTCTGTTTCCTTAATCAAACGATGGTAAATCACACCACTGATAATCTGGCATAAAATACTGAGAGAAAGCAAAATTAGGATACCTGTCATAAAGTTCTGATGATAAAAAATAATTCTAACATGGCGACTCCTTTCTTACCTGATAGATTTATTA
>ERZ1026850.1431-NODE-1431-length-12378-cov-8.838513_pt1 | contig 12378 bp, 13 predicted proteins | sample MGYA00380155_ERZ1026850 | MGnify/ENA primary metagenome ERZ1026850 (study PRJEB33269, sample SAMEA4719791) | human gut metagenome | biome: human-associated habitat; feature: organic feature; material: feces | place: Cameroon | collected 2013-10 ... | reverse complement strand
ACATTTAAAATTGCCAAAATTTCAAAACTACCAAAATTTCAAAATTTAAGGCAAGGTGATAGTAAAAATTTTTGGCTCGTTTTGTAAATCTAGCGCGCCTTTATGGGCGTTTATTATTTGCGTGCTAAGAGCTAGGCCTAGGCCGTTGCCTTTTAATTTAGTGGTTTTAAAAGGCTCATACATCACGCTAGGATCGATGCGCGCGCCACTATCGCTAATGCTAAAAATATGCTCGCCATCGCTAAATTTGTGGCTAATGCTAAGCTTGCCATACTCAGCCTCGCTTTCTTCAATAGCATCAATGCCGTTAAAAATAAAATTACTAAAAACAAGATCAAGCAAGTCAAAATCGCCAGTAATTTCGCCCTCAAAACCATCAAAACTAAAATCTATTTGCGCGCTAAAATCATAGCTTTTTACGGCATTTTCGCAAGCAATTTTAAGCTCACTTAAAGCAAACTTGCGCTTATTTAAATGCACGCCCTTTGTAAAAAGTAAAGTGGCTTTAATAATGCGCTCCACGCGAAAAAGCGACTTTTGGATCTCTTCAATTAAAGCTATGTTTTTTGGCTCGCTACGCTTTAAAAGAGTGCTGGTTAATAAAGCAATGGAGCCGATTGGATTGCGAATTTCGTGGCTTAAATGCGCTGCTATCGCGCCCATTGATACCAGCCTTGCGCTTCGTTTTTCAGCGCTTATATCTGTGGCTAAAATCACGCTATGCTCGCCACTTTTGGTGATTTTAACGGCATAATAATGTCCGTTTAGCTCAATTTCTTGGCTTTTATTATCTGCTTTAATACTAGCAAATACATCGCCATTAGTGCTTGCAAGGCTATTTTCAAGCACGATTTTGCCATTAGAATCCACAACCCAAAGAGCCGCGCCAAGGCTTTCAACTATTTGGCGCACAAAATTACGCATATTATCGTAGCTTGCGCTTAAAATTTTATATTCTTCTTCTACTTTATAAGTGCGCTGAATCAAGCTTTCTAGGGTGCTTTGAATATCTTGTTTCATAAAACCGCCTCAAAATCATTTAATGAAAAAAGCCAAACATTTTGGCCTTTATTTGTTATTAGCTCGCTTGAAAATCCACCAAGAGAAAAAAGCGCGTAATAATCAGGCTTTAAGCCACATTGCTCGCATTTAAATTGTAATTTAGTAAGCAAGGATTTACAAATTTTATGTTCTTTGTATTTTACCTCACCAACTATTAGCTTAGAGCGCGCATTTACGAATATATCGATCTCAACGCCCTTTTGCCAGTAGCTTGAAATGGTATTTGGCTCTATATTTAGCGTTTTTGCTAAAAGCTTAGCACAAGCTTGCTCAAAACCAAAGCTATAAAAACGCTCTAAATTTTGCTTAATAAATTCTAAAATTTTTTGCCTTGCGCCTAATTTAGGGCTTTTAAGCAAGGCATTATCCGCACAAAAACTAAACCAAAAACGATAAAATCCCTTGCTAAATTGAACTTTATTTTGGATTTTATAACGCCTAATTTCACGCTTTAATTTTTGTCCTTTTATGCGAATAGGCGGGATTTGTGGCGTTTTTTCTAGTTTTAAAATTTCTAAATTAAACAGCATATTTAAAATGCTTTTTGCATTATGCGTGCTTTTGCTTAGGCTAAAAATCCCGCGCTTTCCGCGCGCTACTCGTTTTAGCAAAATTATCGCATCGCTTGCTTGTTCTTTAAAAAGTTTATTAAAATTTCGCTCGATTTTGCTTGCTTGATTTAAAATTTGCTCATTTATAGCCTCTAAAATATCGCTATATTTACGCCCAAAATCAAGCCCTTCAAAAACAAAATAAAATTTTAAAGCTTCATTTAAGCTTAAATGTGAAAATCTGGCTAATTCTTTGATGATAAACTCTTTAATTGCTGATTTAAATACTCGCTAAATGCGCTAATATCTAGCTTGCGCCTTTGTGCTTGGCGTTGTTTTTGTCCCCACATACTTTGTGGCCAAAAGCTATCGTCTTTAAAGCGCGCTTGAATGTGTAAATGCACGCGCGGGACATAGTTTGCTAGGCTTGCCCAATTAATTTTATCTGGATGGTAAAACTCACGCAAAGCACGCTCACAGCATAATCCAACGCTAAAAAGATACGCCCTAAGATCGCTTGGTAAATCGCTTAATTCTTTAAAAGGCTCGTTTGTAAAAATTTTAAGCCAGGGGATTTCGGCTATTTCTAGCTCTATAAAAAGTTTATCATCTTGGTAAATCATCAAGCACCCCTGAAATTAAAATTTGCTCTTTTAGCGATATACAGGCATTTTTAAGAGATTTTTCATCATCAAAATACAAAAGCTCAAAAAATTTTATGTGATTATAATGTTTTTTTAAAAAATCCTTGCTTAATTCGTCTTGGCAATTTGAAAAAATCACGCCTAAAAGCTTGATATTTCGCGCTTTTAAAGCCTCTATGCTAAGTGCTGTGTGATTAATACTACCAAGATATTCACAAGCTACTAAAAACACGCCAAAATCGTATTTTTCAACATAATCAATCATAAAATGCTCTCTATCAAGCGGAGTAAAAAGCCCGCCAGCAAGCTCAATTAGCAAATTTTCATTTTGTGCTGGCTTGATATTTAGGCCGTTTATGTTTAAGTTTTCTTTAATCATACCAGCGTGCGGCGAGCAAGCGTGGGCTAAATCAAAGCCTGCTTTATGGATTTTTATAGTTTTTAAAAAGCTAGGATTTTTAGCGCAATATTTTAAATTAAACTCAGCCATAAACTCACTATCACTTGGTGCGCCAGCTTGAATTAGCTTAAAATACTCATAGCCAAAACTAGCACAAAGCACCGCGCTAGCGTGCGTTTTGCCAGCGTTTGTATGAATGCTGGCTAGAAAAATATTTTTCATTTTTATCCTTGTGGATTTAAAATTTTAAATTAAGTTTTATTTTTATTTAATTGCTTTATTGAAATTTGTAATATATCAATGGCTGCTGGCGTTATCCCGCTGATATTTAAGGCTGCGCCCAAAGTCTGTGGTTTTAGCTCATTTAACTTGGATCTTACTTCATTGCTAAGGCTGGCAATGGCGTTATAATCAATATTTTCTGGTATTTTTGTGTGGGCTAATTCTTTCATTTTTGCTACTTCATCTTTTTCTTGTAAGATATAGTGATAATATTTTGCTTCTATTAAAATTTGCTCTAAGCTTTGCTGGCTTAAATTTTGAAAAAACGGGTCTAGGCTTTGAAGTTTTTGGGTGTTAAAGCTCTTGCGCGCGGCGATTTTTTGTAAGCTTGCATTTTGGCTAATAGGCTCTTCATCTAAGCTTTTAAGCAAGGCTAGATTTTGTTTATTTGGCGTAATAATTTTGTTTAATAAAAGCTCCATACCGCGCGCTATATCATCTTTTAGCTCTCTTATGGCTTTAATATCTGCCTTGGTTAAAAGTCCAAAATTATAGCCATATTCACCAAGCCTTAAATGCGCGTTATTTTCGCGTAAAAGCAGGCGAAACTCAGCCCTGCTAGTAAAAATTCTATAAGGCTCATTCGTGCCTTTTGTAACTAAATCATCGATTAAAACACCAATATACGCTTCTTCGCGCCCTAAAATAAAAGGCTCTTTACCATTTAAAGCAAGGCTTGCGTTTATTCCTGCCATCAAGCCCTGCGCTGCTGCTTCTTCATAGCCTGTGGTGCCGTTTATTTGCCCTGCTAAATACAATCCACTAAGAGCCTTGCTCTCTAAGCTATGTTTTAGCTGGGTTGGCTGTGCGTAATCATATTCTACCGCATAGCCTGGACGCGTTATTTTGGCGTTTTCAAGGCCTTTGATGGAGTGTAGCATTGCTAGCTGGACATCATAAGGCAGGCTTGTTGAAAGGCCGTTTAAATAATATTCGTTTTTTTGCGCAGTTTGTGGCTCGATGAAAACATGATGCCTTAAACGCTCGCTAAATTCATAAATTTTAGTTTCTATACTAGGACAATACCTTGGCCCTGTTGAGTTAATCTGCCCTGTAAATAACGGAGCGCGCGAAAAATTTGAGCGAATGATTTCGTGCGTGCGCTCATTTGTGTAGGTTATAAAGCAAGCTAGCTGGGTGGGATTAAAATTTTTTGTGCGAAAACTAAAAGGGCGCGGTATTTCATCGCCATTTTGGGCTTCAAGCACGCTAAAATCAATGCTACTTGCTAGCACGCGCGGGCAGGTGCCAGTTTTTAGCCTGCCTAGCTTAATGCCGTGATGCTCTAAGCTTAGGCTTAGCTCGCTACTTGCTAGCTCGCCTACGCGCCCAGCATTTTGCTTTGCCGTGCCAATGTGAATTAGCCCGCGCAAAAATGTCCCGGTAGTAATTATTAATTTTTTACAAGCATATTCATTGCCTATATTAGTTCTTACACCGCAAACCTCGCTTTTATCGTCATTTTTACAAGATAAAATTTGCGTGGCTATTTCTTGGCTGATGTCTAAATTTGGCGTATTTAAAAGTAAATTTCGCATATAAATGCGGTAAGCATCCATATCGATTTGCGCGCGAGAACCACGCACAGCAGGCCCTTTGCTTTCATTTAAGATTCTATATTGAAGCCCGCATTCATCACTAGCAAGCCCCATAGCACCGCCAAGAGCGTCTATTTCTTTAACCAAATGCCCCTTAGCTAATCCGCCAATGGCAGGATTACAACTAGCTGCGCCGATTTGCTCGCATAAAATCGTAATTAGCAGAGTTTTTGCGCCCATTTTAGCACAAGCCAAACTTGCTTCAATGCCAGCATGACCGCCTCCAATGATGATTATATCATAACGCATTTTTGTCCTTATAAAAAAATCGCAGATTTTAGCAAGTTAAAGTTTAAAAATACAAATCTTAAAATTTTAATAAGCTCAAATTAAGAAATTTTAATTTGGAATACTTCTTGCTAAGGCGTTTAAAATTTTGAAAAAGGACTCAAAATGAGTTTTCGCATAAACACTAATATTTCAGCTATGAACGCCTACACAAATGCAAGTGCGACAGGCAGAGAGCTAGATGCAAGCATAGCCAAACTTAGCTCAGGCCTAAGAATAAATAAAGCAGCCGATGACGCCTCAGGTATGACCATAGCAGATAGCCTGCGCGCGCAAGCTAGCGCATTAGGCCAAGCCATAGCTAACGCAAATGACGCAATAGGCATAGTCCAAACTGCCGATAAAGCAATGGACGAGCAATTAAGCATTTTAAACACAATCCGCACAAAAGCGATCCAAGCAGCCCAAGATGGCCAAACCACGCAATCACGCGAAGCCCTTCAAAGCGATATTAGCAGGCTACTTGAAGAGCTTGATAATATCGCCACTACCACTAGCTTTAATGGCCAACAGCTCTTAAATGGTAACTTCTCCAATAAAAATTTCCAAATCGGCGCATATGCTAATCAAACAGTTCAAGTTTCAATCGGTGCTACTGCTAGCGATAAAATCGGCCTTACACGCTTTGAAACCTCAGCGCCAATAGCCTATATAAATAGCGGACTTTCGCAATTTGAGCTTGCCCTTAGTTTATCAGGCATTGATGGCTATCCAAATGGATATAATTTCCAAAACATAGCCGGCACCGAGCTAAAAGAACACGGGCTTAAAGCAGTGGCCGATAGATTAAACGCGGTGTCTGATTTAACGGGCGTGAGCGCAAAGGTTTTAAACTCAATTACCTTTTCAAGTATAGTCCAAGAAGGCACTATAAAGGGACTAACAATAAATGGCATTGGCATAGGCGATGTTACAACAGTAGCAGGTGATAAAAACCAAGTGCTAGTTAATTCCATAAATAAAATAAAAGAGCAAACAGGTGTAGAAGCTAGCACAAAAGATGGCAAACTTACCCTAAATGCCAAAGATGGCAGGGCGATTAGATTTAAATATGATACTGGCGGCAGCGCAGTTGGCGGAGTATTTAGTGGCAATGGCAAAGATATACAAGATGTGGCAATTTTAGGGCGTTTAACCTTAGTGCGCCAAGATGCTAGGGATATTGTTTTTAATATCTCGGCTGTAAATAATGTAACAGTTTCAGCTGTGAATTTAGGCAATAGCATAAGCAGTGGCTACACAATCAGCGATACAAAAGCATTTAGTGGCACAGCAGCTAGCCAAAAAAGCATAAGCTTAAAGGATCTAAATACAGGCATAATGTCTTCAAGCATAGCAGATGCCTTGGGGTATTTTGCTACTGGTGCGCTAAAAGGCGACCAAAGAAGCGGAGTAACGACTTATTATGGCGCACAAGCTATGGTAAGTGTGGCAGAATCAGCCCAAAAAGCCCTTGATAGAATACGCTCAGATCTAGGCTCAGTTCAAAACCAGCTCCAAAGCACAATTAGCAATATAACAGTAACCCAAGTAAATGTAAAATCTAGCGAAAGCCAAATCCGCGATGTGGATTTTGCCACAGAAGCTAGCAATTTTAACAAATACAATCTCTTAGCCCAATCAGGTAGTTATGCCATGAGCCAAGCAAATACAATTCAGCAAAATGTTATGAGATTATTACAAAACTAAAACGCCCAATGATTTAACTAAACAACTCATCATTTTGCGCGCTAGTATCGTTTAAAGCAGAGTTTTGCTCGCTAAATCCATTTTGTAAATTATATTTAAAATTTTGAATTTCTAATTGTGCGTTTTCTAATAGCTCGCTAGCATCGCGGGCTATTAGTGAGCCTTTTTTAAAAAGCTCAATGCTATCTTTAAGCGTGGTGTTTTCATCATTTAACTTAGTTAAAATTTCTTCAATTTCTTGTAATTTTTCTTCAAAGCTTGCGCTATTTAGAGTTTTCATTTAAGAACCTTTTTATGTGTTTTGTTGTTATGTCGTTTTCTACCAAAAAAGAATCATGCCCATAATCGCTATGCTCGCAACTATAAAAATGCTCTCTCCCAAGCTCGCTTAAAGCTTGGCTGATTTGCTCCATTTCATCAGGCATAAAAAGCAAATCCCCGCTAAATGCTAGCAAATAAAAGCGTGCCTTGCTTAATAAAAGCGCGTTTTTTAGGCTATTGTAATGGCGCGTGCTATCAAAGTTATTCATCATTTTTGCCACATACAAATAACATAGCGGATCGTATTTTCTAGCAAAATTATCGCCATTGTATTGCATATAACGCTCAATCTCATAACGCCCAAAAAGCTCATAAAGCCCGTCCGTGCCAGAGTAATTGCGCCCAAATTTTTTAGCCATTGAATGCGGGCTTAAAAAGCTTATATGCCCTGCCATTCTGCCTATGCTTAGCCCGTTTAAGCCATTTTCTTTAATGCGCTCTTTATCATAATAACCGCCCATGAATGCGCTATCGCGCACTATTGCTTCTGTGGCGATTTTATTAAAGGCTATCGCCCAAGGTTGCGTGGCATAAGTGCTAGCTAGGATCATTATATTATCGCAAAAATGGCTTTGTTCTATGCCAAAGCACAACGCTTGCATTCCCCCAAGACTCCCACCTATAATAGCGCGCGCTTTTTTAATCCCCAAACGCTCAAATAAGCGCATTTGTGCGCGCACTACATCGCTAATTGCAAGCACAGGAAAGCGCAATCTATACTCACGCCCTGTGCTAGCCTCAACGCTTAGCGCATTAGTAGAACCGCCCAAAATACCGCCATTTGCGCCCAAAATACTCACACAAATCACAAAATATTTATTTGTATCAATAGCCTTATTTGCCCCAATTACATCGTCCCACCAGCCTTTTTTACGCTCGCCCTCATAACGCCCAGCCGCGTGGCAATTACCACTTAATGCGTGGCAAATAACAATGGCATTATCTCCGTTAAAATGTCCGTAAGTTTCATATTCAAGCCAAAAATCACTTAAAATCCGCCCACTTTCAAGGTTTAAAATTTCATTAAAATATTCTTTGCGGGTTTGAAGGTTTAGCCCATCATCGTTGCTAAAATACTCTTTATCTTGCATTTATTTTGCCTTGTGATTTTAAGCGCGGATTGTAGCATAATTTTAAAATTTTGGCTCTTTTGATTTTAAAGTAAGTGCGCGCTAATCTACCAAATAAAAATAGCGCGCATAAATTTTAATTTATTGCGCGGCTTGGTTTATTGATGATTTCTAAGATATTCAATCGCATCAAGTGCGGCCACGGCACCATCGCCAGCAGCGCATACTACTTGTTTTGGCGCATCTTGGCGCAAATCTCCACACGCCCAAAGCCCAGGCAAGCTAGTTTGCATTTTTAGATTTACCTTTACATTGCCTTGTAGCGTCATTTCGCAAATAAATCCGCCATTATTATCGCTTAAAACATTATTTAAAACATCAAGCCCTACAAAAACAAAAATCCCCGGCACTTCTATTTGGCGCGTTTTGCCATCTTTATAAGTTAATCTTAGCCCCGTTACTCCGCTTGAATCGCCTAATATTTCATCAACCACAGCATTTAGCACAAATTCTATCTTTTCGCATTTTTTTGCGCGCTCAACAGAATTAGGCGCTGCTCTAAACTCATCTCGCCTGTGTATTAAATACACCTTAGAGCAAAGCTCGCTAAGATATAAAGCTTCTTCAACCGCCGTATCGCCACCGCCTAAAACGGCTACTTCTTTACCCTTATAAAAAAATCCATCACAAGTAGCACAAGTGCTAACGCCCTTGCCAAAAAACTCATTTTCGCCCTTAATGCCTGCTCGGCGTGGCTTTGAGCCAGTACATACTATAACGCATTTTGCTTCTTGCTTACTGCCATCTTCAAAATGCAAGCAAAAGCCATTTGAAATTTTCTCAACCCTTTCAACGCTTTTCATTTCAATTTTTAGCCCAAAACGCGTGCATTGCTCGCTCCAAGGTGCCATAAAGCTTATGCCATCAGTTACAACGCTAATGCCTGGGTAATTTTCTATTTCTGAGCTACTTGTGATTTGACCGCCTGGCATACCTTTTTCATACATTATCACATTTTTTAATCCGCCACGCGTAGCATAAAGCCCAGCCGTAAGTCCAGCTGGCCCACCGCCAATAATCGCTAAATCTATCATTTATTCTCCTTTAATTTATTTAATTAAAATTTTAAAATTTAAAAGCTTAGCTAAACAAACTAAATTAAAATTTGCCTAAATTAAAATTTAGGCAAATTTAAAATTACAATAAAGAATTGATTTTATCAGCAATTACTGCCTTGCTTTGAGCGCCGATTAAGGTTTCTTTAATCTGGCCATCTTTAAAAAATACCATCGTAGGAATTGAGCGAACGCCAAACTCCGCGGCTAAATCTTGTGCTTCATCAGTATTTACCTTACAAATTTTAGCCTTACCCTCAAAATCACTAGCAAGCTCGTCAATCACAGGTGCTAGCATACGGCAAGGTCCGCACCACGGCGCCCAAAAATCCACAAAAACAACACCCTCTTTAACAAGGCTATCAAACTGCGCTTTATCAGCGATCTCTATGTATTTTCCCATTTTTTCTCCTTTTGTGAGTTAATCTTACTTAAATTATAAAAGTTAATTTGTAACAAAATCGCTAAATGCTGATATTTTCAAGCATTGTGATAGTATCTTTTTGCACACAAATTAAATCTAATTGATAATTTAAATTAAATTGGGATTGTAATAAATAAAAGTTAATAGTTTTTATTAATTTTGCCATTTTTTTGCTAGTTACTCTACTAATGGCTTCATAATCGCCATTTGTGGCTTTAACCTCGATAAAATGCAAGTTTTGCCCTTTTGTAGCGATTATGTCTATCTCCCCAAAACGGCTATGAAAATTGCGCTCTAAAATTTTAAAACCATTTTTTTCTAAATATCTTACAGCCTTGCTTTCAGCATTAAAGCCAAAAACATAATCTTTTAAGCTCATTTTTCTATTCTTATCATAAAAGGCTTTGAAACTACAAAATTTTCACGCCCGATTAGCTCCAAGCTTTTAAGCACATTTGCTTGCTTACAAGTGTGAGTGGTAAAATACACGGTTGTATCGGCTTTTGATGAGTTTGGTTTTTGTAAAAAGCTATCTATTGAAAGCTCGTTTTGGCTCATAATATTTGTGATTTTAGCGATTACGCCAAGTTCATCATGCACGCGCAATCTTAAATAAAATTTACTCATCAAATCATCGCTTTTTACTAAGCTTAGCCCGCTTTGTAAGTTAGTATCTTTATAGCCTAACATCGGGCTTTTTATTTTTCTTGCTATGTCGATTAGATCGCTTATTACAGCACTTGCTGTGGGTTTTGCGCCAGCACCTGCGCCATAATACATACTCTCACCCACGCAATCGCCCCACACACTAACAGCATTCATCACCCCATCGACCTTAGCTATCATCTTAGAATGCTCTAAAAGTGCAGGATGAACGCGCAATTCTAAGCTTTGTGCGCTTTTTTTAGCTATGGCTAAGAGCTTAATAGCATAGCCAAACTCTTGGGCAAAATAAATATCATCGCTACTGATATTTTCAATGCCTTCAATCAAAATATCATCAGGTTTTGCGTTTAATTTATAAGCAATGCTAGCTAAAATCAAAAGCTTATGGGCTGCATCAAACCCGCCTATATCAAAGCTAGGATCAGCTTCTGCGTAGCCTAATTTTTGCGCGCTTAAAAGGGCATCTTTAAAGGCTAGGCCATCTTTCATCATATTTGTTAAAATATAATTGCTAGTGCCATTTAAAATGCCTGTGATTTGCTCTATATGATTAGCTGAAAGTCCCTCGCGCAAGGCTTTGATGATAGGAATTCCCCCAGCCACGCTTGCTTCAAAACCAAAAGGTGTATCCTTAGCCAGCATTTCAAGCTCGCTTCTATGATAAGCCAAAAGGGCTTTATTTGCTGTAACTACTGGCTTTTTGCGCTTTAATAATGTGCTTATTAGCTCTCTTGGCAAATCCACGCCTCCAATTAGCTCTACAAACACATCTATATCATCGCGCATTAAAATTTCATCAGCATTTGTGCTTAATTTAAAATTTGCTAAATCATAAGCCTTAATTGCTTCTTTTGCCTTGGCTAAATCACGCACCAAAGCAGCCACTGGGATTATTTGCTCGCCAGCTCTTGCGGTGATGATTTTTTGATTATTTACTAATACATCTAGCACGCCCTTGCCTACCGTGCCTAATCCTAAAATTGCTATTTTCATTTAATAATCTTTTAAAAATTTTTTTATATTTCTTGCTGCTTGATGTATGCGGTTGTCGTTTTCTATAAAGGCGATTCGCACATATTCATTGCCTTGTGCGCCAAATCCTATACCAGGACTTACTGCTACATTTGCCTTTGTTAAAAGTAGTTTTGAAAATTCCTTTGAGCCAAGAGAAAGCATTTTTGGCGGTAATTTTGCCCACGCAAACATACTAGCTGGGCTTTTTTCCACTGGCCAGCCAGCCGCACTAAATGCCTCGCTTAATACATTTCTGCGGTGCTCGTAATTTGCTCTAATTTGCTCTACGCAATCTTGTGGGCCATCAAGGGCGACAGTAGCTGCTACTTGAATAGGCGTAAACATACCATAATCAAACCAAGATTTGATTTTTTTAAGCGCGCCTACTAGTTTGCGATTACCGCATACAAAGCCCACGCGCCAGCCTGCCATATTATAGCTTTTTGACAAAGTATAGCACTCAACAGCCACATCCATTGCGCCATCAACCTCAAAAATACTAGGCGTTTTATACCCATCAAACCCAAGCTCAGCATAAGCTATATCGCTAATAATGTAAAATCTTTGCTCTTTTGCTGTGGCTACTAAGCGCTCATAAAAGCTTTTATAGCAAATAACAGTGGTTGGATTATGCGGGAAATTTACTACTACATATTTTGGGCGTGGCATACTCTCATCTAAAACATTTTGTAAATTTTCAAAAAAAGCATTTTCATCTAATTCAAATTTTTCAGTATAAGGCAAGGGCATTTTAGCCACATTGCCACCAGCGATTAAAAAGGCTTGCGTGTGTATAGGATAGGCAGGATCTGGCACGATAGCCACATCGCCCGGATTTGTGATGGCTTGAACTAAATGCACAAAACCCTCTTTTGAGCCAATCGTTGCGCATGCTTGCGTATCAGGGTCAAGCTCAACGCCGTATTTTCGTTTATACCAATTACAAATAGCCAAACGGAGCTTATAAATCCCCATACTTACGCTATAACCTTGCGTTTTGTCTTTTTGTGCGCTTTGGCAAAGTTTATCAATTATATGCTGTGGCGTGCGACCATCGGGGTTGCCCATAGAAAAATCAATCACATCCTCGCCAGCGCGCCTAGCAGCCATCTTAATAGCATTAACCTCAGCAAAAGCATAATTTGGCAAACGCTCAATTGTGTTAAATCTAATTTCTTCAAACATCTTAGCCCTTTTTGTGATATAAGGCGCGTATTGTAGCAAATTAACGCTTATTTGCGCTTATATTAAAAT
>ERZ1026850.1428-NODE-1428-length-12390-cov-4.783462_pt1 | contig 12390 bp, 10 predicted proteins | sample MGYA00380155_ERZ1026850 | MGnify/ENA primary metagenome ERZ1026850 (study PRJEB33269, sample SAMEA4719791) | human gut metagenome | biome: human-associated habitat; feature: organic feature; material: feces | place: Cameroon | collected 2013-10 ... | reverse complement strand
ATTTACTCTGCATTATCGTGATTCCCATGGGAGTGGCAGGGGCAGCGGTGGCTACGGTCATATCCCAGGCGATTGCCGGTGTATGCTGCCTTGTCTTTATGTGTAAGAAATTTGCCATCCTTAAAATAAAGAAGGAAGAATGGAAATGGAATGGGAACTGTGTGGCAAAGCTTTGCAACATGGGGATTCCGATGGGGCTGCAGTATTCGATTACGGCAATCGGCAGTGTTATCCTGCAAAGTGCGGTAAATGGAATCGGCTCCGATGCGGTGGCAGCGGTTACAGCCGGAAGTAAGCTGAGCGGTCTTTTGATGTGTCCTTTTGATGCAATGGGTTCTACCATGGCGACCTATGGTGGACAGAACGTAGGAGCGGGCAATCTGGAGCGTGTGGACAGAGGACTGAAATCCTGTACGTTACTGGGACTTCTTTATTCCATCCTGGCAGTGGGGATTGTATATCTGGGAGGGCGTTATATGCTGCTGCTGTTTCTGGATGCAGGGGAAACAGAGATTCTGGCAAATGCCTTTACTTTTATCGTAGTGAATGTGTGGTTCTATTTCCCGTTATCCCTGGTAAACATTGTCCGCTTCCTGATACAGGGCATGGGCTTTAGCAAACTGGCAGTTTTTGCAGGAGGGTTTGAAATGCTGGCAAGAGGACTGGCAGGCTTTGCCCTGGTGCCGGTTTTTGGTTACATGGCAGTCTGTTATGCCAATCCGTTAGCCTGGATTTTTGCAGATATTTTCCTGATTCCGGCATTTTTCTATGTACGAAAAGTGATGGCTGGTGTGTTGGGCAGACAGAAAACCCGGTAGGAATACAGAAAGAGGAAAACAATAAGGCAGAAAGAAAGCGCAGCAGGAATCCGGAAAGAGGAAACGGAACGCAGTTAGAAGCACAGTGAGGGGACAGAAGCAATGGGTGTAACCATTTTTACTATGACACATAAGAAATTTAAGACCCCGAAGGATACCATCTATGTACCATTGCAGGTAGGACGGGCAAATGCAGAAAATCTGGGGTATATGGGAGATGACGCGGGTGTCAGTATTTCAGAAAAGAACTGTTACTATGGGGAACTGACCGGGGTATACTGGGTCTGGAAAAACATTCGTACATCCGATTATGTGGGAGTATGTCATTACCGGAGATATTTCTGCACCGAGGAGGGACGTATCTTCACGGCAGCAGATTATGAGAAGATTTTGAAGGACTACGACATCATTACTTCTAAGAAGCTGAAACTGAATGATTCCTATTATGATGGCTATGCCAGTGATTATAACCTGCATGACCTGATTGCCACAGGTGAAGTGATGCGGGAGAAGTATCCGGAGTATTACGAAACCTTTGAAAAGCTGGTTCATGGAAAAGGAACCTATTTTGGCAACATGATGGTATGCCGGAAAGAGCTTTATGATGCCTACTGCGAATGGCTGTTTACGATTTTTGAGGCATTGGAGGAGCGGGTAGATGCTTCCGGATATGACGATTACCATAAGCGGGTATATGGATTCATTTCGGAGTTTCTGCTGATGGTATGGGTAGAGGTGCAGCATCTGAAGGTCTTTGAATGTAAGATAGGCATGACCGATGAAAAACGGGAAACGGCAGAGATAAAGAACCGGCTGGCACAGTATTTCGTACAGAAGGACATAGCGGGCGCTAAGACTTACCTGCTTGCCTGCCTGGAGAAACGTCCGGATGTGCTGATGGAAGCATCGGATATTACGGGAGAGTTGAAGCTTTCCATGCAGGTTATTGCTGTCTGTGAACTGGAACAACAGGAATATGACAGAAGTGTCATAGATAGCATACAGGATTTTAACGAATTGATGGCTTATTTTACACGGCTGAATGATGCCGTTGTGCTGGGAAAGCAGAAGCTGGCAGAAAGAGTGCCGGAAGATGCAGAGACAGAGAATGGGAAGGAAAGTCTATTCCGGGAAGTAAAAAAAATCCTGCAGGATACCCCCATTTCACCAATTGCGGTGGAGGCATCTGCAAGATTATTTCCTTAGAATTCTTTATGATTCCTGAAAAGTTGTAAAATCAACACCCGGTCTGGATACATCGCCGGTTACCTGCCCTAAATATTCCAAGGTACCCTGTCTGGTATAACGGAAGAAGTAGGATACCTTATCGCCATCAACGATAGAGAAAGGAACGGCGATTTCCACATAGGAGTCGGAAGAATCCATATCATAGAGCAGATAATCGGTACTGGACAGATACCCCTTCGATAAATCAATGTGCTCCTTTAACACATCTTGCAAATCGACTCCGTTGATAAAAAGGTGCAGGCTGCTCTCAGCAGTATCACTATCATATACCATATCATAGAAAGCAATGTTATCTGCGGTGCCATCGCCATTCAAATCATAAGAATACTCCCCTTCCTCGGTCAGGGAAATCTCACCTGTTTCGTTGTCATAAGCAGACTGGTAAGGCTGTCTTATCATAAGCGTACCAGGGTAGGCATAGTCCTCTTTCAGTCCCATGGAAGCGATATCCGCATAAGGAACCGGAAAATAAATCGTACCGGCTGCATAAGGTCCCAGACAGTAAGGGTCGCTGATAAACGCAATGCCGTCATTGGTAAAGAACCATTTCTCGTCTGCCAACAGGACAGATTCAATATCTTCTCGGGTGCCCGGAGCAAACATGCGGTCAGCATAAGAAGATAGGGCGGAAAGGTCTGTCAGATAACCCAGTACAGAGGTACGGAAAGTGGCAGCATCTGCCGATAAGTCTTCAAAAGTTATCAAATCGCCGGTAACTGCATTATAATTACGGCCGATGGAAGCATAATTGCCGTGTGCACCGCCAGTGTAGCAGGCAAAGGTAATCTCAAAGGAAATGACAGAACTGTCAGCTCTGGTGGCCGCAACATACACATCATCGGAGTAAGCGATCATCGTATCAGCAATTCCCTCATCCAGCCGGAGCGCATAGTCATCCTTGGCATCGTCCAGATAAGCATCGGAATCCCCAAACGTAGCATAATAAGCATCCAGGTCAGCATTTATTTTGGCGGCAGCCTGTTCATTTCCCTCGATGGAAACTACGGGCTTCTGGCAGCTCCATGTCAGAAGAACGGTGCCATCATCGGCGCTGGCTTCGGAAGAAGTTTCTTCATAAGTAATCGTGATACCATAGTCAATACTGTTTGCAGCAATAAACGCATCGGCATCAAAAGAGGTCTCCTCAGACACATCGGTTGTGGGTTCCTGGGTGTCGGTATCAGATTCGGTATCCTCCGGGGAAGCAGTTTCTTCTTCACTGCCGGAAAGCGTCTGTTCTGGAATGATTTCTGTTTTTACCGGAGGATTCTGTGCTTCCGTCTGGGAACCGCAGGCGGTAAGCTGTAGTGTAGTAAGGGATAAAAGGATAAGCATCCATTTCTTTTTCATAATATTCCTCATTTCTGCGCACACTCTTCTTGGTTTTATTCAATGGTAAACTGCTGTAATAATTCGGTTAATTCTGTAGCACGCTCTTTCAGGGCGGTAGCAGCAGCATCCAGCGTGGTAATTGCATCCTTCTGGGCAATCACAGTAGTATTTACATTAGAGGAGCCTGCAGAAGTCTGGGCAGAGATAGCTGAGATGCCTTCAATGGCATTCAGGGTAGTGCTGCGGGCTTCCTCCATATTCTGCATGTGTTCGGAAATACCTGCAACGGAATCAAGCAGACTGTGAATCTGTTTATCCATTGCCAGGAAAGATTCCGTAGTCTGGGAAACGGCCTGTTCCTGGAACTCTACGGTAGTTTCCGCCTTTTTCGCAATTGCTACAGCGTCCTGTGTATTAGCAATAATATCATTGATAATCTTCTGAATCTGTCCAGCAGAGGCGGCAGACTGGTCAGCCAACTGTCTTATCTGCTCTGCGACAACAGCAAATCCACGTCCGGAATCGCCGGCTCTGGCGGCTTCGATGGAAGCATTTAAGGATAACAGATTTGTTTCCTTGGCGATGCTGTTAATGCTTTCCACAATCTGTCCGATGGAACGGGACTTATCAGATAGAACCTCAATCGCGGAAATAACATGGTTGGTAATTTCCGAAGTCTGTCTGGCACTGTCTGTCAGGGTGTTCATGGAGGAGATACCAGCACTGATAGAAGAACTGGTGGCTTCTGTCAGTTCGGTAATCTGGTTTGTACCGGAGGTTACATCTCCGATACGTCCGGATAAGCTGTCCATCTGGGTAAGACAGTCAGCAGAATTTTCATCAAGCTGGGTAACACCGGATTCAATTTCCGCAATTGCCCGCTGTATATCCTGAGCGGTAGCAACAAAGGTGTCTGAGGAAGAAGATACCTGGGCGGCTGCGGCACTTAATGCATCATTCGCCGAGGTTACTTTGGTAATCAGAACCTTCATACTGTCTGTCATGGAAGAAAGACCATCGGATAATAAGCGGAATTCATCTTTGCTCTTTGTTTTAATCTGGATGGTCAAATCGCCTTTGGCAATTTTTTTAAGCTGTTTGATGAAGTAGTTAATGTTCCTATTAATATGTCCGGATAAGTACAGTCCTAATACACCGGCGATAATGACGGCGAAGATAACCATGATAACAGCAGCGGTCTTAATACCATCAGCCTGTGCCAGAATGGTAGACTCCGGAATCAAAGAACAGAGCATGGCACTGTGGGCCTCAATTGGTGCATAAAGGAACAGATAATCTTCCCCATTGTAAGTAACGTATTTCATATCACTTTCCGTGGCAGAAAGCGCTTCCTGGTAAAAGTCGGTATCGGAGAACAGAAGGTTCTTACCGGAGGTACCATCTGCAAAAAATTCTGTGCCGTCCTGGGTAATCAGTGCCACATAGCTGTCATCCCCGGCATCCATGGCAGAAAGGGTATCGGTCAGAAGATTTTTCTTAAAGTCGATTAACATGATTCCTTTTCCACTGGTCAGATGCTTGGCAAGACGAAGAGAATACGAATCAGAGTCTGTGCCCAGATACTGGTCTGCATCAGACTGGTTACCGAACAGAAAATAACTGGAACGATTCTCTGTTACCAGGGCACCCTCGGAAGTCCCTGCATACGCTGTGTAGATAGCAGAAGTGGTAGGGGAACTGGAGGTAATGGAAATCTGGTCATCAGAAATAAAGTAAATATCCGCCACTAATGCGTTGGTATTTACATCACGATTGACTTCTTTGGTATAGGTAAGTGCCAGTGCTTTTCCGGCAGCACTGTCTAATAAGCCCTTGAAGTATTTAACCAAATCTTCGTCGGACAGATAGGATTTATAATTGGTACGGACTGTATCAATCGCCAGGGTAAGATAACGGCTGGTCATGTTCATGGTCTGGCTGGCAGAATTCTCATAGCTTGCAATAATTGCAGAGGATGCCTGTTTATAGGAAGTGGCACCCAGAAAAATAATACATAATACCGGAACCAGAAAGGAAGCGATGATTTTGGTGCGTAATTGTCTGTGGAGAGCAACCTGGCTGCGTTCTTTCGGTATAGTAGATTTGGGTTGTTGTTCTTTTCTGGTCTTAGAATTATTTTTGTGCTGACTCTTCATATATTATGTTCTCCCCCCTGGATATAAAATCACGGAATACGCAGCCGGTAAATCCACTGTGTATCGTAATCTCAGTATATCATATTTAACCGAAAACGCCATCCCATTTTCCGAAAAAGTACGAAAAACATTGAATAATCAAAGAATACGGCTGAAGATTGAGAGAATGGTGGATTTATGTTATAATCAGGATAATTTAGGAAATATACAATGTAACAGAGAGTGTGAAAAGGAGAACTATATGAGATATCAGGAAGCGTATGCAAAATTAGAAAAGTATGGGCAGCTGCATGTTCTGAAGTATTATGAAAGTCTGACAGATGAGGAGAAGGAAGCACTTCTTACCCAGATAGAAAATACCGATTTGGATGTGCTGGCATTATGTCATGATAAGGAAGAATTGAACCCACGTGGTATCATCAGTCCCATTTCTGTCATGCAGTTGCCAGAAATTGCACGGAAAAAAGATACCTTTACCGAAGTTGGCTTACAGGCAATCCGAGAAGGAAAGGTGGGTGCTGTTCTGCTGGCGGGCGGTATGGGAACCAGACTTGGTTCTGATGCCCCGAAGGGAGTATATAATATCGGACAGACGAAGGATGTATTTATTTTCCAGAGGCTGGTTGAGAATCTGTTAGATGTAGTACATCAGGCAGATGCCTGGATTCCGCTGTATATCATGACCAGTGATAAGAACCATGAGGCGACCACCAGCTTTTTCAAGGAAAAGAATTACTTTGGATATCGACCGGAATATATTACCTTTTTCATGCAGGATATGGCACCGGCATCGGATTATGATGGCAAGGTTTATATGGAAGAAAAATATAAAATGTCCACATCGCCAAATGGCAATGGCGGCTGGTTTTTGTCGATGATGAAATGGGGTGTGGTAGATAAAATCCGGGAAGCTGGCGTGGAATGGCTGAATGTTTTCGCAGTAGATAACGTATTACAGCGTATTGCAGACCCCTGCTTCGTAGGAGCGACTATTGCTACCAACAGCGCAGTAGGGGCTAAGGTAGTAAAGAAAGTTACTCCGGATGAGAAGGTAGGAGCCATGTGTTTAGAGGATGGAAAACCTTCTATCGTAGAATATTATGAAATGACAGACGAACTGATGGCTGCCAAGGATGAAAACGGCGAGCCGGCCTATAACTTCGGTGTTATTCTGAATTACCTGTTCCGGGAAAAGGACCTGGAAGAGATTGCGGCAAAGAAACTGCCGCTTCATATTGTGGAAAAGAAGATTCCTCATCTGGACGACAATGGAGAACTGGTAAAACCGGAAGCACCAAATGGCTATAAATTTGAACAACTGGTGCTGGATATGATTCATGAACTGGATTCCTGCCTGCCCTATGAAGTGGTAAGAAATTATGAGTTTGCACCGATTAAAAACAAAACCGGAGTAGACTCTGTAGAGAGTGCCCAGGCACTTTGTAAGGAGAACGGAATCCAACTGTAGTATTGCAGATATAACATTTCGACAGTTTTCATTAACATTATCATATTGAATAGATACGATGTAACATTGTAGACTTAGGTTAAGTTAAGAATATAAGCCGAGAGCATAGAAAGCAAATGATTAACAAATTCACATAGCAGATGTTCCCGGATGGCAGGATGTTCCGGAAAAGCGGAACATGCGGAAAGATGAGGTGTATTGATATGGCAATTTTAGTAACAGGTGGTGCCGGATATATTGGTTCCCATACCGTAGTAGAATTACAGAACGCAGGCTATGATGTAGTTGTTGTAGATAATCTGGCAAACTCCAGTGAGAAATCCTTACAGAGAGTAGAGAAAATCACAGGAAAACCGGTAAAATTTTACAAGGCAGACATTCTGGACAGAGAAGCACTGGAGAAGATTTTTGCGCAGGAGGATATCGACTCCTGTATTCATTTCGCAGGTTTAAAGGCAGTCGGAGAATCGGTACAGAAGCCATGGGAATATTATGAGAATAATATTGCCGGAACTTTAACGCTGGTTGATGTCATGCGTAAGCATGGTGTGAAGAATATTATTTTCTCTTCTTCCGCAACCGTATATGGTGACCCTGCCATGATTCCGATTACGGAGGAATGTCCCAAGGGACAGTGTACCAATCCTTATGGTTGGACCAAATCCATGCTGGAACAGATTTTAACCGATATGCAGAAAGCAGACCCGGAATGGAACGTTATTTTATTACGTTACTTTAACCCAATCGGTGCACACAAGAGTGGAACAATCGGGGAGAATCCGAATGGAATTCCAAACAACCTTATGCCTTATATTACACAGGTTGCAGTTGGCAAGCTGAAAGAGCTTGGTGTATTTGGTAATGACTATGATACACCGGACGGAACCGGCGTGCGTGATTATATCCATGTAGTAGACCTGGCAATTGGTCATGTAAAAGCTTTGAAGAAGATTAAAGAAAAGGCAGGACTTTGCATTTATAATCTGGGAACCGGCGTAGGGTACAGCGTACTGGATATTGTAAAGAACTTTGAAGAAGCAACTGGCGTGAAGATTCCTTATGTGATTAAGGAAAGACGTGCAGGTGATATTGCAACCTGCTATTCCAATGCAGATAAAGCAAAGAGAGAGTTGGGCTGGGAAGCACAGTACGGAATTAAGGATATGTGTGCAGATTCCTGGAGATGGCAGAGCAATAATCCAAATGGATATGATGACTAAGCATGGTCTGGCTGCTGGACAGAATATGGGAAATATGAGACAGAACGAGGCGGAACCCAATGGGCTCCGCCTTTCGTGATTACAAGACTGCTTCAGATGATTTATGCCACATACAGATACATAAAGATAAAATGGCAGATGCTGCCGCCCATGACAAATAAATGGAAGATTTCATGGGAACCGAAGAACTGGTGCCTGGCATTAAAAATCGGTAATTTCAAGGCGTAAATAACCCCTCCGGCTGTGTAGATAATGCCACCGGCAAGAAGCCAGAGAAAAGCACTGTGAGGCAGACTGTTCCAAAGGGTTCCGAAGACTGCCAGACATACCCAGCCCATGGCAATATAGATAACAGAAGAAAACCATTTCGGACAGGTAATCCAGCAGGCTTTCACAATCATGCCAACCAGAGCGATTCCCCAGACCACTGCCAACAGGGTAATTCCGAGTTGACCGCCCAGGACAATCAGGCATATCGGGGTGTAGGAACCGGCAATCAACACGAAAATCATCATGTGGTCCAATTTACGGAAAACCTTAATCAGCTTAGCTTTAACGTTAATGCTGTGGTATATAGTGCTGGCACCATAGAGGGCAACCATGCTGCACATGAAAACACACATGGCAAGAAAAGTGGTTCGGTCAGTGCTCAGTGCCGCCTTTACTAAAATAGGAGTGGTGGCAAAAATAGCCATCATCATGCCAATAAAATGGGTAATGGCACTTCCGGGTTCACGAATTGTTATTTGCATATAAATTACCTCCTTAATACACAAACCATAACAAGTAGTTTTCAATACTACATAAAGCACAATACAATACTACTATATAAGATACTCATAGTCAATAGAAAGTATTCAATTATTATGAAAATTAAAAAAGTCCGCCACACGGCGAACTTTTTAATCTTCTTCAATCACATGAATTTCCAGAAAATCGAAATCAATCGTTTCTATAAAATTGTCTTTTGTAAAACGTGCTTTATCGTGTCGTTTAAAATCTTTAATCGTGGATTCCAGCCAGATAGGTTTTCCCAGGTCAAACTGATAGCAGACCTCGTCCAGAGCCCGGAAAATCTTGTGCGTTCTGGTATCATCACTGTCATCTGCAATGACAGTATCCTTCAGCATGTGATTGTCTTTAAATTCTTTAGCCCATAAACGAAACATATCGGTGCATCCTTTCCTTATAATAAGCAGTATCAGTATAACGGAAAAAACAAAGGCTGTAAAGCAACAAGGTAGCTCTTTCTCTTTTCGCTGTAAAATGGTACACTACAGATATGAAAACGATGACAGAAAAAAAAGCGACAACGAAACAGATACAAATAGTCATATCTTTGGGACTCTCTATCATAAATATACTCTTGGTGGAATCTTATGCCCGGTGGATGACAGGTCACGGCATGGTATTAAGGGTTCTGTTGTTCCTGGCAGGAACAGCGTGTGGCACAGTGTTACTTTATTCGTTTCTGCAACGGGAAGACAGAAGGCTGAAAGGCCATGCACTGATACTGGGAATCTTGCTGGCAATGGCTTACGTGCTGGGCTGTCGGATGCGGGAAGAAGGAACGGCGTTAGCCAGCTTGTCCGGACTGCCATTTCTCCTTATCGGTATTTTAAGCCTGGGCATGCTTGCGGCTTCCTGTTGTGCGTTCTGCCTGACAGGGGTCAGACAGAATCTTGCAAAGCTTGGGATAACAGAGAAAAGAAACAGGAAAAAGTATGGAAGCTTTCCGGTTTTTCTGTTTTATACAGCAGTGATATTCCTGTGCTGGATTCCGGTTTTTCTGGCATATTATCCATCGGTTTTTGCCTATGATGCAGAGGGGCAGTTATATCAGGTGATTGCCCATGATTACAGTACACATCATCCGCTGCTGCATACCCTGTTTTTGGGGGCTTTTTTCTGGTTGGGAGAAATGCTTGGCTCCTATTCAGCAGGCATGGCAGTCCACTCCGTGGTACAGATGCTCCTGATGGCAGCAGCCTTTGGTTATGCGTTGTTACTATTGTATAAGGAAGAGACGGCATGCTGGGCGCGTTTGCTGCTGTTGGCATTTTTCGCGTTGTTTCCCACTAATTCGGTTCTGGCAGTCAGTACGACAAAGGATGTACTGTTTGCCGCACTGGTGCTGCTGTACACCTTACAGTTATGGCGCTTTGCCAGTGGAAAAAACCAGGGGAAAAAGGACATGGCAGTTCAGATAATCCTGACGGTACTGATGCTTTTGTTTCGCAATAACGCAGTGTATGCACTGGTAGCCGGCATACCGGTTGTGTGTGTGCTCTGGAACAGAAGAAAAGTGCAGGAGGGGGAAAAGCAACGGTGGAAAGTGTATGCGATTATGACACTGATGGCGCTTATTCTTTATGCAGGGGCAGCAGCAGGATTGAAAGCCGCTACCGGAGCCTGTAACGGAAGCCCCAGAGAGATGCTGAGTGTGCCATTGCAGCAGATGGCAAGAACCAGAGTGTGCCATGAAGCAGAAATAGAACCACAACTGCGGGCAGAGCTGGAACAGTATCTGTCTTCGGAATGGGTATTTGCAGCCTATAATCCTCATCTGGCAGACCCGGTAAAGCTTCGGGCGGTTATTCATGATAATCCGGCAGGATTTTTGAAAACCTGGGTAAAATTAGGTATTTGTTTTCCACAGACTTATATGGATGCCTTTTTAGACAATTCGGTTGGCTACTGGTTCCTGGAAGACACCAGTCATGCAGCGATTTATGGAGTGGGAACAGAAAATGGCTTTGGATATCTGTCTACCGATAACCGGCAGATGCCAGCAGGATGTGAGATTGTTCCGCACAGTTATCTGCCGGGTGTCAGGGTATTTATGGAGCAGATTGTCTCGGAAAATCAGTATCAGAAGATTCCGGTGCTATCTGTTATCTTTGCACCGGCATTTTACTGGTGGCTGCTGGCGCTTTATGTAACGAAGGCAAGCTATCAGAGAAGATATGACCGCATGATAGCAGCAGTCTTTCCGGTTATTTATTATCTGACATTATTGTTGTCTCCAACAGTATTGATTCGCTATATGTATCCTTTTGTGGTGACTGTCCCTGTTTTACTTGGATTGATGACCGCTCCAGCGGACAAAACAGACAAAAATCAGAAAAATACACAAGAAAAATTAAAATTTGATTAAAAAATTGTGAAAAACACACATTTTTAAAGATGATATGGTAGAATAGTACTATAAAAGGAGACAGAAGAAAGTCAGAACTGTGTAAAGGATTAAAGGGAAAACGGAATGAGAGGAATTATATGGAGATAACAATAGGTCGTGATGGCGATATTGACAGTTGGAAAGAAGTGCAACTGATTTACAATTCAGCGTTGAAACAAATATCAACAAAACTGGAAATATTAAATGATGAATTTCAGCATGTGCATAGGTATAATCCTATTGAGCATATCAAATCCAGGATTAAGACACCGGAAAGTATTGTAAAGAAGTTAAAGAAAAATGGCTATGAATCTACCATTGATAATATGGTAAAGTATGTAAATGACATTGCAGGAATCCGTGTCATCTGTTCTTTCACTTCGGATATTTATCAGATTGCGGAGATGATTACGAATCAGAGTGACATTAAGGTTATTTCGGTAAAGGATTATATTGTCAACCCCAAGCCCAGCGGTTATAAGAGCTATCATATGTTAGTGACTGTGCCGGTATATCTGTCAGACCGGATTGTGGATACGAAGGTGGAGATTCAGATTCGAACCGTTGCCATGGATTTCTGGGCGAGCCTGGAGCATAAGATTCATTACAAGTTTGAAGGAAATGCGCCAGAACATATCAAGGAACAGCTGGTAGAATGTGCACAGATGGTGTCAGCGCTGGATGCCAGAATGCTCTCTCTGAATGAGGAGATTCAGCATATCGGGCAGCAGGAGCAGGACGAAAACCGGAAAAGTGAATAAGAAAGTGGATAAGAAGACGTGAAAACGGCATAGCAGAAAGTCTGCTATGCCGTTTGGTCTGCTTCGTGGCGAAAATGCCCATAAAAATGCCCATAAATGAGGAGTGCCCAAGCACCTTTCGGCACTTGGGCTATTATGAAAAAATTTATCTATGTGTGTAATGAGTTAACATTACATGTTATCTCGTTGCTATGGTTAAAGTATACGAT
>ERZ1026850.1426-NODE-1426-length-12394-cov-11.766513_pt1 | contig 12394 bp, 11 predicted proteins | sample MGYA00380155_ERZ1026850 | MGnify/ENA primary metagenome ERZ1026850 (study PRJEB33269, sample SAMEA4719791) | human gut metagenome | biome: human-associated habitat; feature: organic feature; material: feces | place: Cameroon | collected 2013-10 ... | reverse complement strand
TTTTTGAAATGTCTCTCAAATTTTTTGCTCATTTCAATTCGTGTTACGATTTTGAATTTTCACCGATAACCTTATTATTTGCTTTTCTTTTTTGCCTTGATAACGCCTTTTATCGTTTCAATGCCATGAATGGTACCCACAAGCGGGTGATAAAGCATAATGCGTGGTCCTGAATAACGCATCACTTCTTTGATTTTCACTCGCATATCGGGTTTGTAGCAATGGCAGGGACATTGCGAGCAAAAGTTTTTATCGTTTCCCCAGCGGCAATGGTCAAGCCTGAAAAGTGCATAATCAGTAAGTTCTTGACATTCCTTGCAAAGAGTACCTTTTTTTGATTTATGCACACCGTGGCAATAAATTTTTACCATTTCGGGTAACATTTCTTTTTCTCGTGTGATTCTGTCTTTTTTCATGATAATCTGCCTCTGTAAACGGTGTAAGCTTCGTCAGCGATTTTTGCCGTTGACTTTCTGTGAGAAACCAAAACAATGCTTTTGCCGTGCTTTGCTTCGTTTATGGATTTTAAGATGTTGCCCTCGTTTAAGCTGTCCAAATTGCTTGTGGGTTCGTCAAGCATAATCATAGGAGAGTTGCAAAGGAACGCTCTTGCAAGACCTATACGCTGTTTTTCACCGTCCGAAAGCAAATCACCGAGTTCGCCTACATTTGTGTCGTAGCCCTTTGGCAAAGTCATTATAAAATCGTGAATTGAGGCTTTTTTTGCGGCAATTTCAACTTCTTCCCTTGTGGCGTTGTAATCTGCAATTTTAATGTTATTTTCAATTGTATCATTAAACAATTGAGTTTCTTGGCTTACAAGGCTCTGATTATTACGAATTGATGATGTTTTAATATTTTTAATGTTTTCACCCGACATATCAATTTCGCCGCTGTTTACATCCCAAAAGCGCATCATTAGTTTAAGCGCAGTCGATTTGCCCGAACCGCTCGGCCCATTTATAGCAATGATTTTGTTTTTTGGAATTTCCATATTGAAATTTTCAAGAATTTGCTCTTTGTCATATGCAAAGCCTACATTTTTGCATTCCATTCCGTCAAATATGATATCGTCACCGTTTGTGTTTTCTTCAACAACAGGGTTTTCATCAAGAATTGACAGCACTCTTTCGCCGCTTGCAAGGGTGTGAGTCAAATTGCCTGCAAGGTTTGAAAGTGCGGCAACCGGACCGAATGAACTCATCATTGCAACGGTTGAAACAATAAGTCCGTCAAATCCGATTGTGCCCTTTTGGTAAAGGCAAATTGCAACCAAAAGCATTGTGATTGAAAAGAAAATAATCGAAATATCCGTAATTGAAATATTATGCCCCTCAATTTTCTTTAATTTCTTTTGGAGTGAATTAAGCTCATCGGTTTTTTCGTTCATTTCATTAAGGCGGGTATCGGTTGAATTGTATCTGATTGATTCCAAAAGTCCCCTCATACTGTCAAGCACATAGCCGGAAAGTGCGCCTGAATTTTCACGGTAGGTCATACCGATATTTTTGTTAAATTTGGAGGATACAAGCGGAATAATAATGCCGACTGTAATGTAAGCCGCAAGTGCAACAAGCATAAGCCAAATACTGTATCTGCCAATAAATATCAGCATAACAAGGCTTGTTAAAAACGCAATACAAATCGGAGAAATCGTGTGAGCGTAAAAAACTTCTAAAAGCTCAATATCACTTGTTATGAGTGATATCAGATTGCCTTTATCTTTACCTTCAAGCTTTGCCGGTGTTAGCCTACGAAGTGATTTGAATACTTTATCACGAATAAGTGCAAGCAACTTGAATGCAATATAGTGGTTGCACGCTTGCTCGCCGTAGTGTAAAAAACCACGTAAAACTGCAAAAACAATAATGCAAATACAACCCGTTTTTATTGCAAGTCCACCGTTTATACCTGCAGCTGTAAGAAGCGTCATACTGCCGGCAACCGTGATTTGAATAGCACACAAAAAGCCCGTAACGCCAAGTATAACTGCAAGTACCATGAAGAAAGCAAGCGGTTTAACAAGTTTTATCAACCGCATCATAATTTTGAAACCTGATTGTTTTCTTTTCATTACGCTTCCTCCTTTGCATATTTTTCAAGTTCAGCTTGAGTGGAATACATCAGCTTGTATTTTTTATTAAGAGACATAAGCTCGCAATGAGTACCGCTTTCCTCAATTTTGCCTTTATCAAGCAGAAGAATTTTGTCACTGCCCACCACATTTTCAAGCCTGTGGGAAATAAGAATAACGGTTTTGATTTTAGCCATATTTTGAATAACGGCCATAATGTCGTTTTCACTTTTAGCGTCTATGTTTGAAGTCACTTCGTCAAAAACATATATTGGTGTGTTGTGAAGTAAGGCTCTTGCAATCGCAAGCCTTTGTCTTTGTCCGCCGGAAAAATTGCTGCCCTGCTGGTTAAGCTTTGTATTTAATCCGTCCTGTTCACTTAAAAATGACCAAAGGTTTACCATTTTCAATGCTTCAATCATCTTTTCGTCACTTGCATTGGAATCTGCAATTAATAGATTTTCTTTAACAGTACCTGCAAAAATGTAGGAGTCAAAGTTTACGGCTGTGATGTTGTTCATAAGTGTTTTTTCATCAATATCTTTTATTTCAACACCGCCGATTGTTATACTGCCGCCGTAGCCTTTAGTTGTGCCGCAAAGTAAAGAGGCAAGCGTGCTTTTGCCGCAACCCGATTCGCCTACTATGCTTATAAGCTCGTGTTTTTTAAAGGTTGCCGAAATATCGTTAAGTACGATTTTTTCACCGTCATAAGAAAAGAAAAGGTCTTTAATTTCGATATCTCCGTCAAGATTTTCCGGAATTTTTGTTCCGTGTTCGTCCTCTTTTGTGTCCAGCAACTTAAAGAGTTTGTCACTTGCGGCCATACCGTTCATAGCCACATGAAAGAATGAGCCGAGAAGCCTGAGCGGTAAAAAGAAATCAGCCGCAAGCATAATGATTAAAAATGCCTGAGGTAAAGTGATTGTGCCGTTTTTTACCTGAACGATTGCAATTACTACACCTATTGCACTTCCTGCATATGCAACAATATCCATAACACTTACGGAATTGAGTTGCATTGTAAGAACTTTCATGGTAATTCTTCTGAATTCTTCGGCTTTTTCATTCATTTCAACATTCTTGCGTTCATCCGCCTGATAAACTTTGAGTGTTGTTAAGCCTTGGATATTTTCAAGGAAAGTATCGCCGAGGTTTGTGTATACTCCCCAATATTTGCTGAGAAGTCTTTTTGCGATTTTTTGAACTGCAACAATAGAAAGGGGAATAAGCGGTACACAAATAAGAAGTACCACCGACGCTTTCCAGCTTACGAACACAAGCACGGCAAAAAGCGTTATCGGTGCAAGCATTGCAAAGAAAAACTGCGGTAAATACTTACCGAAATAAAGTTCAAGTTGGTCTACGCCCTCAACAAAAACCTGTATTACCTCTGATGTGGATACCTTTTCGCTGTAAGACGCTCCCATTCGTGTAAGTTTTTTATACATCTTTTGTCTAAGCACTTTTTTTACTTCGCTTGAAGCGTAAAACGAAGTTTGTGAACTTGCGTAGCCGCAAAGATAGCGTACAAGCATAACTGCCGCAATTCCGCCCAAATAAGGCAAAAGTCCTTTAAAATCAAACGCTTTACCGTCGAGAATTTGCGCAAGTAGGTTTGAAAGAATAAAAATCATAACGATGTTTGCAACCGTTTTCAACCATTGCGCAAGAACTGTTAGGGCAATGTACTTCTTTGAAGAAGGCACTTGCTCTATAAGTCTTGTTTTAATCATTTCTTTTCTCCCTCAATTAAGTTATTTATCCAAAAATTCATTTGCGAGGCGGTAATCGCCTTGCTGTGATATTCTACCGTTTTCCATAATCAGCACTCTGTCTGCAAGAGCACCGGCACACCGTTTATCGTGCGTTACGGTAACAATTGCCGTGCCAAGGTTCTTGTTTATTTTATTTACGGTTTCAACCGTTTTACAAAGGTTTTCGTAATCCTGACCCACCGTCGGTTCGTCAAGAAACAGCACTGTTGGTTCGCTTGCACAGACGGCGGCAATGGAGGCACGACGTTTTTGCCCTTCGGAAAGTGATTGCGGATGCCTCTGTTCAAGTCCCGAAAGCCCAAAGGCGTTTATCATTTTCCTTGCCGTTTCCTCACTTTTTGCCTTAAAGGAAATCTCGCTTAAAAGCGTTGGCATAAAAAGCTGATAGGTTGGATTTTGATAAACATATCCCACCTTTGAAAACCATTTGCTGTTTGCTTTTTTGCCTTTTGTTATTGTTTGGCTGAGCATGCCGTCACTCGGCTTAATCAGTCTTGTAAGCATGCGCATAAGGGTGGTTTTTCCGCATCCGTTTTCACCGAGCAAAACTATTCGTTCGCCTGCCCGAATTTCTATATCAAGCCCGTCTATAATATTTCTGTCGCCTGCGGCAAAGAAAAGTTTTTCGCCTTTTATAAGCACTTCGCCGGGCAAAAAACCGTCGGCATGAGGAATTGTTTTTATTCCGCTGTTCAAGTCGTTTATATCCGTGCTTGTAAAAAGCTGTTTGTTTTCGATTCGCATAACTTTATCTATGTAGTTTTTCACAACATCAAGCCTGTGCTCAACTATTAAGACAGCATATCCGCTGTTCGCCAAATCACGAAGTGCTTTCAGCAAAATGTGTGCTGTGTGAGTGTCCAAATTTGCAAGCGGTTCGTCAAGAATAATGATTTTTTGCTCCATCGCAAGGGTGGAGGCGGTTATCAGTCGTTGTTTTTGACCTCCTGAAAGCGTTTTTGTTTTTGCGTTTTTTTCTATTTGCATAAGCGTTGTGAATCGTTCAATGCGTCTTTCGATTTCTTCGCACGCAATATTAAGATTTTCGCAGCCGAAAGCGATTTCGTCGTTTACTAAATCATAAATAATTTGTTCGTCCGCATTTTGAAGCACAGTGCCGATTAGCTTTGAACGCTCGCTGATTTTTTGCTTTGTAACATCCTTGCCTTCTATTTCCACACTGCCCGAAAATTTGCCCGAATTAACGAACGGAATAACACCGTTTATTATCGAAAGCAGGGTGCTTTTCCCCTCGCCGGAAACACCCGACAAAAGTACGGTTTCGCCGTATTCCACGGTGAGATTTATATTTTTAAGCACATTTTCTTTAGCACCGTCATATTTAAAAGAAACATCTTTCAGTCTTATCGCTATGCCCATATCATAACACCTCCGCCTGCACAAAGCACGATAACACAGGCAAGAAATACGAAATCCCTTGCTTTTATTTTTATTACTTTATATACCGAGCTTGTACTGTCATCAAGTGTAAACGCTCTTGTTTCAAGCGAAAGGGAAAGAGTATCCGATATTCCGATGATTCGCATAACGAGCGGAATAATAAACGCACGGTAAATGCAACTCGGTCGGTACCAATTCATATTTGCACCTCTGACCTTCATCGCCTCCCAAATCTGCTTTATTTCACCTGCTAAAACCGGAATAAATTTAAGTGTTACAAGCATACCGAGCGTTATAACTCTCGGAAATTTCAGCTTTGCAAGACAGCGTGTTAAATCGCAGGGTGATGTGCTTACCATCGGCACAGCGCACAGCCCCAAGAGAATCATTCTTAAAATTGTTTGCCAAAATGCGTCCAAACTTCTGTTTGTCAAAAATGATAGACCGCCTATAATAAGTCCGCAAAGCGCCATTGCAACGGTCATTTTCCATGTGCTTTTAAAAAGACCAAATGCCGAGTAAAGCACAAAAATTGCCGTGGCAAAAGCAAATGCCAAAAGATTCTTGGAAAAAAGCATTCCGAATATCAGCACTATCACGGAAACTGAAAATGAAATCAGCGGATAAAACGGATTTTTTACCTCGAATGCGTCAAACATTGCCGTTTTCTCCGTACGGTTTTAATTTGCCTGCCTTTTGAAGTTCTGCGGCAATTTTCATTCCGATTGCCGCACCCAAAAATGCCAATGCAATTGTGCCGATTGATGTTAAAACAGAAATTTTCGGGTTTGCTGTAAGTTGTTCGTAACTTTGCCCATTAAGCCAAAGGCTGAACAGAACCGAAATCGGAAGTGAAAACGGCATATATATTCCTGTTGTAACGAAAACGGAAACCTTCTTTTGATAGCCTCTGAAAATCAAAAGCATAATCAATTCCGCTATGATTGCGGAAATAAAATTGTTAAAAAACATAACCGTTGAAAAGAAAATCAGCGGTGCGCCCGAAAAAAGTCCGATAATTGTGAGTGCACCCGGCTTTCTCACTTTCATAAGACCGATTGCAACGAAAATCGAATAAATCGGTGCGGCTGCCATGTTACGCAGTCCGAAAACGGTGGTGTGCATAACAAGCGGCATCGTTATTCCGCCGCACAATGTCATCGCTGCGGATAAGACAGCCAAAAACACAAAATCTTTAACTTGAAATCTCTTAAATATTTTTTTCATATTTCGCCCTAATCAGTCATTTTTATTTTTCTTGACAACAGCGGTTATTACAAGCACTAATGCAACCGCACCCACTGCACCGCAGGCAATGGCGATCGGAGCTTTTTTATTTTTAACCGTTTCCTCTTTAGGCTCGGTTGTCGGCTCGGTAGTGGCCGGTGCTGTTGTAGTAGTTGTGGTGGTAGTGGCTTTTTTGGTGGTTGTTTCTTTTTTGACATCTCCGATTCTTTTTGCGCTGTCGTAATCTATTTTAATTCTTGCAGACGGTGATAAAGGCATAGCCGAAGCGGCAAATTTTACGCCGACAAATTCATTGTCGCTTTTAATAGGAAATTCAAAAGCAGTTTCATATTCAGTGCCGTCAATTTCAACATTATTCTTTTGCTCAACTTCTACTGTATCGCCCTCAACAGAGCCGTCCTTGTAATACCAAAATTGCATATCACTTGTTGTTTCGGCAGGGGCTATTGTAAGTGTTTTTTCATCACCGTCAACTGTAAGAAGTGCGGTGTGAACAATATAGCTGTCACCCATAGATGTTCTTTCTTTTTCTGCGTGCCACATTTCAACTGAAACTTCGTAAACGCCGTCCTTGCTTGGACCCATTGCAAATGCACTGAATGAAGAGCAGGTAAGTGCAAGTGCAAAAACTATTGCCGTTAATGAAATCGATAATCTTTTAAACATATTTGTCCTCCGTGTTTAGTTAGCAAAAGCTAACCCAATGATAAAATTTACGGTTAGCACAAGCTAACCGTATCTATTCTATCAAATGACAAATGAAAAGTCAATATTTAAAATTATAACATAAGTAAAAGTTGCCACCTGCAATCGACGGATATAGTTTTTTATGCACCTCTTTTTAGATTGAACTGTTCGGAAATTCCGAATAATCCGTATTTGCATTTTTTGTGCGTCAAACTTTGCGGAGTCGCATTTTCAACATCTTCTTATCTCGTAAATTCTTCGCAAAAAGAAAGATATTTGCTTGAATAAACGCTGTCTTTTTCCCAAATAAAATCAAAATCATATGATGGCAAAATGTTAATTATATTGCTATTAAAGTTAATTTTTGTTATCATAAATATAAAGTAACGAAAGGAGTAAGCTATGGGCAATAATGATTGGTATTCATACACGATTATGCACAAGGACACAGAGGTTGTGACTGTTTACAGTGACGGTGCTTGTGAAATTCACAATCTTGATTTTATGCCATATAATCTTTATTTGATAACCGATAAAGATGACATTAGGTCAAGAATGAATAATCTTGATAAGTTTTATCATTGGTGCGCCTCCAGAGTGCTTACTCTTGACAGAAAGTATGCTAAAGAAATTCTTAACAGCATCGGTATGAAACAAGCTGTGTCTGACCGTGACAGAGCAGAAATTGCGATTACTTATCACGGACTTTCAATGACAGATGTATATTGGATAAAAGCTGACGAGGATATTTCTTTTGATGCTATCAATTTGTACGAACACTCACTTTCCAACGCCTTTGTGGATGTTTCTCTTTGTGGCAAGCAGTTGACTGCTGACAACAGCAAATTAATCGGCAAAGAGGATGTCGCAGGCGACATTGGCACAATGGGCGTTGCACCAAAAGCTTGGGTACGAGAGAACGGCGACTTCTATCTGTATAAAGACGGTGACATTCGTGATGTTGATGCCGAGTTGCTCGCAAGTAAAATAATTGATTGCTTTGATGTTGAGCATGTGCAATATTTTGAGGGCGAATACGACAACAACAAAGTCAGCATTTGTAAGATTTTCACTTCGTTGAATTATAGCATTGTTCCTATTGAGCATATCGAAATTTACTGTGCCAACAATGATATGACCGTTTTTGATTTAGTTAATCAATACGACAGTTATTCATATCATATGATGAATATAGTTGATTATCTTGTTGGAAACACCGATAGACATTGGGGCAACTGGGGCTTCCTTGTTGACAATTCAAACAATAAGATTGCAAAGCTGTTTCCGTTGATGGATTTCAACAAGGCTTTCAATTCCTATGACATTTTTGACGGTGTAAAATGCCAAACAACACCAAAAACGATGTCGCAACTTGAGGCTGCTGTCGAAGCGGTTAAGGCAGTCGGACTTAATCAAATCCACGAGGTTAAAAAAGAGTGGTTTGAATCCGAAGAACAATACAATATGTTCTGCCGGCGACTAAATGTTTTGAACCAAAATTTGACATAATTATATTAAAAGTAATATTTGAGCTGTAAATGGTTTTTGCTGTTTGCAGCTTTTTATACCCTAAAAGGTATATTTTATATTTCCAAGTAAACAATATACCCGATAGGGTTTATAATTGAAATAATTTCATTGACATTGTACCCTAAAGGGTGTAGAATAATCATAGATAATAACTACAAGGAGTAGTAATATGAACCCGATTGCGGAATTTGTAAAAGAAAACAGAAAAGCTGCAGGACTTACGCAGGAACAATTTGCATTGCGTTCGGGTCTTGGACTTCGCTTTGTTCGTGAGCTTGAGCAAGGCAAGGAAACCGTGCGTATGGACAAGGTAAATGTTGCGCTTGCAATGTTTAATGCACAGGCTGTTGCCGGAAAGAAGGAAGATAAATGAGCGTTTTCAGAACAGCCTATGTTTATGTGAGAAACACTTTTGCCGGTGTCCTCAAGGAAACAGATAACGGTTACTCATTCAAATATGATACAGATTATTTGCAGAGTAAAAATGCGTCTGCTGTTTCGCTTACCTTGCCTTTGCAAGCGGAAGAATACACATCAAAAACATTGTTTTCGTTTTTTGACGGGCTTATTCCCGAAGGTTGGCTTCTAAAAATTGTAACCGATAATTGGAAAATCGACAGCCACGACCGCTTTGGAGTTTTGCTTATAGCTTGCAAGGATGGAATCGGCAATGTTTCAATAAGGGAGGAAAAGGAATGAATTGTTTATGCTGCGGCAAACCTTTGCGTACACCTGATGAAACAGGCTGGCACAAGGCTTGCATTAAACATTTTTTCGGCACAACTAAGCTTCCCGAAATTGAAATAGACGATAAAACATTAAATCTTTTGGCAACCGAAACTACTAACAAAGGCTTTACCGTTCCGGGCGTGCAAAAGAAGTTATCTTTGCACCTTGTCAGCGACAGCCGCAAGCCAAGATTAACGCTTGTAAACTATCCGACAGGCTATATCCTCAAGCCGCAGGTTGCGGAGTTTGAAGCATTACCCGAATCGGAGCAGCTTATAATGACAATGGCGGATATGGCAGGAATTTCGACCGTTCCGCATGCACTCATAAAAGGCAATGCAGGGCTTGCGTACATCACAAAGCGAGTTGACCGTAATCTTACAGATGATAAGATTGAAATGCTCGCCATGGAGGATTTTTGCCAGCTTGATTTAAGACTTACCGAGGACAAATACAGAGGCTCATACGAGCGCTGTGCAAAGATAATCAAGCAGTATTCATCGAGGGTTGGCATTGATATGGCAGAGTTTTATATAAGGCTCGTTTTCTGCTTTATTGTTGGCAATTCCGATATGCACCTAAAGAATTTTTCACTTATTGAAACCGCCGAGGGTTCGGGCGAATATGTGCTTTCTCCTGCTTATGATTTACTGCCGGTTAATGCAAATATGCCTGCCGATAAAGAGCAATTCGCACTTGCTATGAACGGTAAAAAAATGAATATCCGCAAAGGCGATTTTCTTAAATTTGCCGACACCTGCGGAATCGCTCGCCAAACCGCCGAAAAGCTTATTGAAAATCTTGTTAAGCTAACACCAAAATGGATTGCAATGTGTGAAAAATCCCTGCTTACTGATAAGTTGAAAGATAGATTGAAAAAGATAATTACCGAAAGAACGGAAGTCTTGCAATGATAAATTTGATAAGAGCTTCGGTGCAAATAAGTCTTTAAAAAACAAAAAACGCTAAAAATGCTGTAAGTCCGATACTTACAGCATTTTTTAAACTTTACCGTCAACATTCGTGTTGCCACCTCCGTTTTTATTAAAAGAGGAGACATAATTTGGTTAATTATATTTTTTGATGTTTTGTTGACGAAATGTCCTAAATAATGTAAAGTGATAGTAGATATATAATTAAGAACATAGAATGAACCTGATTGCAAAAGTTATAGGGAACAATACAATATGTTCTGCCGGCGACTAAATGTTTTGAACCAAAATTTGATATAATTATATTAAAAGTAATATTTGAGCTGTAAGGCGGTCGGAATGCTGATAAAGTTCGAGAAATTGCAAGGAGCTGATGTTTTGTCATCAGCTCCTTATTAATTTCCGGCTAATTTAAGCTTAACTTTTCATAGCCGGTTTCCCTCTTTTAGAGGCTAACTTTTCGCAGAATACAAGACATATATGACATGTCCATCTCTTGAAAAGCTAGCCTCTTTAATTACTTTTTAATTATTTAAGTTTCTTCTTAAACAACTTAATGGCTTTCTTATTTCCTTTAAGTTTAGTCTTCTTAGCCTTAATATTTTTCTTTGCTTTCTTGCTAAATGCGTCCTTCTTTACAGTCTTAAGTTTGTCACCTTTGAATGTAATCTCCTTAATCTTGTTATCTCCTATAAATGCCTTAGAACTTATTGTCTTAACTGCTTTTCCAATTACTACTGTTTCAAGTTTTGAGCAGTTCTTAAATGCATTTTTCCGATAACAGTTACCTTGTTACCTATTGTAAGCTTCTTAAGGGCCTTGCAGCCGGCAAACGCATTGTTACCAATTGCTGTTACATTTAATTCATATCCCTTACAATCTGCTCTGTTCGGAATTGTAACTTTCGTTATTTTATCCTTCTTAGCAGCTACTACACCAATAACCTTTGCTTGTCCTAATGTTGCAGTATCAATTGATGTAATCTGGTATATGAGATTTCCTGCCGTATATGTCATTCCAACGTATACGCCGCTGTTGGTATGGCTGCTGCCTGTTGCAGGAATTTCAACTGCCGGGCGTTTGTAACCGCAGGTCTTGCATTCTTCATGCTTAGCACCTTCTGCGGTTTCGGTAGCTTCCTTGTCAACAACCCACTTGAAGCTGTGTGCTGCTTTATCCTTCTTATCTCCACAGTTGCACTCGTGCCAGTGGTTGGTGTCGTCATACTTCCAATCTGTGCCGTAGCTGTGGGTATGGCTGCCGCCTGTTGCGGTGCCTGTTGCAGGGATCGGTGCAGTTTCAAGCACCTTCTTGCAGACGGTGCATTCCTTATGCTTTGTACCGGCGGTGGTAGCTGTTGCAGGGGTATCTACAATCCACCCGCCGGCGCTGTGAGCCGCAATATCGCCCTTGTCGTGGCAACGAGAACATTCGTGCCAGTGGTTTGTAGAATCGTATTTCCAATCAGAACCATATGCATGACCGAGAGCAGTACCCATCGCTACGAAGGTATCTGTTGTGCTGATTGCACCGCAGGAGCAGCTCTTGAAATATACTGCGTTGTGTGTGCAGTCAGCAGGGGTTTTAAGTGCTTCCGGTTTTACAGTTTCCTGATTGTAGGTGTGCGTATGTGGAGCGTTCTTATAGGTCGCTTTCACACTTACTGCACTTGCAGGCATTGTAAAGGTTGTGGTTGCGCTGTTTGCGTCTGCAAGGGTAATGCCGCCGCTTACAACTTCCCACTTATCAAATACCTTGCCGGACGGAGCCGCATTTGCAGTCAGGGTAACGGTTGTACCCATTGTTGCCTTGGTGATTGGAGTGCCTGCACCAACGGATGCAGTACCGCCTGTCACGGTTACATTGTACTCAATAGCTTCCCAAACTGCGGTTACGGTAGTGTTAGCAGTAACGGTAATCTTATCGCCAACCGCCTTTTCAACACCGCCAACGCTCCAAGCCTTGAACTGCTTACCGGCAGGAGCAGTGAAGCCGTTTGCAGGAAGCGTGTATTC
>ERZ1026850.1419-NODE-1419-length-12445-cov-6.665537_pt1 | contig 12445 bp, 11 predicted proteins | sample MGYA00380155_ERZ1026850 | MGnify/ENA primary metagenome ERZ1026850 (study PRJEB33269, sample SAMEA4719791) | human gut metagenome | biome: human-associated habitat; feature: organic feature; material: feces | place: Cameroon | collected 2013-10 ... | reverse complement strand
CTTCCTTTATAATTTGATGCCACGCTCTCGCCTACTATGGCTTCAAGAGTCTTATAAAGCGCTTCGGCATCTCCCTTGGCCAAATCCATAACCTCATTCACGGCCGCAGAATCACCTCGGGCATTAAGCTCGTGCTGACGTTCGTGATAATAGGTCGTCCTTGCACTATCTATGTTCGCATTTCCTTCTGCAAAGATATAAATCATTCCGTTGTTATGGCAGCCCTTAAGGACATAAGAGTGACCATTCACCAAGTTTTCGCGATTAACTACAGCCATCTTCTGCAGTACGGATTGGATTGCTTCATCACTTGCTCCATCCTCACGCATAACCGATTCGACATTGGCATAAGTAACCATCGATACCGGCATATCCGCAAACTTGTTCAATTCAAGTTGCAAATCTGCACACGTCTTTGCGAGCTGGATATTCTGGGCACTGTCGGCGGTCTCGTCCAGGTACTTCTTCATTAGTTCCGCTTCCGCCCGTTTCAACTCGTCATATTGTTCCTGCTTCTTTGCATTGAGCATTCTTCTTTGCAAATCGGCGAAGGCAGCTGCATACTCTTGTGTCTTCTGCTTATAATTGCTTTCCGCCTGATACTTTTGCAATATCGCCGAATAGAGATTAATCGTGTTGTCAAGGGCCAAGATCTTGCCGTCAATGGCCTCCCTCTCAGAAGGAACCGTCTCCACTGACTTCTTATCGACAAGCGCCTGTCTCTGTGCCTGTAATTTAGCGATATTGGCAGATAGCAATTCTTGAGAATCCTCCGTCGTGCCGCCTCTACGTTCATCATTCCACCTAAGAAAGGCTTCAGGGTCTTTGTTCCAGAGCGCATCCGTATCCACCTCCTGCTCCCCTGAATCATTAGTCTTCATCGGTAATGGATTTCCGCGAAAGTCCTTTGGTGTTCCATCATCTTCCTTTGATGCGTCGACACCCGCTTTCGTCTGCTCTGCCTGCAACTGGGCCGTTTTCTGCTTGTCCAAGCGGTCCTTGAGGTCTGCCAAAGGCATCGTGACTTCAACGACTTCTGTACCGTCCTGCGCAGCAACCTTCACAACATCTACTCCATTCTCGTCTTGATATGGAGCGTCTACCATCCTTAAAAACTTATACAGCTTGCCGTCGTTAGTAAACTCCATACCCTTGAATTGTCCGTTATACACAGACACTTCCTTTTGCTTGCGCATTATACTGTCCGCTTCGTCTTGAGCCACCTCAGCCTCGGTGCGATAAGTTGAATCCACTCCTATGGCATTGCCCGCCTGCTCATACGATACCTTATGAATCTTTTTGGTAACGCCGTTGATTTCAACAGGGTTTTCAAACTCTACCACAAGTCCGTCAGGCAGGAATCCAGTAACAGTTCCCACCTTCGGAGTCTCGTTCGTACCGAGATTAATGCCTGGACTTCTTTTATAGGTATCGATAATCTGTTTTCGAGAATCATTCAAATGCTTGTCGCGAGCCGCATTCTCCGCCTTTTCCTGCTCCACTGATGCATATGCGTCCAAAAACGAATCGGCGGACTGCGTATGGACCTTATACTCCCCTGAAGATGCCTTATCCTCGTATGTCTTTTTATCGACAAAAAGGACGTCTCCACCATTTGATGGTTTCAGCAGCACTTGGGAGGACTCTTCCCCCATATAATAGTATTTGTGGCCATTCTCATCTTCGACCAAAGTCACAGCTTCGAGAGAATTGCCGCCTTCCATAGGTATGTCATAGGAGAACTTACCGCGAGGGTCGTCCATCGATACGGCGCCCAGTTCCTCAGATAATTGTTCGCGGACCCTCATTCTCAGCTCCTGCTTATAAACATCCTCTGCGGCGCTCATAACCTCATTAGCCGCTATGTTTCGAGCAAAGCGAAGCGTAGCCTTGTAGTCATCCACGCTCGTCGTTTGGCCATTCTCCGTAGTAGCATTCGACAGTATCTTGGATAGTACCGGCGTCAGCGCATCTGCAATCTCCTGTTTTGAGTGCTTGGTATCCAATATGTCCGAAATCTCTTCCTGCGTCATTCCGGCACGATTCAAGACGCCACGCATCTCTGCCACGCTTGATTTGTACTCCTTCGACTGCTTGGCAGCGGCGACAGACGATGAACCTAAGCCCAGTAACGACATCGGAGCGAATGAAATCGCCATTTCAATCTGCTGCTTTGGCGATGCGAACTCATCAAACTCTTCCTTATCCATCAATCCTACGGCGACACGCGCTGCGTTGCCTATCCACTCCTCTGCCATCTCACCGACCAGTCCATTGAATCCAGCCTGTAACAGAACCTTATTGGCGTAGGAATCAGCTACCCATTTTCCCCATTGTCCAAGAGAGATCTTGCCTACATTGATTTTGCCTACAGTAGCCCCTGCGGCCTTCATAATTCCTTTTTTCGCAGCGCCACCGAAAGCTCCTATAGCAGGACCCATATCTTCCGACCAGTTCTCTATAAGTTGGTCAGGGAGGACATTCCAAACCGATTCCAGGAAAGCAGAACCGATGGAGCCCAATTCTTCCGTAGACTGCGCCCTCTCTAGCAGGTCTTCAGATGCAGCCACGTATGTGGACATCATAAAAGGAGTACGGGCGACGGAACGCGCTATCGGCTTAACTCCATACTCATATACAGTGCCGGCAGTCTTGGCAGCAGCATTTATGACAGGCTTCATCGCACTTGTAAGGTAATTGCCATCTGCCGTCAATGTACTGACCATACCGCGTTTCACGGATTGCTCGATGGCTCCTTTCACTCCTTTACCATAGGCACGCGAAAGGAACTTTGTAAGGCCTTTGGCCGTTCCCTTTGCAACTGCTTTTGTCGCAGCCTTACCCACGCCTTTGGCGATAGCAGAGCCTACACCTCCTGTAATGAGGAATTGTGTCATATAGCCAGGTACGTCAGCGAACGTCTGTCCCGCACTATATCCCTTAGGCATATTTCCGGACCTTTGCGCTGCTGCTTCGCCATACCTCATAAACGAGAATAAAAGAGACTTCTGGGAATCCGTCAAGTAATAGTCAAAATCCTGCTCCGACATCTCACTAATGTCCAGGCCTTTCTCCTTGAGCCCTTCAAATATTTTAGACACGCCCACGTTTCGGGCCAATTCGGTTATGCCAAGAGTCCAAAAATCCCTGTCTTCGAACACATCGGCAATACCGGCGCCCATTCCCTTCCAGAAATCCTTGTCTATCGAATCATCTCCCGTAAACACAGGAAGAGCATATAACTGCGCTGCGTCAAGGTCGAACTTTCTTGCGTGCTTATAGTTGTTGTAGTCCTGCCCGGACGATGAGTTCTCTTTCTCCAAATTCAAGTCCGCAGATGCCTGAGCGCTTTGCGCCAAGCTTTGGTATGCACCCTTCACGAGCGGATTATCCTCGTATTCACGCTGAAGCCGTCTCCTTTCCTTTTTCAGTTTATCATATTCCTTCTTGGATGTCACTACGTAGTCGGCAGTCTTAAGGAAGTTCGGGTCTTTCCAGGAGGCCGTAAAACCGGAAGCCAAGTCATACGCCGTTTTCTTTTGCTTGTATTCCTCCATAAAAGCATTGTTCCTGACGTCGAAGTCGTCGATTGCATTACGGTCCATATACGCCTTAGCCTCCAATGCATCCCCTCGATAGGCAATATCCGCATTGTCATAGCTGCGGACTCTCTGCATAGTGTACTTGCCCAGAAAGTTTTTGGCAAAATAATCATCTATGAGATTCCTATCTTTCAATTCCTTCCCCTTATACACTTTTGACGACATCGTCCCGTCCAAATTCGGCACGGACATCAAATAGTCGCCATCGTCCAAAATGGCTTGCGGCACGGCATTGTTCACCTTTTCGAGCTTGTGCACGGTGTATTGTCCGGGAAGATACTTCTCCAAGTATCCGGCGACGTTGTTCTTTAGGTATTCGCTCTCCGAATACTCCTTTTCTTTACCTTGATTGGTAACGACGCGATAAGTTATATTATTATTGTCCATTATTGTACTCGTTATGGTAGATTTACTTTTCCTTCGTCATCGTAATCGACATTCTTTACCGGATTACCTCTTTCCAACGCTCCTGCGCGTCCTATGAATCGTTTGGAGGCATCCATAGTCGCCCCCGGTATCGATGAAGGGTCCACGCCTCCCAGCTCCGTCTTCTCGCCCGACAGAGCATCTACGACCGACTGCATTATCAACAGCTTTTCTAAATCGCTCTTTTCGAGGTCCAAAGGAGACTCCAGCCATTCCAGAACCTGAGCCTCTTCAGGATGCTTGGAAACCCAATCATCATAATCTTTACTCTTCTTATTATTGCCCTTGAGTTCCAGATAGGCCTTGTATCCGTTCTTAAGACCCGCGTGCTTGGCATATGTGTCTCTGAACCCCCGCCAATCGGAAGCATTGAAATCGCTGAAGGACTTGTCTTCTTTTCCCGGGATGGTTACGAAAGAATCGGAATCGTACTTCTTCGTTTGCGGATTATAGAATTTCCCCGTTCTGGAATCGTACCCATTGGCCAGCTGCTTCGAATACTCTGTATTTATTCTGGCTGCTGCCTCTTGGGCTTTGATTTGGGTTTGCAGTGCGTCTTTCGTTGCCGTTGCGGCTGCCTGCTTAGCCCTCAAGGCTGCATTATATACCTGAGCGGCGCGAGCGCTTTCTCCTGCTGCAATCTTTGCCTTTCCTGTAGCTGCTTCCTTAACGCCAGCGGCTTTCAGTTGAGCGGCCGCATCACCACGTTGGGCCAATAGAGACGCCAGATTCGCATCTGCCGCCGCCTTACCCTTTGCAAAGTTGTATTTAAGCAATGCTCGTTGCGACTCAAGTGTCCTGAGTTGGTCTCTATAGCTGCCCAGCCTTGCATCACGTTCTCGCCTTGCAGCATCAGCCCTGGACTGCCAATTGCTAATGAAGTTCTCCTGCTGCTGATTATGTGCACCCTTGGCCGTACCAATGAGATTAATGATGGCACTCGCCGCTCCGGCTAGGCCACCAGCCTTCATCGCACTCTGCTCCTTCTTATTCTTTGCCTCGGCTTCCTCTTGAAGTTTTTGGGAGTGTTGCCTCATCGCATTCTCCCAACTTCCTATCATATCAATATACGACAGGCCAGCCTCTTCGGTCGCCTTATTCGACTGCTGGGCCTGCTCTTGTAGCTCCTTCGTCCTTTCGTTATATTCCGACAAGAGGTCGTCGTTTGCCCTTTCAGCAGCGGACATAGCGTCTTGTTCTGCCTTTGCGGCTTTCTCCGCGGCCTCGGAAAGCTTCTTCAGTTCATCATCCATAGCTCCCATATCATCCTATTTAATCGTCCTTTTTTTTCGTTGCATCTTCCGGCGTAGATTGTTCAACCGGTTCTACGATTGGCGTAGATGTAGGCGTTCCTATAGATGTACCGACCAACGATAGACCAGCATTCACGGCCTGTCCCGCAGCTTGAGCTATCTGCTGAGAACGTTGAGCCTCGATCGCCGACTGCTGCTGGTTAAACAGGTCATCCTTCGAACGGTACTGCTGCCCTATGTTGTCCTTATAGGCAGCGGAATTGGCCGCTATGTTGGTCATTGTGTTCTCCAGAGTCTTATTTGCAGCAGCTTTTGCCTGTGCGGCAGCCTCATCCGTGCTTCCTGTAACGGCGGAAGCGGAAGCAGCCCTGTTATAATACTCATCCAGCATCTCCTTCTGCTTCTTCAATACTGCCTGAGTGTCCTGGCGGTTCATATAATCCCTTGACATCTCCTGCTTATACCATTGCGCGTTCTTACGTCGCTGCGCGTCTATCAAATTTTGAGACCTCTTGTTGTGCTGCGCGGAGCTGATGGCTCCATATATCGATGAAGCCAATCCTAATCCCGCACCTATCAATGCCGTTGTTCCTATCATATTCAGATAATTATTTACCTGACAAAGAAAAAAATAACAGTTCGAATTGTTGGTCTATTCTTACCACACATAGGCAGCACTGGAAAAGAAAACTTCAATGCGACTTTTTGTAAGTTCTCAAAATTGTTTTCTCGGGAAAATCGGAGACCAAAGTATTAAAAAAGCACCTTATTGTAAGTCGGCCATCTACTTCTTTCTACTATAGAAAAGCCCTCCCCTTATGTCAATAGAAGAAGAGAACAGGGAGGGCACAAAATAACAAAAAAGGATATTGACGCATCTCTGCGTGTTTCAACGTAGCTTATTAGTAAAACGCGATTCGTAGTCAATGTCAATCCAAGAAATGCGTTCCGTAGATTTCAACGTGCATTTTACGATTATCCTAAAGAACTTCCAAGACTTGCCCCTCAAGGACTTAATTATATGAAAATCCGTTCCGTTCTGCGAGCCCAACAGCACGTACGATACTCTGGACTTCCCTTGAGCGTTTTTGGGCACGTATCGGCCACGAATCTTCAGATGGTTGATTGTCTTCAATATGTCAGGTTCGTCCAAATTAAAAGCCCTTGTAGCCACGATGCAAGGCACATCCGTCTGTTCGTCGATGACATCGAGCTGAGTTGACATATCATATAATCTCAATCTATTTATGTCACTTACGCAAAACATCAAGCATTCCGGATAGCCGTTCAATATCTTAACGCGACTTATTCTGCCGGCGAAAATATCTTGGGGAATGGACGAATTATATGCATCAGGAATGACATACTTATGCCACGAATTCGTTCCAAGCATATAAATATACATATATTGGAAGCTGTCATTGACGAACAAAAGTCTTGAACCATTGTAGTCATAACCGACTTGTGTCCTCGTAGACTTCATATAATCCATAAACGTCGCAGTGTCCTTAAGCGTATCTTCGAAATCACGGCGCATTATCTCCCTGGCGTTTTCTTCCATTAGATAAGGCTTTCCTGCCATTCCTAATGACAAGCACTGTATTTGCGAACCGCTCAGCAGCATCACGCCCTTATCGGTTATGAAAACTATTGCCTGGTCTATGCTGGCCACGGCACTCGGAGACACACAAACATCTCGCGAAAGAGGCACGACGAGCATATAATTTCCTTCGTCGTTTGCCTTCAGCACGACGATTTCCTCGGCCGTAAAGGCGTATAAATCGAACTGTCCGAACTGTCCCTGCGAGAGAGCCGCGGAAATGGACGCCAGCGCAATAACTTTCGACGTGAGCTTTATTCTTCCCGCAACTGGATAATAGAACGGATTCTCAACAGACGTCTGGAATATATAGTTCTCCTTATACGATTCACCTTTGCGAGATTCGCTTGGTATGGTCACGACCGCAGAATACCTCAGATCGGAAAGCTTCTTTCTCGTGTCTCCTATATAATAGGCACAGTTCAGATATGGATGTCCGGTCATTTTCAGTCTGATTGCGCTGCCATCAGGCTTGATGATATATACTCCCGTGCACCGGCTATCAGGATAGAACAACAGCTGCGCGGCATCACTGGTATATTTGGTTGCAGAACCCAAGCCGACGGCATCCCCCATTCTTATGGGATAGCAAACGAGCATCTCGGTGAGCAATCGTCCCTTGTTGCCCACATATTTCTTCGTGCCGTCATTGTCGGTAATCTCGTACAGAAAACTGTAAGACGTCGTACTTTCAGCTATCGTTTGCTTAACTGGAATAAGACCGTACAGATTGGACATTCCCCGTCCGAAGACTTCAGTAATCCCTATTGAATGCAACCTGCGATTGATGACATAATTCCGTTCCGCTATATATGTATTATTCGAGCGGAAATCATCCGGAAGAGACTCCCTTGTATACAACTGCTCCGTATATGAGAGTTCCGGAGCGTTCGATATTTCCACGCCCGCGGCCAATTCAGACAGGTTGTCCACGCTGAAAGAGCGTACCTTATAGAACAGGCGCGTCTTGTCCAATATCAAGTCCCTAATGGAAGTCTTCTCCTCGTCCGAAGATTGAATCGACCCGAAATCCATTTCCATAGTCTTTATATTGCCACTCTCGGAAGCCGGATGGCAGTACATCAATTCCGAATTGACCAGAGGGTATACTAGCGGAGCGGATATGAACATATCGATGGACTGAATCACGTCCTTCCAATATTGATACACTTCCTTGTCTTCCGCAAGGGTGACCTTAATCTTGTATGCGAGGCCGTCCTGCTCCACGTGAAAACAAGTTTTTTTCTCACTGGTCTTAAAACAATAGCTAATCTTGTAACGTATATTTCCGCCGGATACATAAATCGGCACGGTGTGGTGCACATACGAACCATCATACAACTTCAATGCGAAACGGACGAATACCGGGTAACGGAAATATCGCGAGTTCAAAATTCTCCCGTCCATTCCATCCCATAGTACCTTTATAGTACTGTCAAATAGCACATTCCTGTCCTTTGCGTCCAATTTGATTTGCCCATTCCAGAATTCCGCGTTCTCCGTCAACGAGGACAGAAGGTCATTCTCGACGATGATGTCATCATCAAGCCGCGCATCCTCACTGTATAGGTTCGGCTTTACGCTCAATGCCACCTGGGGAATATCCTCTCCCAGGTACTTGTATTCCCCGTTCTTATACAGGGCATATCCGCCGCGAAGGCTCGTACTGAACACGAGAGTATTGCCGATTGACGTAATGGTATCATCCAAGAACGACTCGCCCTCTTCCAATGTCTTGATGACTTTTTCGTCAGGAGAATACGCAATTAACGATTCTACGCCGTCGGTAGACTTGACATATATATAATTGGTCCTTCCGTTAACCTTATGGATATAAACGGCCCTGTACATAGCGGTCGCTCCCGTCCCCGGCTCCATTTGAGGCAACCCCAAGTCGGCGGCGATATTCCTGGGCGGCATAATCGGAGCCAATTCCGTCTCACGCAAACATACGTTCAGCGATTCGGCGACAGCCCCGCTCGGGCTCATTCTGTCACTCGGGACTCTCGTGATGCCCCCCAACTGTATTCTCTTAATCGGCATATGACTTGTTCAGATTTCTAAAAAATATAGGATAGTAGACATTACCGTTCATATCCTTCTCAACGTTCTCCGGCTCGATTCTGTACGTCCCGTATCCGTCAAGCTCTCTGGCCAATGATTCACACAACGCCTTGGAACGTATGCGAAATTGACCGCCGTTGCGCGTGACCTTATATGCCAACGAATCCCTTCTCGTCACATACGGCATAACCAAATCGGATGTGACCTTTCCGAAGACAAACGCGACTTTTGCGCCATCCTCAAGGCGCAAGAGTTCTGCAGCCGCCCTGCTGAATGAGACTTGACCGGCACGATAAACCCTTATAAGGGCCTCACTCGACGGAGGCGTTTTCGATATGTCTCTTATGATTGTCATAACACACAAATTTATTAGTTGTAATGCATTTATATGGTTTATTCTTACCGTTGAGAAAGAATCCTTTTCAACTGTTCCCTGTCAGGATCTCGCTCCGGGCCAAGGTACTTATGGCATAACTCCGAAAACTCCACCACGGACCTGCAAATGACATATACATAGCCAAGCTCCTCCAGCACCTTCTGGACATCCTTCTGCGCTTCTGACTGCCTGCCCGTGCGAGTCTTGAACTCTACGAACAACACCGTTCCATCGTGCAATATCTCCAAGTCCGGCCAGCCGTTTGTCATTCCCAACCCCTTCAACACCTTGCCCTGGAACTCGCTCCTCTTCCCCTCGTTCGGACTGTGGTTCCACGCCAAATGGCTATACCGATATTTCAGTATAGCCACGCAGCTCTCCTGGATCTTACTCTCTTCGTGATGCATCCCCATAAGCCCCCTATTCCTCCCATTCAAGTCTAACAGTGCCACAATAAATTTCGTACTTACTGTTTGTTACACTATCCTTCCTTGCCTCTTCTTCAGTTTTATAGGGAAAATTTGACCCTAACAAAAGCTGGCCGAAGCTATTTTTGTAAACATTCGTCCAACCCACGTGTTTTGTCGGCACGAAGAAAAGGTCAAAACACGATATACTATTTTCATTCATTTCGCAACCATTTTCTCTAATTGAAATAAGTATTTCATCAATATCATCATCTGCCTTCACCAAACCGACTATCGGACATTTCCCCTTACGGTCCGTGCAGATAATACGCACATCTCGCCCATCCCTGGTGACCACCTTTCTATCAGGATTCTTTAAGTACTTTTTCAAACTAAACTGTTCCATTTTTATTCCTCCTTGATTAAGATTTTCTTTTACTATTTCTTCTTGGGCTTTCGCAAAACAAGATATAGTTAATACCGCAAAAATTACGGCAAGACCAAAACCTACTACTGCAAATTCTTTCTCGCCATCACACCACGCTTCAATAAACGCTGTGCCGGTAATTATTACAATAAAACAAGATAAAATCCCCCAAAATATATACATCTCTATTCCTCCCACTCGATTTTAATCGTGTCTTCAATAAAGGACTTGTCGAAATAATCCCGAGAGGTTCTTGCCTCTTCCAAAGTTGGGAACACACTGCCTATGAATTTCATCCCGTTGTGGCTAAATATATTTACCCAACCTTCGTGCTTGACTACTGGTGCGAAGAAAAGGTCGGTATCTGATTCTTGACTGCAAGCATAATATTTTCCCCTCTTTGAAAAAGGAAAAAGTGCTTCATAACCAGTGTCTTTATCCTTAACTAAAGCTACAACAGGTGTTTCTTCTCTATTTGCATCTGTACAGATTATTCTAACAGGTCTTCCGTCCCTGGTGACTACCGGGCGGCTCGGATTCTGAAGGTATTCGTCTAAATTAAATTGCTTCATAACTAATAATTGTTTTTGAACAGGACGATGGGACTCGAACCCATATCTCCGACTGCAAACAGTTAGACAGATAAACACTCACATTCAATTGCATCGGCGATTATAACCATTATACCACGTCCTGCTTGTTATTCATCTTTAAATAGACTTGGCATCTCCCAGTGTCCCACAATACTCGTGAAACCCAATGTCAACTGATTCTCCGTGTGTGCGCCATCAGGCATAATGGAAACCCATAACATCCCAGCATACCCTCCGGAATGTGTACTGAGTGATAGCGGCTTCATTCGCGAATACTCCCTGTTCAGATTACTCACAGAGATGTCGAGCCAATTCAAGAACTCCTCAAGTCCCTCATCGGTGAAATAAAACCGCTCAAAGCCCTTAAGCAAATCGTATAGCGATTCTGTCCTTTTGTTCTTAAGCAGCCTATTGTTAATGCTAGTTAATATGTACTCTTTCATTTTCAAGTCCTTATTCCTACTTGCAACGCCTTCTGTCATCTCCCTTCAATACCAGATAATTCATCATTTCGAAACACCGAGACTGCGCTCTTTGGCCATACATTTCAGCGAAGTCCGGATGCCCCAGAGGGATATTGCTGGTGACCATAGTCGCCGACGTAAATTCGTCACCCCTGTACTCTAGAATCTTTCGGAAGACATTGCGTCTATTGCCCATATACACAGCTTCCTTGTCCTCACTCCCTAGATCCTCGATGCACAAAAGCGGCCTCCGCATCAAGTCAACTAGTGCAGCATCCCCATATCTCTCATAGGTGCCCGGAACCATATTTGCACTTACAGTGACCCACGGATAACATTTCCCCGAAGATAACTTGAAGGGATTCAATCTATACAAGCGACTAACAATTCTCATCGCCGTGCTCTTTCCCGTGCCGACATTTCCAGCTATATACAAACCCTTGTCGATTCGCCCATCCCTGATGGCGCCCGTCTTCGGGTCGATGCACTGAAAGCCCTTATCCCCCATCAGCCACAATACGATGTTCCTATACAGAAACTTATTGTCATTATCGATGACAAAGCTCGGGTCGAAACTTTTCCCTAAGCGCTCTATCTGTGACAAGACGTCTTTCATATTCCATTTCCAAGAGGACGGTTCTTCTCTGTGAGCTCTTGCCAACTTCTCTGTATTTATGACATAATTAAACACATTTGCAAATTCCATAACTACCATATTCTAATGTTTTTATAACTATTCTTATTTAGTATACTCCGTAATGTCACAAATCAAGTGACCGTAAAAATAACCAGAGATGATTCCGTTAAATGCCTTGTCGAGCATACTCTCATCCTCAAAATTGATACTCGACCTACTTTCATCGGTAAAGTAAAAAATAAGTATCAAATTACTATCGTCTTTTACAATTTCAGCGACTTTATCTAAATTGATTATTCTGTTATTTGTCTTTACTAACATAATTTTTTTCCTGCATCATAAATTTAATAAATTCTTCCTGACCATTCTTGTCCCACTCTTCACGATTACCACCCCTATTCCGAAGAAAGTGGTCAAACCATTCCAGTGCATTGGAAACTGCGTGCTCGTATCCGATGTCGAACACACGATTGTTGTCTATTGGCTTATTTAACAACTCTTCGAGTTTTTTATTCGTTGTCCTTCTCATACGTACCAACTCATTAAATAAAATACTATACCAGCTACAAGTCCAATCCACACTATCAGTGTAAGAC
>ERZ1026850.1412-NODE-1412-length-12498-cov-8.458250_pt1 | contig 12498 bp, 8 predicted proteins | sample MGYA00380155_ERZ1026850 | MGnify/ENA primary metagenome ERZ1026850 (study PRJEB33269, sample SAMEA4719791) | human gut metagenome | biome: human-associated habitat; feature: organic feature; material: feces | place: Cameroon | collected 2013-10 ... | reverse complement strand
CATAAATACCCCTTGTTTTATAAAAATTCATTTTAATATAAAAAAAAGACCTGCCGCCAAACGACAGGTCTGTAATTTACAATAATAAGCAACTTACTAGCAACCGTCAGTCCGGCAAACAAAAGAGAAATCTAGTGCTAGTAGAAGAATTGCTTTTTTCATATAAATAGACTTTACAGCAAAGCATATAACGATGTCAAGAGAATGAAAATGAAATGTTTTCAAACATTTTCAAAAATTCCCAAAACAAAACTCAATGCATAAGCACAAAAAGCTTGTTCAGCGAATTTATAAAGTCTTCCGTTGACTCCTTTAGTTTTTTTAGGAACTCATCATCTCTTAAAGTTCCAAGCACAGCATTTTTTTCCTCTTCATTTCTAAATGTTATTGAGCGGAAATAATCTGTGAAATCTTTTTCGCGTATAGAAATCGAAGACTCAAGCATATTCATTGCAACAAAAGCAACGTCCTGCAAAATATCTTCAAAGTCGCCGGCATTAAATTCTGTAATTTTCTTGGAATAAAGAAATTCTATTATATAAACGGAATAGCGCGCCTTATATTCTGTGTAGTTTTTCTGGCAATCATCGTAATAAGCGTGAACTTGCTGCCAATTGTTTATACAATGCGATTTTATTTTTTCAAAAAGCCCTTCAACTTTTTCTTCCGGAATCAACTGGCCGCCAACATTGTACCATTTCGTATAAAGCGGAATTTTTTCAATTTCAGAAAAATCAGTCTGACAAAGACTTTCGCGGTTGTTTTTTAAAACATATTCCATCAAACTTTCAGCCGCAAAATACTTTAAAACACGGCGGTATTCCTTGTAGCCTTGCGCAGGCTTGTAAATAATCGCTCCGAATTTTTTCTGGCAACGGTCATCAGTAAGAAGAAATTTTGAGTCTGGATTCTTATGAAGATAATCTTTTGCAATCTGAATAAGCGAAGCGGAATCCTTTGCAGACTTTGCAAGCTCCCGGAATTCTTCAAGAAGCTCAGGATTGGAATTTTCCTTTGTCATTTTCCGGCAGTCATCAGACGGAAGCTTTAAATATCTTGAAGTAAGTTCAACAAGCCTGTTAACAGAAAAAATAATTTCCTGCACAGTATCCGGGGCAAGAGGATTCGTTTCAATGTGCTGAACTTTTATAAACCTTTTGTCGCGCGCCTGAAATTTATATTTATTGCGCACAATTGCAAACATATTATGCAAAAACCAGTAAGCAGGAATAATATGAACAGTGCAGTCTTCGTAGCTTGGAGCAACCAAAGAAAATGGATAAGTTATATTCAGCTCATTTACATAGCTACCTTTTGAAGCAAGAACAAATGAAGCGAATTTTGAATCAAACTTAAAATCCGAGCAAAGTCCAGGCCAGAATCCACGGCCAGCAATCATCTCGCAGTCAGGACTTCTTGAATTGTGGTTAGAACCAATTGTCGCCGCAGAAGCTATATTGCTCTGCCCCATTACAGTTGAAGCAATCAGGAATGAAGAATTGTGATGCTGCTCATGGAAAGGAAAAATCAAGTTATTTAAAAGCTCGCAGCATGAAACTGTAGAATTGTCTCCAAGCACAGAATTTAAAAGACGTGCGCCGTATTTCAAGTGGCAGTTTCTTCCAATGACAAAACGGACTGCTATAGCCTGATAAAAAACATGGCTTCCAAAGCCCATTATTCCATTGACCATCTCCACGCCTTCTCCAATCTGGCTAGGCTCGTCCTCCGAAGAAAGAATCGTAATGTTTTTAAGCTTTAGAGCGCCTTTTATGTAAGCGCATGAACAGATCTTCACATCTTTTAAAAGCGTTGAATTTTTTATGACAACATCATCTTCTACAATTCCATAAGTTCCAAGCTCTTTTGATTTTCCAAATTCAGTGAGTTCAACAAAACGCTGCATAAGTTCTTTATCTTCACGGAATCTTGACCATAAAAAAGCATCAGCCGGAATCATATCAGTAAAAGGAAGAACTGCACGCCGGTTATTTTCGTTGCCAACGCCAATCCAAATTCTATTTGACTCAGGCTCGCCTTCTTTTAAAAGTCCCTCTCCAAATTTTGAATGTTCCGTGCACGACATTTCCATTATATTGAAGAGAATTACACGAGAGCCGATTTTGTAATTTTCAAGATACCTTACATTTTGAACAGCGCAATTATCACCAATGCAAACATTCTTTAAATTTGAACTGTAAATTCCTGTCCGAAGCTTTAAATCATGGAACGAAATTTCAGAATCGAAAAGTTCTCCAATAATAACAGTTCCAGAAAAATCGCTCTGGCGGATTTGCGACGGATTAAATTTCCCATATTCAGAGCTTACAAAAAAATTTTTCCATTCAGAATCGGACGAAGAATTCCCATTTTTTTCTAGAATTGCAATTTCTTCAGATGTTGGGTTTCTCTTTCCCTTTATAAAATCAGGATTTATTTTTTTTAAATTATCTATTTTAGAAGATGGAATTATCTTTAGCATAAATTCTATTATATACGACAAGTCAAGAAAAGCCAAGAAATATTTCAATTGGAAAAAACAAACATGAATGTTATAATGAAAACATGGCAAAAAAGATCTTCTTATGCGCAGCATTTTTTTTCTGTATTAACTTTGTTTTTTCCCAGACCGAATCAGAAAAGGAAAACAAGCCGGAGCTAAGCATTTCAACACTTCAAAACGGACTCACAGTTTTTATACTTCCTGATGAAACAAGCGCGCTTTTAAATATTGAACTTGTTGTAAAAGCAGGTTTTTCAAGCCAGACTTTATCCACCGCGGGATTTTTTCCTTTATACACAAGGCTTTTTTCAAAATCAGAAAAAGCAAAAGAAATTTTAAAAGCGTTTTCGATACAGTCAGAATGCAATGCGGATTCTTCTATGTTCAAAGCAAAAGTTCCGCCTGAAAATTTAAAGATTTATCTGGAACAAATTGCACAATGCGCCGCTTCTCCAAATTTCAGCGACAAAGACATTGAAGATGAGCTTTCGCAAATGAAAACAGAAAGCCTTGCATATTCAAAAAGCACAACAGGATTTATAAACAGCGCAATTGACTCGCGGATCTTTTACAAAGAACCTTGGAAACATGATTCTGGAATTTATCCGGCAATTTTTTCAGGCTACAATGCAAAACAAGCAAGAGCAATTTTATATAATTTTGTTTCAAAAGAATTTTATACGCCATACAACAGCGCGCTTTTTATCACTGGAAATATAACAGAAAAAAAGGCTCTGGAAATTTCTCAGGAAGCATTTAAAGACTGGAATTCCAAAAGCACAGATTCAGTCTTTGAAAAATTCAAAACGGAAAATTCGCAGCAACGCAAAAGTAAAAAATTTGTTCTTGCAGCAAATGAGTTTTCTTCGGAGCTTACACAGATTGTTGTTCAATACACTTCACTGTCTCAAAGCCAGGCGGATATTTTGTCATGCGCTTTCAACAATGAAAAATCAAAATATAAAACAATGGTTCCGCAAATTCCAGAACTAAATATAAGAAGCGCAGATTTTATAACAGCAGCCTCTGCAATAAAAAATGGAAACGCAAGATTTATTTTGCAAGCATTAATCGAAGAACCTCCGAAAGGAAAAAACATTGCAGACCAAGCGCAGACTTTTTTAGCCGGAACAGCGGAATGCGCAAATCTTACCGAAGATGAAATGAAACTTGCACAAAATGAAGTAATAAAAAAATACCAAGAACTTGAAGGAAATTCCAGCAATTTAATTTACAAACTTGCAGAATTCTGGGCAATGAATAAATTTGAAACACCTGAAACTTTTTACCAGAACTTTGAGGAATCCGTTTTTCAAGTAGAAAATGAAACATCAGAAAATATTTCAAAAGCAATTTTAAATGAAGAACCTTATATTTTTTTGCTCGTAAACAACACTGTTTATAAAAAGAACAAAAAATCATTTGATGAACATGGATATGAACTTGCAACACAAGAAAACGCCTCTTGGTACACAAATGAACTTCTTGCAAAAAAAGCAAAGCAAGAAATGCAAAAGGCACTTGAAAAATCCAAAGCAAATAAAAACCCAACGATAGAAATAAGACCAGCAGATTACTTTTATTTTAACAGCATAGAATCCATAAAACATCAAGAATTAAAAAATGGAATTCCTGTGTCAGTTAAAGAAAACCCAAAGTCAAAAACTGTCGCAGTTTGCATTTCAATTTCAGGCGGAAAATTGGCATCCCCAGAATCAGAAAAAAGTTTAAGAGCTGTTTTAATTTCCGCAGTTGCAAAAAATTCTAAAATAGTAAAAATAACAAGTCAAACAGACGAAACGATTTCATACATTTTATTTGAAGTCTTCAAAGAAGAACTAGAAAATGCACTCAAAAAGATTTCAGACGCACTGATTTATGAAACAGTTACTCCAGTGCAGGGAGACTTGCTTTTTAGAGAAGAAGGATATGAACAGAGACTGAAAAACGCAGATTTAGGTTTTCAAATGAAATCAAACGCTCTTGCATATCTTTACCGTTCAACTCCATTCAGCAAAATTTTTAGAATAGAAGAAAAAGAACGCAACGCTTCGTCATACCAAGCATTGCTTTTAGAATACACAAAACTTTTGGACGCTTCATTGTACTCAATTGTAATTTGCGGCGATATTGAATTTAATAAAGCCATAAAATATTGCCAAGACACATTTGAAATTTTAAAGGAACAATCCGAACGAAAAGAACTTGAACTTCCAAAACCATCATTCAAAAACAAAGAAAGAAAAGTCCAGCTCAAGCATATTTACACAACGGATCTTCCTGCAAAACTTGCACCCAAAGAATCTCCAAGACTTGTTCCAACAAAAAACTTTTTTGATCCGGCGCAGATTTATTTTAAATCACCAGACAATACAGATGAAGATGTAGAAATTTTCAATTCGCTGCTTTCAATGCTGTGTACAGAAATTCAATCTGTTCTTGGAAACGAAATTTCATGCAAGGCAGAAGAAGCTTCAATAAAAATTCCAGTCGGAATAATTCAAGCAGACGAATTAAAAAAAACAGGAATATTTTTTGACGCTTACAAAATTGCAAGAGAAAAACTTATCAAAGAACTTTCTGAAGAAGAATACAAGAACTGGACTTGCGAAAAAATAAAAATTCAGTGGAAGCAAAAAAATCTTTCCGCAACACAAACCAACAGCGGAACAGCAAAAGCCATGGCCATATTTCAGAAAAAAGAACAGTACTTGACAAATTATCTTTACATTGAAAATTCTACGCCGCAAGACTTTTTAGATGCAATGGAAAAATATTTTCCAGCAGAGCCATTGATGAAAGTTTATTCCGCGGACTCAAAGAAATAGCATTTTCTATCTGAAAAAACTGAATCCATAAAAATATCATTTTCATCAACAGGGATATTTTCCTTAATCTGAAAATCAAAGCAAAGTCCGGCTAGAAAAAGTTCACAGTTATTCTGGGCGCATTTCTTTTTTAAACTAGAAAGATAAATATCGTAAAATCCCATTCCATGTCCAAGCCTCTGCCCCTTGCTTCCAAATGCCACGCCCGGAACAACAACGCATATTTTCTTTTGTACAAAGTTATCAGCATTGAACAAGTTTTGTTTTTTTTCAATCGGCTCGCTAATTCCAAATGCTCCAGTTTCAAGCTGCTTAAGAATTTTTATTGAATTGTCAAGAATATAGAAATTCATCCTTTGAGTTTTAGGAACAACTTTTGGAACAGCAACGATTTTATTTTTCATCATAAGCGCGCAGTTTATTTCTTGTGGAGAAATTTCATTTTTTAAATCTATATAAGAGAGCACAATATCAAAATTATTTTTCAAGACAAATTCAAAAAGCAAACCGCACGCTTTTTTTGACGCGGAAAGTTTTTTCTCTGCACTTACTGCGGACAATTCAGTTTTCAAAAGCTTCCTAAGTTCATTTTTTGTCATGCGAAAATATTAAACTATTTAAATATAAAAAGTCCAGTTTTCTTGTAAAAATCCAAAATAAAATATAAACTTTTTTTATGAAAGATTCTTTTGCTTCTGTAAAAACTGACGAAAAAAATCCAAAGTGGCAGCAATGCATAAAACGCGAAAACACACTTTACAACCGCGGAAACGACATAAGATCAGAATTTGAGCGCGACTACACAAGGCTTCTTCATTGCGAAGCATACCGCCGCTTAAAGCACAAGACACAAGTTTTTTATGCTCCACAAAATGACCATATCTGCACAAGAATTGAGCACGTAAACCACGTTGCCAGCGTAAGCGCGACAATCGCAAAATACTTAGGACTGAACCAAGAACTTACGGAAGCAATCGCAATCGGACACGACATAGGACACGCTCCGTTTGGACACACAGGAGAAGACATTTTAAATTCCCTCATTAAAAATCAGAAGGAAGGAAAAAACGCTCCAAAGAAATTCTGGCACGAACGCAACAGTCTTTTCTTCGCAGACTTTATAGAAACACTTCAAGACCCAGACGGAATTTCAAAGAATCTTGACTTGACTTATGCAGTGCGAGACGGACTTATTTGCCACTGCGGAGAAATTGACCAGCAGGGACTCAAGCCGCGTGAAGAAGCAATTGACTTGTATTCAATAAAGCGCCCTGGAATTGTCCAGCCATTCACTTGGGAAGGGTGCATTGTAAAGACAAGCGATAAAATCGCATTCCTTGGCAGAGACATAGAAGACGCAAGATCCTATCATATTCTTGACATGGCGGCATACAGACAGCTGCGCGAAATTGTAGGCGCAACGCTTGGACTTGGCCCAAACAAAAAATATTCCCTGCACACAACAAACGGAGCATTCAGATCAGGCAGAGCCGTAAACACAACAGTATTAATAAACGACATGATTGTAGACTTGTGCGCGCAAAGCTCCCCAGAAAACGGCATTTGCTTTAGCGAGCCGTATTTTAAATTCATACATGAACTAAAAAGATTCAGCCTTGCAAACATTTACAATAACTGGCGGCTTTTAGAATTCCAGCGTTATGCGGAAAATGTGCTTTCGTGCATTTACAGAACGCTTATGAAAATTCAAGTTTACGCCCAGAACAGACGAGTTGAAAATGTCCTGCGCTATTCCCCGGAACTTCAAAAAACTTTTTCAGACTGGCTTGTAAAATACACAAACTACAATCCACAGAAAAAAGAAATCATGCGTTACAAGACAAAAGAAGTGTTCGACGTGAACGACAACGAAAGTTGGGAAAAATGCATTGTTGAATACATAAGCGGAATGACCGACCAGTACGCAATCAAAGTTTACGAAGAAATAATTTCATTTTAGAGCATAAAAACAAAATGTCTTACACAGAAAATTTAAAATTCAAATGCGCGCAATGCAAAAACTGCTGTTGTCTTAAAGGCGGAGTTGTTCTTCTAAGCAAAACTGATCTTGAAAAGCTTTGCAAATGGGCTGAACTTACAAAAGAGCAATTCACAGAAGTTTACTGCCGCAAGCTAGAAAATGCCGACGGAAAAACATATTTGTGCCTAAAAGACAAAAACAAAACTGAATGCATATTCTGGAACAAAGAAAAAGGCTGCGAAGCATACAACGCGCGTCCAGTCCAATGCCGAACCTACCCTTTTTGGACAAAAATCCTAGAGACCAAATCATCATGGGAAGCTGAAAAAAACTTCTGCCCGGGAATAAATGAAGGCAATGAAATTCCGCAAGAAGAAGTATGCGTACAATTAAAATTATACGAAGAAAACAAAAAACATCTGATTATAGTTTAGATAATATTTTAATATCATTATCGGACTTGCCCAGATAATCTATAAAAATTTACAAAAAACATGAAAATTTTTCTTGACAGCACAAAAAGAGGATTTACAATTTTTATATCAACACGTGTAAATAAACCGTGCGTAATCACTCAATCAAACTGTTCCCAGCGCACTCATCTCACAAACCCAACTTCATTTTTTTATCAGGAGGAAAAATGAAAAAAACACTTATTGCCATTCTAACGATCTTTTTTGCAGCAGGTCTTTCTTTTGGTCAGAATCTTTTAAACGACAGTTCCTTTGAAAACGGAAACTTAAGCACTTGGAACTTAACAGGCGACAGCGCAGACTGCTATGCTGAAAAAAACAAAGGCAATGCGCATTCAGGAGAATGGAGCTACCACTACTGGAAAAAAACAGCATTCACGGCTTCACTCGATAAAAAAATCACAGGACTTTCCAACGGAACTTACAAACTTTCTGTATGGTCAATGGGCGGTGGCGGCGAAAATGGAATCAAGCTTTTTGCCCGCGGATTCGACAATTCTGGAAAAGAAATTTCAGCGCAGATAAAAAACACCGGCTGGAAAAAGTGGAAGCAATATTCAATTGAAATTCCAGTTCAGAACGGAGAGGTTGAAATTGGAATTTTCGTTGATGCGAACAAAGAAAACTGGGGAAATCTTGACGACATAGAGCTTGTAAAGCTTAACTAATTTTTTTAATAAGGAAACATACTATGAAATTTATAAGGAAAAACATTTTAACTGCGGTATTTTTTTCAGTCTTTGCAATTCTTCTGGGGGGGGCACTCATTTCTTGTAGCAACGGAAGCTCAAGCAGCGATGAAGACGACGATGAAAGCTCATACGGAACAAAAATATACAGCGAAAGCGTAACATTTTCGGAAACACCAACGCAAATAGTTTCAGCAGAAATGCTTGCAGACCTAAGCATAAAATCACTTACAATAAAAGTAATAAACGTAAACTATTCAGGAAGCGATGACTGGTGGTTTACTGCCTGCTCTGACAGTTCCTGGAGCAATAAAGCAAAACTTGAATGGCAGTCAGGAAAAGATGCAAACTCGCTTTACCTTGCAACAATCACAGACGCAGCAGCAATCGCCGCATACAAAGCAAACGGAATCTACATCGCAGGTACAGACAGCGCAACAGCCGCAGTTTCAGTATTCTATGTTGAAGGCGAAGCGGAGGAATCTGGTGATTCTGGTGAAGAAGCCTTGATTAAATCATTCACTTCAAATACAGGAAGCTCAAGTTTTACAATTTCTAGCACATACCAACTTCTAGCAAAATATGAAGCTGTAAGTTCTGCTAGTAAAGTAACAATAAAAATTACAAATGTAAGTTATACAGGAACATCTAGTGATAGTTGGTGGTTCGTTAGCGGTACAGACACAAACTCTTACAAACAAAAACTTGAATGGAAAGAAGGCGATTCTTATGAATTAGAAATTTCTGCCATTTCTGAATATTCTAAAGGAATTTATCTAGGTGGTCTTGAAGGTCTAACCGGAACAGTAACAGTTTCCTACGAGTAAAGTAGATTTTTATTAGCCATGTCATTCCCGTGCCACGACACGGGAATCCATTGAAGCAACTTCAGTTTGAATCTATAATCACAAACACTTTAGAGGTAAAAAAATGAAGTTCAAAAGCATTTTTTCAGTTTTTATAGCACTTTTTTTATTTTTATCACCAGCCTGTTCTGCTCCCTCCGAAAGTACAGATGAAACTCTCGGACTAAACGCAGACTTCATGCGCGGGTTCGATGCGTCCATGGTCTCACAGCTAGAAGAATACGGAAGCAGTTTCTACAACGAAAACGGAGCAAAAGAAGACATATTTAAAATCCTAAAGGCGCACGGAGTAAACTGGATTCGCCTTAGAATCTGGAATGCGCCACAAGATTCAACACCGGGACAAAATAACTACGAGCGCACACTCGCAATGGCAAAGCGCATAAAGAAAAACGACTTAAACTTTCTACTGGACTTTCATTATTCAGACAGCTGGGCAGATCCTGCAAAACAAAGTCTTCCCGCTGAATGGGACAACGTTTCAAGCATAGAAGAGCTCTGCAGCAAAGTCAGTGAATACACAAAGAAAATTCTTACAGACTTAAAAAGCCAAGGATGTGCGCCAGACATGGTTCAGCTCGGAAATGAGATCAATTCCGGAATGTTTCTTACAAAGTCAGACGTAACAACTGCTTCCAGCATTGACTGCTACTCTTGGACAGGACACACAGACGGAAACAAAAATCTCCTAAAAGTTTTACAGTCCGCATCCAGCGCGGTTTCAGAAATCGACTCCAGCATAAAAAAAATGATTCATCTTGCAAGCAGCAAAGGAGACAATTTTGACTGGTGGTTCAAAAATCTGCAAAACCTGAAAGATGTAGACTACGACTATATAGGCTTAAGCTACTACCCTTTTGAAGAACACGGAACATTAAAGCAGCTGCGCGAAAACATAGCATACTTAAAAAAGACTTACAAAAAGCAAGTTCTAGTTGTAGAAACTTCCTGGGCGTGGTCAATGGAAGCCTACGGCGACAGCACAAACAATATAGTATGGTACGAACCAGCCGGAATCCAAGCCTCAAAGAATCTTGTAGACAACAAAAGCACACAACTCAAAAATTTAAAGACACAGACTTACAGCGGGAAAAAATGTGTTCAAGCTTCAGTGCAAAATCAAGCAACAGTTGTAAAAGCAATAATGGAAGCTACATCCAATGCAGGAGGCTGCGGAATCTTCTACTGGGGCGGAGACTGGATTCCAAATTCAAAAATCCAAGACACCTGGGAAAATCAGACACTCTTCGACCTAAAAGGAAATGCCCTAGAAAGCCTGAATGTATTTTTGACAGAATAGCCCCTGTCATTAGCTGTCTAACAAGTCCTAAATGTCATTGTCGTACTTGATACGGCAATCTCTAATCATTGATTGTAATATCTACAGTTAGATTATCAACCAAGTTTCATTCAAAACTTAGTTGATAATCTGTTATTTTAACACTGTTTCTGCAATCGGAAAATCCTGCCGGCGTAGCTCTTTCTGCGGAACCTGCTCATAGCCCCATTTTTCATAGCTTAACTCAGGAACTTGATTTTCCACATAGCTTGAAAGTTCTGTCAAAGTTACAAAACCGTCTCCGTCTGAATCCGCATTTCCTGCAAGTCCGTCCAAGAGAACATAAGTAAAAACACCATGACCGTTGTAGCCTTCCATTGCAGACTGACTATCCGAAGCCGCCGCTAAAATTGCGTGTCCTGTTGCCCTTGAAAGACGCTCGAATATTCCCTTGTCTCCCATTCCACGTTTATTTGAATCCGCAAAGAATGAGCCAGAATTGCAAGTATCCAGCATCATCAAAGTTTTGCCAGCTTTTATAAGTGAAAGATTTTTCGTCAAATCGCTTTTTGAAATTGCATTGAGCGGAATGTCTGTTTTATTCGTGTAGCGGAAATTCACAGGAATAAAGTAATAATCGCCGTCATCATAAGTCGTTCCATGACCTGAAACAAAGAAAACAAAAACATCATCCGCAGTTACAATTGAAGAAAGTTCTTTAAATTTTTGCTCCAAACCCTCTTTTGTAACCTCGGCATCTTTTAGCGAATAAACACAAACATTCTGATAAAGTCCGCTTTGCTGTTTTTTAAATGATTCTTCAATTGAAGCCGCATCCGGCACGCAATAGTTAAGCCACAAATCTTTGTCGCGGTATTTGTTCACGGCAACCGTAAGAACATACAGATTCGGCTTGGAAGTTTTTCCCTGCCAGTTTACATCTGCGCTAGCACGACGGCTTTCTATCATTCCAGCGGAATTCATTGCAAACGCTTCAATTTTATTTTGTCCGTTCTGCAAGGTAACTGTATGCCTGAATATTTTCTGCTCGCCATTGCTCGACTCAACGCCTTCAGAAAGCCTGATTGTTTTTCCGTTCAAGACAATGCTGACATTCCCGATTCCGCCGCCTGTATTCTGCACGCAAATATCAAAAGTAACATCGCGGCTATCAGACAGTTCCGGCAGATTTTCTATGGCAACAGCAGGAGCATTTCCGCTGCGCACAATTGAAGCAAGATTCACTTCCTTTGCATACTCTGAAATATCCTCGCCGCGCATTTTAGCCGCAACCAAGTCCGGACGATACAACTTGTCATAAACCTGATCAATGCCAATTACATCCATGCCGTCAACAATATGCACAAGATTCTTCATAGCCCATTCTGTGCCAGTAAAGAAACCTTCGGGAGTGTATGTGAGGTAGTCGCCGTTTTTGCCATTAACAATTGTGTAAATGAGAGAACCAGTTTCAGCATTCCAGACTTTTATTGTGCCATCATCACTACCACTAATGATATGCTTACCGTCATGGGAATAAGATACAGTATTTACACCAGAAGAATGTCCCTCAAGCCTATACCATTCTTTTCCTGTTTCTACATTCCATACCCTAATTGTATTGTCATTACCACAACTTACAATAAATTTTCCATTTGGACTATACTTTACTGAATTGACATAACCTAAATGGCCTTTCAATATTCTTATCTCTTTTCCTATCTTGACATCCCATATTCTTATTGTTTCATCCATGCTTCCACTAGCAATATATTTTGCACTTGGACTACAGTCTATTGACTTAATATAATCAGAATGACCTTCTAGTTTCATTATCTCTTTCCTTGTTTTTGTATTCCAAATTCTTATTATCTTATCT
>ERZ1026850.1410-NODE-1410-length-12518-cov-7.552676_pt1 | contig 12518 bp, 6 predicted proteins | sample MGYA00380155_ERZ1026850 | MGnify/ENA primary metagenome ERZ1026850 (study PRJEB33269, sample SAMEA4719791) | human gut metagenome | biome: human-associated habitat; feature: organic feature; material: feces | place: Cameroon | collected 2013-10 ... | reverse complement strand
ACAAAGGGAGCTGGCAAAACAGGTAAACAACTTAATAAATATGTACTTTATGAATTCAAGAAATACCTTGATTTGTGGATGGAACAACGTAAAAAACAAGGTATTGAAAGTGAATGGCTTTTCGTACATAGATGCGGTGATGGTTCATATGCACAAATGAAAGTCAGTACCCTTGATAGTTGGGCGAACATCTTCTCAAATGAATTAGGTGTGGATTTTTACTGGCACTGCATGAGACATTATCTCAATACAAAATTATTGAAGCTGAATATCCCAGCAAATGTCGTTCAGGAATTTTTCGGATGGAGTAGTTCGGATATGGTTAATCTTTACAACGATAGCGAGGTTTCCGAAGAATTCAGTAAGTATTTCACAAAAGATGGAATTGTTGAAGGTAAGAGTTCGTCTTTAAGTGATTTATAAGTAAGCAATAATAAAGGAGGACTACCATGAAAAAAGCAAATAGCATGGCAGAACTTGAACAGTTGATCTTGAATGAGATGCAAAAAGCCATGACGGTTGTACATTCAAAATCTCTCAAAGATACAGAGAACGAAGTCCAGTCTTTCTATTCGCAGGGTTCTCCTAGTATTTATAAAAGAACTGGAAAACTTGGAAAAAGTGTTAGGAACTATGGTGTTTCTAAATACGGAAAAAATGTTCATTTCTATATTTGGTTGGATAGAACTTACAGTTATGTAGTTCCAAATCCAGACTTTATAGAAAAAGGATTTTCAAGTTATTTTTCAACCCCTATGGTATTTGATGCTGCCGAAGCTGGTACAGCGAATATCAAAGGTCGTTCTGGCTTCTGGGCAAGATCAGAACAGAAAATTCAATCTGACTTAGACAGTACATTTAGTAGTTTCTTTAGATAAGGGGAGGTGAAGTTATGTCAGATTTTATTGCTCACGTTATAGCGGAGCTTGATACCGCTAAAGCACAGCAACAAATGAATGCTTTCACAAATGCAAAGCACAAAATTGATGTTGATGTAAATTTGGTGTCCAAAAACGGAAATATAAACGGCTACTTGAATCAGATAAAATCACAATTTGGTCAGGCTGGTAATGCTGCTGGCAATAATTTCGCCAATGCGCTGAATACTACAATGGGAAAAATTACCACTGCCAATTCAGCAAATACTATTAAAAACTTGCAACGTACACTTGCCGGATTTAAGTTTGATAAGAGTCAGATTGCTACTATCACACAGTCTTTGGACTCTATGGATTTAGCTGTCCAAAAAGTTGATACAAGAATCCGTCAAGGTGGTCAATTACAGTTACGTGTTACGGGAGTCGATGAATTAGGTCGTACCGTTACTGTACTGAAAGAATTTGATTCACAAGCCGGTAGATTGGTAAGTGTCGGAAAAGATATTCAACAATCATTTAAGCAGATGTTCACAACTGCTGATGTTTCAAAACTGAATGCAGACATCTCTACACTTGATGCCGGATTTGTAAAATTAAAAGGTGATACAAATAATTATTCATCAGAGTTGTCAAAATTAAGATCCGATTTATCAAACATAAATAATGTAAGCGGATTAGATAGACAACAAGCTGAGTTTGAAAGAATAACTCAGGAAGTTCAACGATTAAAAGTTGCATACAAAGAAGCAAAAGCTGAAAATGTATCTTTGGCTGCGTCACAGCAATTATTGTCTCAAAAAACTGTATTAGGCAATCAAATCGAGACATGGATGAATCGTAATACAAAAGCTGCAAAGATATATAAAAATGAGCTGACAGAATTAACTTCACAACTTTCTAAGGTTGAGAATGGGACACAATTAAAAGCTGTTTCTCAGGCATTCACTCAGTTAAAAACCACTGCTGCTGCATCTGGAAATCTTGGAAAAAGTGTGTTCACAACATTAAAAGATAACTTTACAAGCCTTAGTCCTTTATTTGGAATGGGAGCAATGATTAACACTACCATTCGTGGATTGAAGGACATGTATTCAAATGTTGTGGATATTGATAGTGCCATGACAGAACTTAAAAAAGTTACAGATGAAACGGATTCTGCATATTCAAGTTTCCTTTCAAATGCTTCAAAGCGTTCTGTTGAACTTGGTACTACTATTACCGACTATGTAAACTCTACAGCGAGTTTTGCACGACTTGGATATTCCATGTCTGAAGCCAAAGAGCTTGCAGAAGTAGCGAATATTTATAGTGTTGTTGGTGATGAAATTTCTAGCATTGATGAGGCAAGTTCCAGTGTAATTTCTACATTACAGGCATTTGGAATTCAAGCCAGTGATGCTATGTCAATCGTTGATAAATTCAATGAAGTAGGTAACAGATTCGCAATCAGTTCAGGTGGTATTGGTGAAGCCTTAACAAGATCTGCTTCTTCAATGTCTGCTGCCAATAACACATTGGATGAATCAATTGCTTTGATTACTGCTGCAAATACAGTCGTACAAGATCCGGCAAAAGTAGGTAACGCATTTAAGACAATCTCTATGAGAATTCGTGGTGCGACCACAGAACTTGAGGAAGCTGGACTTGAAACTGACGGTATGGCTGAATCAACAGCAAAACTTCAAGCTGAAATCAAGGCACTTTCTGGTGTTGATATCATGCTTGATAAAGACACTTTTAAATCTACATATCAAATTATGGACGAGCTTTCAGAGAAATGGCAAGACCTTACCGATATCCAACAGGCATCTATCACAGAGCTGCTTGCCGGAAAACATCAAGGTAATGTAATGTCTTCACTTATGAACAATTTTGATATCGCCAGACAAGCACTTGAAGTTTCGATGAATTCCGAAGGTTCTGCTATGGAAGAACATGAAAAATGGATGGAATCTATTGAAGCTAAAGTAAACCAGCTTAAAGCTGCGTGGGAAGGACTGTCAAACTCTTTCCTTGACTCTGGATTTGTCAAAGGTGCTGTTAGCGGATTGACTGGGCTTGTTCAAGTAATTGATGCACTTATAAATAAAATTGGTGCAGTTCCTACTATATTAACAGGAGTCGGAATTGCTGCATTTGTAAAGAACCTAAGTTGAGTGATAACATCACAAACTTTCCTAAATAAAGTTGGCTTAGTGTTATATCAAGTAATCATCATTATGGCGATGTACACAAGATATAGCTATTGGGAGGTTCTATAAAATATCCCAAAGAAGTAAATACTGGAACACCTTAAAGCCAGATAAACTACAACGTAATCGGTAACGATAGACGTGAATGTTGCGAAAGCAGAAAAAATTATCTGGATGGTCTATGCTGAGAAAAAGCAGTTTTATACTGTGCTACGGACTTTTATAATAGGCAATCAGTAGGACGCACGCCCATATATTTATGAGCATGAATCCTCAGAGACTACCCATTCTTGGAGTTATGACACGCCTTAGTTGTTATAGCTTTTAATGTATAGTGAATAATATATTTGTAAATTTAGTATTATTCCTTGCCAGATTGCCGGGAGGCACATAATAAATTTACCATCATTATTGATTGTTTGGTTTCCATTTGTGACCACAATTTCCACATATGTTCATAACTTTACCACTGCCAATAAAGCCGAGCATAATGGAATATCCTCTTGTTGTAGTCGTGACAGAGGTTGAGCCACATTTCGGACACTTTAATGTATTTTTGTTTGTTGGTTGTATACTGTTTATACGTCCATTTCCTACTCTTTTATATGATCCGTCAAATTCTTTTGGCACTGCATGAGTTTCTAATATAATATTTAGAAGTTGTTCTGCAGCATAAATAGAGATAGTTTGGCATTGACCAAAAATCCACCCTTTTAATTTCTTTTGCTCATCAGGAGTCATATTAGGGTAATCATCAATTTTATTCAATGCTTCACGAAGATCACGGGGTACTCCGTCAATAAGACAGAATCCGTCTTGTACTTCTTCTACTGTTGGTAATGGGAAACCGCAATGTATACACTGTTTTGATTTATCAGAAATCATGTTATTACATTCCGGGCATTTAATCATAGACATACAATCACCTTCCTTTATAATCATACAATAATAATGTATCACACTTATCAAGACTTTTCAATATGTTTATAAAATAAAGCAACTACAAAATTTAGGAAATGTTGGAAAAGTCTTTTTAGACCTTAAATCATACGCTTCTGCTTGCGAAGCGACAATGACAGCAATGGACTTCTCTGAAATTGGTTCATCATTGAGTCAATTTTCTGCTGAAGCGATTGCTGCTGGTGCAAGTATGGCAAGCCTTTCTGCAGAACAAACGGCTGCTGCTTTAGCTGCTGCTGGATATAGTTCAATAGAAACGGCTGCTGCAATGGCAACGGCTGGATATGATGCTGCAACTGTTGCTGCTGCCTTGTCAACACAAGGACTTACTACTGAGCAAATCGCCGGTGCTATGTCTGCCACTCAATTTACAGCAAGCCAAATCGCTGCTGCTTTAGCTGCTCAAGGGGTTGGAGAATCTGCAATTATCGCAGCTTTGGAAGCAACAGGGTTGAGTTCTGCAGAAGCTGCTGCTGCTGTTACCGCTGGAACAATGGCTGCTGCAAATGGTACGGCTGCTGTTGCAACGGCTGGTCTTGCTGCTTCTTTGAAAGCTGCTGCTGCCGGATTAGCAACATTCTTACTTACTAATCCCGTAGGTTGGGCTATTCTTGCTGCTGGTGCTATTTTTGGTGTCGTAAAAGTAGTTGATGCTTTGACAGAATCTTTTGATGAAGCGTGCGACAAAGCAAGTGAAGCAAGAAGTACATACGAAACAGCACTAAATGATGTTAAAGATGTAGAAAGCAAACAAGATTCTTTAAGATCAAAAGTTGAAGAATTGGCAACAGAACATGGTGTTACTTTTACAGATGAAGATACCATTCAGGATATTATCAATAAACTGAAAGAGCTTAATCTTTCTGCTACTGATGCTCAGTCTTTATCTGCATTGGAAACAACAAATGCCCAGTTATCTTCGCAGTTAGCAATAAAACAGAAAATTGCAGAATATGACCAACAAGAAGCTGCTAAAGCTGCAAACAATGTTCTTAATAAAAACCGAACATGGGGCACAGGTGAATATGATGTAGATATGTATTCTGGCACGTCATATGAGAAAATGCAGTCTGGTACAATTGTTGATGAAACATTATCTAAGCGTGAAAGACTTACATCTGTTGAACAACAATTAACTGACTATTATAAACAGCAACAAGATCTCATTGATAGCGGACAAGACAAAACTTCTAAATGGTATCAATCTGCTACAGAATACGAAAAAGTTACCGGCAATATTAAGGATTTAGAGAAAGAACGTGACTCTCTTACTTCTGATATCAAAGATAACCTTAGTGTTATTTCCGATAACTATGATTCTCTGTTGAATGAAAATGGAGAAGCACTTCCTGGATTTGAGGAAGAAAAAGAAAAAATAGATAGCCTTTATGATTCTGTTCTTGATGCAAGTGACGCAAATCAACAGTTATCAGAATCGGAAAGCGAAGCTGCCGACAGTGCAAAAAAAGTTTCAGATATTTATAGTCAAGCAAGTGAGTCTATAACTCAAACTGCTGATGCTGCTATGACTGCATCGCAAACATTGATTTCTGGTATAAGTGCTGCACAAGAGGCTATTGCTGGACAACAAAACGGAAAATCAATATCTCTTGCTGATTTCAATTCAGATGAGTTAAAAGATTATCAGGGTGCGCTTGAATATGTAAATGGTACAATGCAGTTGAATGCCGAAAAGGTAAGAGAAATTGCAAAAGCGAAAGCTGATGAACAGGTTGCCATTAACAATTCAAATAAAGCATTAGAACAAGCAAAGTATCTTGAAAATGCAAAAGAGATAGAACAGTTAAGGACTTCTCTTGCAAGTGCTTCTGATTCAGAAAAAGCAAGTATTCAAGAGTCTATTGATGCTTTGCTTGCTGAAAATAGTGCTATTGCAGATACGTGTAAACAATATGATTTATTGTCAACATCTATTCAGGAAGCCGTTGGTTCATATCAGAATTGGCTCAATGCTCAAAGTGGTTCTGATTATGGAGATATGGCAAATGATGCTGTAAGTGCTATTCAGAGGATTAGAGACACTTATGATTCAAACTCTGATGTATTTGGGGATTTTGGTTCAAAGAAATTTGAAGCTGCCATTGATTTCATTGTACCAGATTCAGTTGATGGTGACGATTTAAGTGCAATTGAATCTTACATGTCTGATTTCAAGCAGTATTTAAAATTTGATGACAATGGTGCTGTTGATGGTCTGAATATTGACAAATTCTTGGAGAATTCTGTTAATGCCGGACTTATGAAATACAGTGAAGATGACGGTTTCCAAGTTCTCGGTGGAAAGAAAATGGAGGACTTTGCAGAAGGTCTTAACATGTCTTCTGGAATGGTTCAGGCGTTCTTCGATGAATTACAGTTAAAAGGTGCTGATTTTGACTGGGGCGATGAGGCTGTCAAAACTATCGGTGACTTAGCCGTTGAAGCAAATGAAGCTGCAGAATCTCTGAGACAGGTTGACGGAAACAGTAATTTAAAAATTAAAATGGATGTTTCCGATTTGTCCACAACAGAAGAACAAATTTCTGCTTTGGATGCTACTATTGCGGAAATGGATGCTGTAAAAGCACGACCAGACGTTGATGCTTCAAGTATTGAAAATGCAAATTCTGTTATTCAATACTGTCTGACACAGAAACAACTTCTTTCTCAGCCAGACGTTATGCGTGTTGACACTTCACAGGTCGAAGGTGAAATAAGTAATGCTATCTCACTTTTACAACAGTTCCAAACTGCTACAAACGACCTTGAAATTAAACAGAAAGTCGGTGCTGATACCACAGAGGCAGAGTCTAAAGTCAACTCTTTAGCTTCTGAAATTGAGGGTATTTCACCAGATATTAAGGCAAAATTGGACATTGATTCTACTTCTGTGGATTCAATTAAAAGTTCTATTGCTGGATTATCTGCTGAAACAATCAATGTAAAAGCAAATGTTGATGCTTCTGCAATTGAGGGTTATAATCCGGATTCTAAAAAATGTGACGTAATCTATGATCCGAAAACAGATGCTTTGCCGGAATCATTTGATGCAATTAACCGTGATGTAAACTATGTTCCACATACGGGCAGTTTGCCGGAATCTTTCACAACTCTTACACGTTATGTAAATTATGTAAAGACTGGTGCTGTAGATGTAAATGGTACAGCTCATGTTTCTGGTACTGCAAAAGCTGGTGGTGACTGGGGTACTGCTCCAGGAGGTAAAACACTTGTCGGAGAACTTGGGCGAGAAATCGTTGTAGATCCGCACACTGGAAGATGGTATACAGTTGGTGACAATGGTGCTGAGTTTAGGGATATTCCTGCCGGTGCTATTGTTTTCAATCATGTACAATCAGAATCCTTGTTAGAGAATGGCTATGTTGCTGGTCGTGCTGCTGCACTTGTAAGTGGTACAGCTTTGGTGACTGGTGGATATAAGCCATATAAACCAAGTTCATCTCCATCTACAAAGAAATCTTCCTCTAAATCAAGTAGTTCTTCTAGTGGTTCAAGTTCTAGCAAGAGTTCTAGCAGGAGTTCTAGCGGAAGTTCTTCTTCAAAATCAAGTTCTTCTAGTTCAAGTAGCTCTTCTGAGAAAGACTTTGAAGAAACATTTGACTGGATTGAAGTTGCTATAAAACGAATCAGTGAAGCGATTGACAGAGTAAAAGTAAAAGCAGAAAGCACATTCAAAACGTTGACAAAACGTAACAGTGCTGCTGCCGATGAAATCTCTTTAATCACTCAGCAAATCAATACTCAGAATCAAGCATACACCAGATATATGCAACAGGCTAATTCTGTCGGTTTATCATCTGACTGGATGGATAAGGTAAAGAATGGCACGATTGATATATCCACGATTACTGATGAAGACTTGTCTGATAAGATTAAGGATTTTCAAGACTTTTATGAAAAAGCGATTGAAGCAAAAGACGCTGTAGCCGATTTACACGAAGAAATCGCCAAGTTATATGCTGACAGATTCAGTAATATTTCCACTGATTTTGATAATCAGTTGGCTCTTGTACAACATCTGACTGATACATATAACACTGGGCTTGATACACTGGAAGCGAAAGGCTTAAAAGGAAGCAAGGTTTATTACCAAGCTCTCCAAAAAGCTGAGAAAGAAAATCAGGCAATTCTCCAAAAAGAATTAGTTGATTTAACGGAATCTTTCAATCAGGCAATGGCTTCTGGTGAAATCGAAAAGGGTTCTGAGCAATGGTATGAGATGCAGAAAAGCATCAATGATGTCAAAGAGGCAATTGATGAATCTAATCTTTCACTGCTTGAATACCAGAAAACAATGCGTGAGCTTGATTGGGAATATTTTGATTATATGGAAGACCGTATATCAAATATTACCGATGAAGCGGATTTTCTCATTGATTTAATGGCGAACGGAAAGCTATTTGATGATAAAGGTCAAATGACAGATACCGGCATGGCAACTATGGGATTACATGGACAGAATTACAATGTCGATATGGCACAAGCTGACCAATATGCCAAAGCTATCAAAGAGTTAAATGCGGAAATTGCCAAAGATCCATATAACACTGACCTCATCGAACGTAGACAGGAACTTCTTGAATTACAGAGAAAGTCAATTCTTGCTGCCGAAGATGAGAAACAGGCTATGATTGATTTGGTAAAAGACGGAATCGAAGCACAGCTTGATTCTCTCAAAGATTTGATAGATGCCTATACGGATTCATTGGATTCAGCCAAAGACCTCTATGATTATCAGAAAAAGGTAAAAGAACAGTCTGACGAAATTGCTTCTTTACAGAAACAGTTGTCAGCTTATGCCGGAGATAATTCTGAGGAAACTAAAGCTACCATTCAGAAAATCCAGGTTGATTTATCTAAAGCTATGGAAGAATTGCAGGAAACAGAATATGAGCAATATATTTCTGACCAGAAGAAATTGTTGGACGAATTATACACTGAGTATGAAACAATCCTCAATGCACGACTGGACGATGTAGATGCACTTATTTCTGATATGATTGATACAATCAATGCAAATTCTTCTTCTATCGGTGATACAATCCAGCAGGAATGTGCGAATGTTGGATATACTCTCACAGAATCCATGAATTCTATTTGGACGAATGAGGGTGGTGCTTTTGCTGTTATCTCTAAATATGGCGATCAGTTCTTAACACAGAATACTTCTACATTGAATGCGATTCTTGGTATTAAGGCTTACACTGACGCTTTAATTGCAAAGGCAGATGCGGAAGCGAAAGCCAAAGCGGAAGCTACAAAGAAACAGACGGAAGCAAGTAAACCAGCAAGTCAACCTTCAAAACCGTCAAACAATACTCCTTCTACACCGTCAAAACCGGCACGAACCGATAAGGATTACTATGGTGTTGCTCTTGCTATTTGGAACGGCAACTATGGTTGGGGAACTGGAAATACCAGAGTTAGCCGTTTGAAAGCTAAAGGTTTTGATGCCAATAGAGTTCAAAGTATCGTAAATCAGATGGGCAGAGAAGGTTATGTACGCTCTGGTGCGTGGGTTGGTAGATATCAAGGAATCCGTGACCTTTCACCATATCATTACAATAAATATGCTGTCGGTCTGAAAAACGCTCCGAAAGCTGAAAATGCATGGGTAAATGAGCTTGGTAATGAATCTATTGTCAAGCCATCTGAGAACGCTATTGTAACTCATATTGCAAAAGGTGACAGTGTGCTTACTGCCGATGCCACACGGAACATATGGGATATGGCAAGTGATCCGTCTGATTTTATTAGTAAGAATTTATTCGGTAATGATATTCTTTCTGGTATTGAGCCGTATATGAATGTTGACAATAGCCGTATTGACGAAGTTACATTTAATCTGCCAAATGTTACGAATTACGAAGACTTTATGAATCGTGCAAGAAAAGATGAAAAATTTGAAGGTATGATTCAAGCCATGACTGTTCGTAGATTGACGGGTGGTAGTAAATTCGCAAAGAGTAAATATAAATGGTGATTTTAATGGAGAGTGTTTCGGCACTCTCCTATTTTATATGGGGAGAAATATGGATTTAAAAAACAGAGTACAAAAAATGAAATTAGACAGAATTTCAAAGTCTAACCAAACTCTAAAAGATATGAATAAGCGACTTGTTGAAGAAAACAATTCGCTCAAGGAAAAGATATCTTCTTTAGAAAAAACGATTATTGAGATTCAAGACTTGGGCGAAGAATATCGTTCTGGCATAGAAGAAATCAAACAATTGAAAGAAAAATATGCCACTGCAATAAAGGATATCGCCAAACTGAAAGCGGATTACGGCAAAAAGGCAAATTCGCTCATAAAAGATATGCGAAAGCAAATTTAATAAGAAAGGTACGGTGTGGTATATGTATGCTTTAGATTTTGAATATGATGGACAGTACCTTAGTGATTATGGATTCATAATCTGTAATTTTGATGGTTCTTCTGGTTCTGATACTGTAAGTGCCGGATCTTCTATTACATTCAATAAAGTTGCACGACAGTCTGGTAAGAAATTTGGACTGACAAGCACACAATATGATGAGTGTATCGAAGCCACATTCTGTATTGGAAAAGATCCTTCTATTTATGGTAAGGACAATATGCAAATCACAAATGACGAATATAGAGATTTGATGCGTTGGTTAAATCGCCGAGAATTCTTGAAGTTTCAACTTCTTGGTGGTGATGACTATGACGGAGAGACATGCTATTACGAAGCAAGTTTCAATATCAGCAAAATCAAAATAGCGGAAGTTTTGTGTGGAATTGAACTTACGATGGAAACAAATAAGCCATTCGGATATGGTCAGGAACAGTCTATTTCATGGGTATTTAGTGATCCTACTAAATCTCGTATTTTGTCCGATATTTCAGATGAAATAGGCTCAACCTATCCTTCTATGGTTATTGAAATAAATTCTAACGGTAATCTCACCTTATATAATGAAACGGAAGACTGCACGATGGTTATAAACAACTGTAAAGTCGGTGAGATTATCACAATTGACGGTGACACTCAAATTATTCAATCGTCACTTGACAGTCATCATATATACGATGACTTTAACTTTGAATTCTTTAGAATAGGAAATACAATTTCAAATCGAAGTAACAAAATATTTTGTTCACTGCCATGCAAAATAGAGTTTAAGTATTCTCCCATCATTAAGGATTCTATTTGATTTTTCTTTTTGGTTGGAGGTGAATACATATGGCGGTAAGAATTAAATTTGATAGCACATACAATGTCATTCAACCGACATTTGTATTGGCGAGCCGAAATGGAGAAAAACTTGGAACGATCCCGGCACATGATATTGAATATGGCGATAATTTTAATTCATGTGATGAGCTGAAATTTCAAGTAGATAAATTCAACAATGGTAAAGAATGTCATTTGTGGGATAAATTGCAGAATTTCAAATTGGTATGGTGCAGAGAATATGATACATGGTTTGAAATATCTGTTGAAGTAAAAGAAGACGATTCTTTGGTAAAAGATATCGAGGCAAAATCATTAGGAGAATGCGAAACTTCTCAGATATATTTGTACGGTATTGAAATCAATACGGAAGACGATATTAGTAGAGATGATTATAAACCTACTATATTATATGATCCACAAAATCCAGATGCTTCTTTATTGCACAGGATTATGGAGAAGATACCAAACTATATAATTAAGCATGTTGATACCAGTATAAAAACTATTCAACGAACATTTTCTTTTGATGGCACAACTATCTATGATGCTTTCCAAGAAATTGCAAAAGAGATAAACTGTATTTTCGTGTTTAATAATGGTACAACCTCAGATGGTAAAATTGCCCGTGAAATAAGTGTTTATGATTTAGAGTCATACTGTCTTGCCTGTGGGCATCGTGAGGAGTTTTCCCATGCATGTCCTAAATGTGGAAGTGAAAATATTTTAACTGGCTATGGAAATGATACAAACATTTATGTATCTATTGAAAACTTAGCCGATAATATTTCATATTCTGCTGACTCTGATTCTGTAAAGAACTGTTTCAGATTGGAAGCTGGCGATGATTTAATGACAGCCACCATAAGAAACTGTAATCCTAATGGAAGTGGATATATCTGGTGTATTCAAGACGAAATGAAAGCGGATATGTCAGATGACCTCGTATCAAAGTTGAATGATTATGATAAGCTGTATGCATATTATCAAAATGAGTATGTGGCAGAAATAGACACAACAGTTCTTGAAAAATATAATGCATTGATTGATAAGTATTACGAAATGAATAAAGACTTAGAGAAGATACCGACAAGTGTTATTGGTTATCCAGCTCTTATGAATGCTTATTACAATACTATTGATTTGTATTTATACTTAAATGACTCTATGATGCCAGATTCTTCTCAGCAAAATACTACGGCAGAACGTGAAGCTGCAAAACTTGGTTATTCTTCCCTCTCACCTGTTGCTGTGACAGATTTGAAAAAAGC
>ERZ1026850.1408-NODE-1408-length-12541-cov-7.379225_pt1 | contig 12541 bp, 9 predicted proteins | sample MGYA00380155_ERZ1026850 | MGnify/ENA primary metagenome ERZ1026850 (study PRJEB33269, sample SAMEA4719791) | human gut metagenome | biome: human-associated habitat; feature: organic feature; material: feces | place: Cameroon | collected 2013-10 ... | reverse complement strand
CTATCCTCTTCGTCGGCAGCGTCAGATGTGTATAAGAGACAGTACATACTCAAGTGGTATATTATCTCTAGTAAATAAAGTGATAGGAGCATTTATATGTCAGCATTAACAATCAGTAACGAAGATGAAAAGCGAGTAAAGGGAATGGGATTTCTGAACAATCGCGGAACTGATCTTTTTTCCGCACGGGTTCTTACAACAAATGGTAAGGTCACTGCTGCTCAGCACCGCTGTATGGCTGATGCTGCAGAAAAGTTTGGTGACGGAACCTTACTGTATACAACCAGACTTTCTGTTGAGATTCCGGGAATTCCTTTTGAAAAAATCGAAGAATTTCAGCAGTTTATTGCAAAAGAAGGATTAGTGACCGGTGGTACCGGGGCAAAGGTTCGTCCTGTAGTTTCCTGTAAGGGAACAACATGCCAGTATGGTCTTCTGGATTCCTATGCACTCTCTGAAGAAATCTACAAACGCTTTTATGAAGGATATCGTGATGTAGCACTTCCGCATAAATTTAAAATAGCTGTAGGCGGCTGTCCGAACAACTGTGTAAAACCAAACCTGAATGATATTGGAATTATTGGTCAGAGAGTTCCTGAGGCAGATACTAACCTTTGCAGGGGATGTAAAAAATGCGCAATTGAAGCAGCTTGTCCAAATGGAGCAGCAAAAGTTATCGATGGTAAGCTTCATATCGATGAATCTGACTGTAAACACTGCGGACGTTGTGTTGGCAAATGTCCGTTCCACACAATTGAATCCGGAGCTTATGGATATAAAATTTATATCGGAGGTCGTTGGGGCAAAAAGATCTCACATGGACAGGCTCTGAGCAAAATCTTCACTTCAAAGGAAGAAGCTCTTGATGTTATCGAAAGAGCAATTCTTTTCTTTAAAGATCATGGTCTTAAAGGTGAACGATTTGCTGAGACAATTGAGCGAATTGGGTTTGAAAATGTAGAAAAAGAGCTGATTCAGTAATGATCAGCTCTAAACACTATTGCTTTTTTCTATATGCTGTTGCTCATTTCACGATACTCCTTCGGAGTCACTCCGTAATGTTTTCTGAACTGTCGATTAAAATTAGAGAGATTGGCAAATCCTGCATCCTGTGAAATACTCAGTATCTTATCATCACTGTTCTTTAACGCTTCTGCTGCCATCGCCAGTCTTCTTTCATTCACATAAGCTATCAGACTTAACCCTGTCATTTTTTTGAACCAGCGCATAAAATGGCTGTCACTCCATCCACAATATTTTGCCATTTTACTAATGGTAAGATTTTCAGTGATATTTTTTTCAATCATTTGCAGAACCGATTTCAGTCGTTCACGATCCGGTGAGGCCACCTCTTTTACAGATGGATATTTTTTTATCAGAAGAAAGAGCATCTGAAACAAAGAAGCTTTTACCCCCAGTTCATATCCCTTTTCTCTGAATTCACACAAGTTTTCCATTTGGGTCAGACATTGTTTCAGAGCTATATATTCTTCCTCCTGTTCTTCTACACGGATTGGCGGAAGGAGCTTTCCAGCTGCAAGAGGATACAGAAATTCACCGGCACATAGATCTGCGACTCCCAATCCAAGAAAATCTATCTCAAAAATAATATTTTCATATTCCATAGAAAAACCGCTCAGTTTGTGCAATGCATGAAGCGTTCCCGGCGGAACCACAAAAATATCTCCCTGCTTTGCCTGAAACAAAGCAGTCTCCAGCTGAATCTCTCCTTTTCCTTTTTTTATATATATTACTTCCATGTCTTTATGCCAGTGTAGCGAAACCGATGGAAAATCCAACGGAATCGTACATGGATAAATATTAAATGGAAAGAGTTTACTTCCATGCTGTTTTTTTTCCTGATATTTCTGATTTTGATCTTTTTCCATGCTGTATTTTTCCTCTCTATGATAGGATTGTATCAGTATTTGCAAGGTTTTTACAAGAAACGACAAGTGATATGTGGTATAAATATAACTGTAACATAGTACAAGATGTTTTCTTACAACCAATAATCTTTTATCTATGTATATGAAAGGAGTGGCTCACATGAGCGAAACCATGACAAATAAACTTAATCAACTTTGTAACAAAGATATCAAAACAGCTTCCAGTGAAGAACTTTATCACGCACTCCTGAAACTTGTTGATGAAAAAAGCAAACAGCAGGTTCAGAGCGTAAACGGAAGAAAGCTTTATTATATTTCAGCAGAATTTCTTATCGGAAAGCTGCTGTCCAACAACCTTATCAACCTTGGACTTTACGATGATGTAAAAGAAACTCTGGCTGCTGCCGGAAAATCTCTGGCAGATATCGAAGAGCAGGAACCGGAACCAAGTCTTGGAAATGGTGGTCTCGGACGACTGGCAGCCTGCTTCCTTGACAGCCTTGCTACCCTGAACCTTCCTGGTGACGGTGTTGGACTCCGTTATCACTGTGGTCTCTTTCGCCAGAATTTCAAGAATAATATTCAGAATGAGACTCCTGATTTCTGGCTGACAGATGCCTGTGCAGCTCATGCTACAGACACCGTATTCCCTGTATCTCTGGCAGGAAAGGAATATTCTGCAAGACTTTATAAACTTCCTGTTACCGGATATGAAGGAAGAACCAACACTCTGAATCTTTTTGATCTGGACACCGTTGATGAGTCCGTGATCGGTGAAGGAATTTCCTTTGACAAAAAAGATATTGCCAAAAACCTGACTCTCTTCCTCTATCCGGATGATTCTGATGAAGATGGCCGTCTGCTCCGTATCTATCAGCAGTACTTTATGGTTTCTGCAGGTGCACAGCTTATTCTTTCTGAATGTGTCTCAAGAGGCTGCAATTATCATGATCTTGCTGATTATGCTGCGATCCAGATCAACGATACACACCCAAGCATGGTAATTCCGGAACTGATCCGCCTTCTTATGCTTCATGATATTGATTTTGCGGAAGCTGTACAGATTGTCACAGATACTTGTGCCTATACAAACCACACAATCCTTGCTGAGGCTCTGGAAAAATGGCCACGGCATTATCTGGAGGCCGTTGTTCCACAGCTTATACCGATTATTGAGAAACTGGATACTCTGGCAAAAAGCCGGACTGAAGATGCCTCTCTGGCAATCATTGACCAGAATCAGGTTGTTCATATGGCTCATATGGATATCCATTTCTCACATTCCACAAATGGTGTCGCTGCACTGCACACACAGATTCTTAAAGAAAGCGAACTGGCTGGATTTTACCATCTGTATCCTGAAAAATTTAATAATAAGACAAACGGAATCACATTCCGCCGCTGGCTTCTGAAATGCAACCCGGCTCTGACTTCTGAAATCGAACAGCTGATCGGCAATGGTTTCAAAAAGGATGCTTCCGAACTGAAAAAACTTCTGTCATATACAGATGATCAGAATGTTCTTCAGAAACTTTCTGAAATCAAAAAGCAGAACAAAGAAGCTCTTGCTGCATGGCTTGAACAGAAACAGGGTGTAAAGATCAATACCAATGCCATGTTTACAATTCAGTCCAAACGACTTCATGAATACAAACGTCAGCAATTAAATCTTCTCTTCCTGATTCATCAGTATCTGGAGATCAAAGCCGGACATACCCCTTCCGTTCCGCTGGTCAGCATCTTTGGTGCCAAAGCAGCTCCGGCCTATATTATTGCCAAAGACATCATTCATGGACTTCTCACCCTTTCTCAGGTGATTGAGAAAGATCCGGAGGTTTCCAAATGGATGCAGCTTGTCTTTGTAGAAAACTACAATGTTTCAGCTGCTGAGATGATGATTCCGGCATGTGATCTTTCCGAACAGATCAGCCTTGCTTCCAAAGAGGCATCCGGAACCGGAAATATGAAATTCATGCTGAACGGTGCCCTGACTCTCGGAACTATGGACGGCGCAAACGTAGAAATTTCAGAAGCAGTCGGAAATGACAATATTTACATCTTTGGTCAGAGCAGCAAACAGGTCATCCACCGTTATGCAGCCGGTGACTACTGTGCAAAAGACTGGTACGAAGCAGACCCGAATCTTCACCGTGCGATTGACTTCCTTACCGGCAGTGAAATGCTTTCCTTCGGTGATGAAGAACATCTGAAACGCCTTCAGAATGAACTTGTCAACAAAGACTGGTTCCAGACTCTTCCGGATTTCAATGCCTATGTAGTCCGCAAGCAGCAGGCAATGGCTGATTACGCTGCAGATCAGAAAAACTGGAGCCGCAGGACTCTGATCAATATTGCAGAGGCCGGATTCTTCTCTTCTGACAGAACCATTGCAGAATACAACAACGATATCTGGCATCTCGGAAAATAATACTTTCAAAAAACAGAGAGGAAATTGTTCAGACTTCCTCTCTGTTTTTTATTTTCCTGAATTTGAGTTTCGAATCTGCTGCGTCAGTTCCTCCCCACCTTCTTCATACCATTTTTCTACGAATTCATCAAAATAGCTGATTGGTTTTACACCCATAATGATCTGGATAAAACTGTCTTTTTCAAGCTGCAGCAGAGATTTTGGGACTTCCCCGTCAGTATCATCCAGATATCTGCTCTTCGTCGACCGGTAATTTCCGTCCAGCAGCCTTCCCACTGCCACAAGCCTGGATTCATACGCTGCCCAGTCTTCTGGTATCTCTGATTCTCCGCGGATATATTTTTCTGCTGCATTATAATATGATTTCGCGATCTCACTGAGAGTGTTTTCTTTACGCTTTCCACTCATCACAGCCAGTATATCCTTTGTAACCTGAAAAGTCGCCTCATTATAGTCAACATTAATGACCAGCGGCCTGGCTGTCGGTTCCACATTCAGTGCAAAATATTCATTTACCTCATCTGCATCCTCAGCAGTATATCTGCTGTAATCAAACAAAACACTTATGATCTTCATTACAATTTCCGGGTGTTCATATCCTTTGCGTACAACCACATATTTGCTGTCACGGAAAGAGGCATATACATTCTGCCAGTCTACTTCCTGAAGATAATACGGCTTCCATTCTGCATCTTTGTCATTCGCGTAAGCATCCATCAACGGATTATTCGGTGTCCACCAGAGTCCAAAAAATGCTCCACATTTTCCGTTCACCACCAGATCTCTCAGGTTATTCTGTGCTCTTAGCGCAAATTTCTGATCCAGCACCCCACGTTCATACAGTTCATGCAGATAACTTAATGCTTCTTTAGTCTCTTCTGTCACAGATCCATAGACAATTTCCCCATTCTGATTGATCCATTTGCGAGGACTTGATCGGAATTTATCAAAAACAGGATCGACCGAATAGCTGGAACTGGTACTTCCTACCAGATCTGTATCACAGGCAAGCCCTACCGGCTCCTCTCCCTCTGACGTTCCCATCCGATTCTGTACAAATGCCTCCACAATATCAAAAGCATCTTCCAGCGTTTCCGGCTCTTCAAGCCCCAACTCGTCTATCCAGTCTTTGCGGAGCCACATCAGCCGCGGTCCATGATCCGTAACTGTTTCCGGAATTGCCATCAGCTTTCCATCAAACTTAACAGACTCCAGAAGACCACTTCCATAGCTCTCAAACATTTCTTTGATCCGTTTTGAAGTACAGTTCTGATATGCCTCCGTCAGATCCTCAACCAGATCATTTTCCACCAGTTCTTTAAGCATTTCCCTGTCTGAGATTACCAGAACATCCGGCAAAGTCTGATCCTTTATCAGAATATTTACAAATTCATCATAACGGTCTTCTCTTTCCATATACTCATTTTCATTCTGAATATTCAGTATTTTTTTCAGATAACGGGTATAGGCATTGTCTTCATAAGTATTTCCATCCGGAAGATTTGAATTATTTGCACCACTCATCTGCCCCAATGTGTAGGTCACAAGCTCAGGATATGCCCCATAAGGGCTCTGTGCAGCACTTTCCCAGTCTCCTGTTCTCACGTTTTCCTCTGCTGTGGCAGATTTCTGTTCTGCAGGATTTTTTTCTACCTGCGGATTGTTTATACCGCATCCGGTCAGACTTATCATGCATCCCAGAATCACAGGAATTTTCCATTTATTCTTCATACATTTTTGTCTCCTTCGGGAATCTCATTATAACATTCGTACCTTCTCCCGGTGCACTGAAGATCTGTATTCCATATGCCTCGCCATAGAGCAGGCGAATACGGTCATTGACATTTTTAAGTCCATATCCCTTCGCCTGATATGTAACGAGCTTTTCTGCCTTCTTCTGTTCCATTCCCTTTCCGTTATCACAGACAATGATTTCTACATCATCACCATGTTCTTTAAATGAAAGAGAGATTTTTTTGTCCCCCTCTTCTTTTTCATCAATTCCATGCTCTATTGCATTTTCTACAACAGGCTGAAGAAGAAGTTTCGGCATTTTTTCATTTTTGATTCCCGGATCTATCTCCCATTCTACTGTAAAATTATGATCGTGCATGGTGAGCTGAATCTCCAGGTACGCTTCCATATTCTTGATACAGGTTTCAACTGTGACCATATCTTCACCCTTACTAAGTGCTGTTCTGTAAAAAGTTGAAAGTGCAAGTGTTACTTTACTGATATCCATCTGTCCACCGCGTATTGCCATCCAGTTCATCATAGAAAGTGTGTTATACAGAAAATGAGGATTAATCTGAGCCTGCAGTGCCTTCAATTCATATTCTTTTAATGCAATCTTATTAACATAAACTTCATCGATCAGACGATTGATCTCATCCATCATCCTCCGGAAACTGTTGATCAGAATACCCACTTCATCTTCTGAATCACTGCTGACCGTAACCTCTCTGCTTCCATGGTTCACCTGATCCATATTTCTGGTAAGTTCTTCGATCTTTCTGGTAAAAATTCTGGAAAAAGCAAGTCCCAGAGCCAGAATGATCACACAGCAGAGCGCCATCAGCGGAATTTCTTCCAGCATCAGTCTCTGAACAGAACCTGAAATTGCTCTCTGGCTTTTATATAGATAAAAAGACCAGTCATTTTCTTCACTTTCTGCCATTACATAAGCACATTTTTGTGATATTTTTTCGAGCGCATCATCCCTGTCACCTGTTTCTTCCGACTCAATATCCTCTATTTCATTTCGATTATAAAGAATCCTGCCCGTTTCATCCGTGACCATTCCTCCACTTTCTTCCGTAAGAATATTCGCCAACGGTTGGAATATTTTATTGTAATCCAGAACAATGCAGATTGCCGCATCCGGTGTCTGCCCGTTGTAAATCTTACGGACTGCAGCCACTTCTTTTTGATCACGGTTCACCATCCACTGAATCCTTATATCATCCTGAAGTTCGCTGCTCCACCATTCCTCCTGCATTTTTGCAAGCGGAACCAGTGTATATTCATGCTCTACCTGAATACTCTCTGCAAACAGCTGAATCCGTTTGATAGCATCATGGTAAGATTTTGGCACAGATAAAAGAGGATCTGCGATCTCCGTATATTTCTCATAAGCAGTATAATTATCAATATTCTTTTCTTTGATGATTTCTGTAATATCCGGCGAATAAGTAAGATAATTCAAAAGACTGCTATAAACGGCCGTCTGACTGTCAATACTGTCCTTCGTCTGCTCAATGATCGACTGCATATCTTCCATGTCACTGCTCCGAACCATCGTACTTTGTCTGCTGTGACTGTAAAGGGCAATAACAGTCATTGGCACCAGACCAGTCACAACCAGAAGAATCGTCAGTTTATGCCGATATTTCATATTTTTAATCCATTTATGAATTTTGTTCATCCTCAGTTGTTCCTTTCCTGTAGGACTCCGGACTGCTTCCATAATAATCCCTGAAACTCCGGCAGAAATAAGAAACATTTACAAATCCTACTTTTTCACTGACCTGGGCTACCTTCATATTTGTACTGCACAAAAGTTCTTTTGCCTTTTCCATACGAAATACACGAATATAACGATTAAGATTCATTCCAGTTTCTTTTTTGAAGATAAAACTTAAATATCCGGAAGATAAATATACTTTTTCGGCCAGCATTTCCAGATTCAGATCTTCTTCATAATGCTGATAAATATAATTTTTTACAGCAGTTACCTCATTTCTGGAGTTGTTCATCGAACGTTCCAGAAACAGCTCATACTCTTTAATGTTTTCTTCTGTTACACTTAAAATTTCCTTTATATTTCCGCAGTTATAAAGACGTTCGATTTCTTGCTCCAGTTTACGTTCTCCCGAAAACTGATTTTCCTGAAAAAGCTCCTGAATCACATTTGAAAATACAAATTTGATATACATGGCAGAATACTGCGTATTATCATGGTATTTTTCTTTAAGACATTCAAAATGTTTCTTGAGCTGTTCCATATCTTTGCGTGTGATATCCTCAGAAATTGCCTGCATAATCTGAGAATCCTGTATTTCTCCTACTGACAGGCCGAGCGTGTCATCTTCATTTGTAAAAATATGTTTATCCGGATGATAGAATTTTTCTTCCATCTGCTGCTCCAGCTGCTCCAGGATCGACGGCAGACTTTCACAGCCTTCAAACTTTCTGCTTACGGCAAGATAAAACCGTTCCATATATTCTCTTTTAAGGAAATTATAGATATGGCTTGCCACAAGCTGATAATCACAGTAAACATCATAAAAGAAAATAAGTGACTGCCTTCCATTCAGATTCAGATAGAAAATTTTTCTCCGAAGCTCTTGCTGCAATGCCTGGTCAAAATTTTCTTCGGCTGTGTCAAAGAAAGACAGTTCTGATTCAATCAGGATTGCACAATGCCAGCTGTTCCAATCAGTCAGATCAATATGCTCCCCGGCCTTTTCCAGGATTTCCTTCTTGCCCGAATACAGATAACTCTGAAGAAAATATTGCTGAAGAAAGCTTTTCTCTTTACTTTCACGACTTTTTTTCTTAATACGACTGGCAATTTTCTCTTCTGCAAGCTGAATCACCTTATGAAAATCCTCCGGGTTTACCGGTTTAAGAATATATTCCGTAACACCGTAATGGATTGCTTCCTGCGCAAAAGCGAAATCACTGAAGCCACTGAATATAATTATCTGAATATCCGGATATTCCTCTTTTGTCTTTTTTGCAAGTTCCAGTCCTGTCATATGCGGCATCTTTATATCTGTAAGAAGAAGCTGAATATCCTCTGTATGCAGAATCTGAAGCGCCTGTTTGCCATTGGATGCCTCAAAAACCCTGTGTTCCTCTGTTTCTCTGGAAATCAGATATTTCAATCCCTCTCGTTCTATTTTTTCATCATCCACAATCAAAACACTGATCATTTCCCCTACCCCCTTTTTGGTTTCCATGTTTATTTTAGCACAAAATCCCCGGAAAGAATATCTTCCCGGAGATTTGTAATTTTATATGTGCTATTGATTTTCTATCAGCCTTTAACGGCACCTGCTACAACACCTTCGATAATGTGCTTCTGACATACCAGATATACAATGATGATTGGAATGATATCGATCATAATACTTGCCATCATCGGTCCCATCTGTACATGTCCGAAACTGCCTCGGAAATACTGCACTGCCATCGGAATAGTTTTGTATTTTTTAATATCAAGAACCAGTGTTGGCAGAAGATAATCGTTCCATACCCACATCAGCTCCAGAATTGCAGTGGAAATGATCGTTGGTTTTAATATCGGAATCAGCACCTTAAAGTATACCTGCAAAGGACTGCATCCATCAATGAGAGCTGCTTCTTCAATCTCAAGCGGAATACCTTTTACAAATCCTGTAAACATAAACACTGCCAGACCTGCACCAAATCCAAGATAGATAATGCAGATGTTGTATGGGTTATTCAGACGTAAGGTATCTGCTGTTTTTGCCAGTGTAAACATTACCATCTGGAACGGAACTACCATACTGAATACACAGAGATAGTAAAAAATCTTTGACAGTTTTCCGTTAACACGAACAATATACCATGCTGCCATTGAACAGCATAACATGATCAGTACTACAGACATTACAGAAATTACCAGACTGTACCAGAAAGATTTCAGGAAATCCATCTGTGTAACACTCGCTACAAAGTTTGCAACACCATTCCATGTCTCACTTGTAGGAAAGCTGAACACACCGGAAGTTGTGATTGCAGCTTCTTTTTTCAGTGAGTTGATCAGGATCAGAAAGATCGGATACATCCAGAGAATGCAGATCAGCGTCAGAATAATTGAAGCCACCGGATTTTTTTTCTTATTTTCCATTACTGCTGCACCTCCTTAGATGATGTTGCACGAAGCTGGATCAGTGCGATTATTACAACTAACAGGAAAAATACAACTGCTTTCGCCTGTCCGATACCTTTCCACTGAGCTCCACTTCTTGCATAAAATGTATCGTAAATATTCAATGCCAGTAACTGCGACTGTTTTCCCGGATCTCCTCCTGTAAGAGAGAGGTTCTGGTCAAACATCTTGAATCCATTAGTCAAAGTCAGGAATGTACAGATTGTTACGGATGGCATGATCATCGGAATTTTGATCTTGAACAGGATCTGTCTGCTGGTTGCACCGTCAATCTGAGCTGCTTCGATCAGATCAGGAGAAACATTGTTCAGACCTGCTATGTAAATGATCATCATATATCCGATCTGCTGCCACATCAGAAGGATCAGCATACCGATAAATCCATTTCTTGCAGAAAGTGAAAGCAGAGGCTGTCCCCATTTGGAGAGCAGTCCGTTTAACAGTGTCTGCCAGATATATCCAAGTACGATACCACCGATCAGGTTCGGCATAAAGAATACTGTACGGAATGCATTGGTTCCTCTGTATCCCTTTGTAAGCACCAGCGCGATGCAAAATGCCAGCACGTTGATCAGAATACTGGATACAAATGCAAATACAACTGTCAGCCAGAAAGAATGACTGAAGGTATTATCAAGTAAAATCTTGGAATAATTTGAAAAGCCAACAAATGTTACATCCTGCACTGTTGTAAATTTGCAGAATGAAAGATAGATGCCCCAGATAAAAGGCCAAAGGAAACCGATTACAAATGCCGCAAATGTCGGCAGTACAAAAATCGGCCACCACTTTTTGATTGTTCTTCCTACCATGATGATTCTCCTCTTCCCTACTATTTGCAGAAGCTTAAGTTCTTCTGACTTTTAAATTATGGAAGGAGGCAAGAACCTCTGCCTCCTCCCATAAACAACATGTTATTTTCTATTCTGATTATTCAGAAAGAGCTTTTTCTGTAGCCCATCCATCAACGAATGCACTTACTACATCGTCCCATGAGCCTGTTCCTGCTGCATATGCTGTAAGAGCTGTGCCAAGACCATTTTTCCACTCTTCAGATGGCATTGTTGTGAAGTTCCATGATACAGGTGTAAGACCAGCTTCTGTATATTCAGCATCCTGTTTTACAAATACGTTTGTAGGAGCAACTGCTGTTTTGAAAGGAATTGTGAATCCCATATCTTCGGACATGGATTTTGTTCCTGCCTCAGATGTTACACACCAGTTCATGAAATCCAGAGTTGCCTGAACGTCTTCTTCAGATGCATTTTTGTTTACACACCAGTAGTTTTCTGTACCAGTTGCAAGTCCCTCGTTCTCGTCATCAACACCAAAGTAGATCGGAATCATAGCAAGTTCATCATCACTGTATGTCTTTGCAAGTTCTGCATACTCCCAGGAACCGTTCTGATAGAATACTGCATCACCGTTTACAAATTCATTTCTGGAGTCGTCAGCTGTTTTTGCAGAAAGCTCAGCTCCATCACATGTAGAATCTGTAATATACAGGTCAAATACGTTCTTGTACTGATCAAGATATGTTCCTTTGATTGCTTCTGTATCATCAATTCCATCTGCTTTGTATTCGTAGTAGATCGGAAGGTTAGCAAGATGTGTTTTGAATCTCCAGTCAGAGGATCCGTCCATACCTGCTGATGTGAAAGCACCTTTTACTCCAAGCTCGTCTTTTCTTGCCTGAATGTCGTCTGCAACTTTCTTGAGGTCATCAAAGCTCTTGATATCATCCAGAGTATATCCTGCTTTTTCAAGTAAAGTTTTGTTTGTGATCAGACCATAAGATTCGATTACATATGCAATACCGTCAACTGCATCTCCGTCTTTCAGTTCATATGCGTCAGATGTAAGACCTTTTGTGATTTCTGCATCTTTCAGATCATAGCAGTAATCTTTCCAGTTCTTAAGGCCAACCGGTCCGTTTACCTGGAACAGTGTCGGTGCATCGCTTTTTGCCATTTCTGACTGAAGAGTTGTCTCATACTGTCCGGATGCTGCTGTAACTACTGTTACATCTGTTCCTGTTTCTTCTGTGTAAGCTTTTGCCAGGTTCTGCCACGCTTCATCCTGTTCTGGTTTGAAGTTGAGGTAGTAAACCTTTCCGCCTCCGTCTGCCATAACCGGTACAGATGGAATCATGCTTGCTGCCATTAACACTGCCATGCTCATTGCTGTTACTTTCTTCATTTTCATAGTACTTAACGCTCCTTTTTTTGTAAGATTTGTTCTCTTTCAACCTGTCTTTATTATAGATTTATCAGCACTTTTATACTATGATAAAAAATCAAGAAA
>ERZ1026850.1403-NODE-1403-length-12576-cov-4.947608_pt1 | contig 12576 bp, 14 predicted proteins | sample MGYA00380155_ERZ1026850 | MGnify/ENA primary metagenome ERZ1026850 (study PRJEB33269, sample SAMEA4719791) | human gut metagenome | biome: human-associated habitat; feature: organic feature; material: feces | place: Cameroon | collected 2013-10 ... | reverse complement strand
GCATTAGTACCTTATGTCATTGAGCAGACTTCCAAGGGAGAACGCTCATACGATATTTATTCAAGATTATTAAAAGAAAGAATTATTTTCTTAGGAGAAGAAGTAAACGAAGCATCTGCCAGTGTTATCGTTGCACAGATGCTGTTCTTAGAGTCTGAGGATCCGGAGAAAGATATTCATCTGTATATCAACAGCCCTGGCGGTTCTGTTACTGCAGGTATGGCAATTTATGATACCATGCAGTTCATCAAGTGTGATGTTTCTACCGTATGTATCGGTATGGCAGCCAGCATGGGTGCATTTCTGTTAGCTGGTGGTGCCAAGGGGAAGAGAATGGCACTTCCAAATGCAGAGATTATGATTCACCAGCCTTTAGGTGGTGCACAGGGACAGGCAACTGAGATTGAAATCGCAGCAAAGCATATCCTGCAGACAAAAGAGAAGTTAAATAAAATTTTAGCAGAGAATACAGGACAGGATTACGAAGTAATCGCCGCGGACACAGAGCGTGATAATTGGAAGTCTGCGGAAGAAGCAGTGGCTTATGGTCTGATTGACCGCGTAATCACAAGCCATGCCAGTACTGACTAAAGTTTTGAATAAGAGATATTAGAAAGGCATGGATTGTTAAAATGGCGGGAAAGAATTCTGATGACAAAGTAAGATGTTCTTTTTGCAATAAAACGCAGGATCAGGTCAGAAAGCTGATTGCAGGACCTGCAGGAGTTTATATTTGTGATGAATGTGTAGACATCTGCTCCGATATTATCGAAGAAGAGTATGAAGATGAAACGGAAACAGAGGATATGGAAATCAACCTCTTAAAGCCGGTAGAGATTAAGAAGTTCCTGGATGACTATGTAATCGGACAGGATGAAGCCAAGAAAGTACTGGCAGTGTCAGTATATAACCACTATAAGAGGGTTATGGCACCACAGGAAGATGATGGTGTTGAACTACAGAAAAGTAATATCATTATGGTAGGTCCTACCGGTTCTGGTAAAACGTATCTGGCACAGACACTGGCAAAGATTATCAATGTTCCATTTGCCATCGCAGATGCCACTACCCTGACAGAAGCAGGTTATGTAGGTGAGGATGTTGAAAATATCCTGTTAAAACTGATTCAGGCGGCAGATTATGATATAGAAAGAGCCCAGTACGGCATAATCTACATTGATGAAATTGATAAAATTACGAAGAAAAGTGAGAACGTATCCATTACCCGTGATGTTTCCGGAGAGGGTGTACAGCAGGCACTGCTTAAGATTATAGAGGGCACTGTTGCCAGTGTTCCTCCACAGGGCGGCAGAAAGCATCCACATCAGGAACTGATACAGATTGATACTTCCAACATTCTTTTTATCTGTGGCGGTGCGTTTGATGGACTGGAGAAAATTGTAGAAGAGCGTTTAGACCGCAATTCCATTGGTTTCAATGCGCAGATTACGGAAAAGAGCACCAAGGATATCGGTGCCATATTAAAAGAAGTTTCGCCACAGGATTTGATGAAGTTTGGCCTGATTCCTGAGTTTATCGGACGTGTGCCAATTACCGTAACCTTGGAAGGACTGGATAAGGCAGCTTTAATCCGTATTCTGAAGGAGCCTAAAAATGCACTGATTAAACAGTATAAGAAGCTGTTTGAGTTTGATGAAGTAAAATTAGAAGTAGAGGATGAGGCAGCAGAAGAGATAGCAAGCCTTGCCTTTGAACGTAAAACAGGAGCCAGAGGACTGCGCTCCATTATGGAAAATGTAATGATGGATATCATGTATGAGATTCCATCCGATGACAATATCGCTACCTGTGTGCTGACAAAAGCAGCAGTGGATGGTAAAGAGAAACCGCGTGTGACATATCGTAACAGTATGGTACAGGCTCATTAGAAAACAAAATCATGAGAGAACAAACGCCGCCAGAAGTGGCGGCGTTTGCTCACTTAATCTGGCAGGGAAATGTCAGAGTGTAGTGTTCGCCGTTTTTGGGCAGAACATGAAAATGAACATAGAAATGAACAGTGAAACAGAAATGAACAAGGAAGAAACGATTGTGACAATAGAGGATACGAAGGTGGACGACAGGGAACAGATGCCTGCTGTAGCATTGCGGGGGCTGACGATTCTGCCCGGTATGGTCATTCATTTTGATTTAAGCCGTGATAAATCCATAGAAGCAGTGGAACGTGCTATGTTAGGAGACCAGAGATTACTGGTCGTAACCCAGAAAGACCCGGATGAAGAAGAACCGGGCTTCGATAGCTTATACGATGTGGGAACCGTAACGTTGATTAAACAAGTCAGTAAGCTGCCAGACCATATTGTGCGGGTATTGGTGGAGGGAATCTCCAGAGCCCGCTTATATGGCTTTGTAGAGGAAGATGACTGCCTGGTGACAAGTATGTCATATCTGACAGATGACATGAGTGACATAGAGGAAGAAACCGAGGAGGCAATGACCAGAACGGTCAAAGAGACATTTTTAGCCTATCATGCCTGCTATCCCAAGATTGGAAAGGCAGTGGCAGACCAGTTGGAGGAGAATGCGCCCTTAGGGGAACTCTTAGACAGTATCGTTATTAACATGCCGTTGGATTTCCATAAAAAGCAGCAGATATTAAGTGCTGTTTCCGTGAAGGAAAGATATGAAATCCTGACCGGGATTCTTGCCAGGGAAGTGGACATCGTTAAGATTAAGAACGAGCTGGCAGCCCAGATTAAACAGCGGGTGGATAAGAACCAGAAAGATTATATTCTGCGGGAACAGATGCAGTATATTAAGGAAGAACTGGGAGATAACAATACCGAATCCGATATTGAACAGTTTGAGAACGCCGTAGAAAAGTTAAAGGCAAAGAAAGAAGTAAAAGAGAAAATCCGTAAGGAGATTTCAAGATATAAAAATGTTGCCGGAAGCAGCTCTGAGGGTGCTGTGGAACGCGCTTACATTGAAACCTTGCTGGAACTGCCCTGGGATAAAGCGTCGAAAGACAGCCATGACCTGGAAAGGGCAGAAGAAATCCTGAACGAAGAGCATTATGGACTGGAGAAAGTAAAGGAACGTATCTTAGAGTATCTGGCTGTGCGTACCCTGACCGGAAAAGGGCAAAGTCCCATTATCTGTCTGGTAGGACCTCCGGGAACCGGTAAAACTTCCATTGCAAAGAGTGTGGCAGAAGCATTACATAAGAAGTATATCCGTATCTGCCTGGGCGGTGTACGGGACGAAGCGGAAATCAGAGGACACCGTAAGACTTATGTAGGAGCCATGCCGGGACGGATTATCAATGCCATAAGGCAGGCAGGGGTAAAGAACCCGTTGTTATTATTAGATGAGATAGATAAAGTAAGCAATGATTATAAAGGCGACCCCTCCGCAGCCCTTCTGGAAGTGCTGGACGGAGAACAGAACAGTGCTTTCCGGGACCATTATGTGGAGATTCCGGTAGATTTGTCCGAGGTATTATTCCTGGCAACCGCCAACAGCACTGAGACGATTCCGAGACCACTGTTAGACCGTATGGAACTGATTGAGATTAACAGCTACACAGCCAACGAGAAGTTCCATATCGCCAGGGAACATCTGGCAGCCAAGCAGCTGGCAAAGAATGGCATCAAGCCGGAAGAACTGGAATTTACCGACGAGGCATTAAAAGAGATAATCAGCCGTTATACGAGAGAAGCCGGAGTACGTGGACTGGAACGCCAGATTGGTGCCGTCTGCCGCAAAGAGGCAAGACAGATTCTGCAAAACAGACAGCAGGCAAAGGCGGAGAAAGAAACGGACAGTGACAGCACAGGAAGTAAGAAGGCTGTCATTACCCCGGACAATCTGGAGCATTACCTGGGCAAACCGAAATTTACCCAGGAAAGCGTGAACAAAACCGATGAGGTGGGAATTGTCAGGGGACTTGCCTGGACCAGTGTAGGCGGGGATACGTTACAGATAGAAGTAAACGTGATGCCGGGAGAGGGCGAAATCGACATGACCGGACAGATGGGGGATGTCATGAAGGAATCTGCCCGGATAGCCATGAGTTATGTGCGTTCCGTCAGCGAAGAATACCAGGTGCCGGTGGAAATGTTCCAGAAAAAAGATTTTCATCTGCATATACCGGAGGGGGCCGTGCCAAAGGATGGTCCTTCGGCAGGTATTACCATGGCAACCGCCATTTTATCAGCAGTGACACAGATTCCGGTAAGGGCAGACCTTGCCATGACCGGTGAGATTACCCTGCGTGGTAAGGTGCTTCCTATCGGTGGCTTGAAGGAAAAGATGCTGGCTGCCAGGATGGCAGGCGTTAAGACTGTGCTGGTACCACAGGAAAATGAGAAAGATGTGGAAGAAATCCCACAGGAAATCAAAGAAGGACTGGAAATCTGTCTTGTTTCCGATATGAAACAGGTAATAGACCATGCCTTTGTAAAGCCGGGAAAGAAAGACGTTAAGAAGAGCAAGAACAAATAGAGGATTAGGGTAGAGAGAATGATTATTAAAAATGTGAATTTGGAAACCGTATGTGGAATTACCAGTAAGCTGCCGGAGAACAAGCTGCCGGAAATTGCCTTTGCCGGAAAAAGTAATGTGGGCAAATCGTCTCTCATTAACGGACTGATGAATCGTAAATCGCTGGCAAGAACCAGTGCCCAGCCCGGTAAGACCCAGACTATCAATTATTATAATGTCAATGACCAGATGTACTTCGTGGATTTGCCAGGTTACGGCTATGCCACTGCCAATGAATCGGTAAAAGCCCAGTGGGGTAAGCTGATTGAAGATTATCTCCATCAGTCTAAGAAGATTAAGGCGGTTTTCCTGCTCATTGATATCCGGCATACCCCTTCGGAAAATGACCGGATTATGTATGACTGGATACTGGAAAGAGGCTATAAGCCGATTATTATTGCAACCAAGCTGGATAAAATCAAGAGAAGTCAGGTAGCTAAGCAGGTAAAGCTGATTTGTGATACATTGCAGGTGGTAGAAGATACAACTGTTATTCCTTACTCTGCCTTATCCAAGCAGGGAAGGGAAGAAATCTATGACTTATTAGATGGGATGTTAGTGGAGGAAAGCTAATGAAACAATCGCTGAAAACTTATTTGAAGGTAGTTTTGAATCTGGTAACCGCATTAGTGATACTGCTGTTATGTATCTTTCTGTTGCCAAGAGTCATCGTGTTCTTTATTCCCTTTATTATAGGCTGGATTATTTCGCTTATAGCAGCTCCTGTAGTGCGATTCTTCGAAGAAAAGCTCAAGGTAAAGCGGAAAGCCATGTCAGCCATTGTGATAATTGCCGTTCTTGCTGGTATTATCTTGCTGGTGTATGCCATTGGAAGTAAACTGGTTCAAGAAGGAATCAATTTCGCCAATGAACTGCCTCAGATGTTGGATGCCATTGGGGCACAGTTTAACCGGATTGGCAATAATCTGGAGGGAGTTTATAACAAGCTGCCGGAAGATGTGCAGGCAACCTGCAATGAAGTGATGGAAAATATGCAGGAATATTTTAGAAATGTCATGGGCAATTTCAGTACCCCTACCTTTGAAGCAGTGGGAAATGTGGCCAAGCAGCTGCCGGATATTTTCCTGGGCGTGGTTATGTGCCTGCTTTCCTCCTATTTCTTTGTAGCAGACAAAAGCTATATGACCAATCTGGTAAAGAAATACGTGCCGGATTCTATTTATTATCGTTTTGATTTGATTCGCAGAAGTTTCCGGAACGCTATCGGTGGTTATTTCAAGGCACAGTTTAAGATTGAAATCTGGGTATACTTTCTGGTAGCAATCGGTCTGGCGATTCTGAAAGTGAATTATTCCTTCCTCATCGCACTGGGGATTGCATTCCTGGATTTCCTGCCGGTATTTGGAACCGGCACGGTTATGATTCCCTGGGCAATCATTGAGATTCTGAGTAATAATTATAAGATGGCAGTAGGACTTCTCATTATCTGGATGGTTGGACAACTGCTGAGACAGGTAATCCAGCCGAAGATAGTAGGGGATTCCATCGGTATGGATGCGATGCCTACCCTGTTTCTGTTATATATCGGCTATAAGGTTGCCGGTGTGATGGGCATGATACTGGCAGTGCCTATCGGTATTATCTTCGTTAATCTTTATGAAGAAGGTGCTTTCGAGACAACTGCCCAGAGTGTCAAGATTCTGGTGGCAGGCTTTAACCGCTTCCGTAAGATTCGCCCGGAGGATATGGCAATCGTAAACGATTATGAGCGTGAGGTAGAACAGAGTTATCAGCAGGAGGTCAGCCAGGACCGGAGAACAGAAGAAATGCTGCAGGAGGCTTCTAAACTGAAAATAGAAGAACCGCCTGTTATCCGTAAAATCATTATCAGGAACGAAGAAGTAAGAAAGAATCTGGCGGCAAAACGCCAGACCAAAAACAAATAGAAAGAAGGCATTCGTCATGCAGATTACCGTGTATAATTGCAGACCATTTGATGAAAAAGAATTATTTGTAGAATATGCGAAGGAACTGGGCGTGGAAATCGTCCTTTGCCCGGATGCACCAACCCTGGAGAATGTATCCTTATGTAAAGGCAGCCAGTGTGTAGACGTGATTACTTCCAGGATAGACGAGCCCCTAATCAAGGCTTTTCACGAAAATGGAATCGAATATATCACCACCAGAACCATTGGCTATGACCATATTGATTTGCATGCAGCGAAAAAGTATGGCATTAAAGTAGGTAACGCTCCTTACGGACCGGCAGGGGTAGCAGATTATACGGTTATGCTGATTCTCATGTCTATCCGGAAAATGAGTGCTATTTTAGGGAGAACGGCATTACAGGATTACACATTAGCGGGACTGAACGGCAAAGAATTAAAAGACCTTACCATAGGTGTTATCGGAATCGGTAGAATTGGTGAGACTGTTATCCGGGATTTATCCGGCTTTGGCTGTCGGATTCTGGCTTATGATTTGTATGAAAAGGACAGTGTAAAAGAACTGGCAGAGTATGTTTCCCTGGAAGAAATCTGGAAAGAGGCAGATGTGATTACCCTGCATACGCCACTGACAGAGGATAACTATCACCTTATCAATGTCGATACCATTGCGAAAATGAAGGATGGTGTGATTATTGTAAATACTGCCAGGGGAGCACTGATGGATTCCGATGCGTTTATCGAAGCAATCGAAAATGGTAAAATCGGGGCAGCAGGACTGGATGTCGTAGAAAATGAGTTTGGTTTATACTATTATGACCATAAATCGGATATATTAAAGAATAGGGAACTGGCATTGTTACGCAGTTTTCCGAATGTGACCGTATCCCACCACATGGCGTTCTATACCAGAAATTATGTGGAGACGGTAGTAAAGGATTCCATGATGAGCTGCAAGCTGTATATGGAAGGCAGGAAGAATCCATGGGAGGTTGCCTGAGTGCGTAATTATAAATTGATTCTGCAATATGAAGGCACCCGTTATCAGGGCTGGCAGAGACAGGAAAGCACAGGTAATACCATCCAGGGCAGATTAGAGGCACTGTTGACGAAAATGACAGGTGCTCCGGTGGAAATCCAAGGTTCCGGCAGAACCGATGCGGGCGTACATGCCCTGGGACAGGTAGCCAACTTCCATGCAGACATTTCCATGCGTGCGGAAGAAGTACGGGATTATATGAACCGGTATCTCCCGGAGGATATCGCGGTAATTCAGGCAGAAGAAGTGCCGGAACGCTTTCACAGCAGACTCAACGCCAGGGGGAAAACTTACCGGTATCAGATTGTGAATGGAAAAGTGCCTGCTGTCTTTGACAGACGATATAGCTGGCATATCGAAGAACCCTTAGATACCCAGACCATGAAAAAGGCAGCCGGTTATCTGACCGGAACCCATGATTTTCAGGCGTTTACCTCCGCAAAGAAGGGAAAGAAGTCTACCATCAGAACCATTGACAGTATCTGCATCACAACAGAACGTTGTGCCGGAAATGATAAGATAATCCTTTCTTTTTCAGGAGATGGCTTTTTATACCACATGGTAAGAATTTTAACCGGAACGTTGGTGGAAGTGGGAAAAGGACTCCGTGCCCCGGAGGACATACCAGGGCTTCTGGAGCAGAAAGACAGACAGAAAAGCGGTGCACTGGCACCGGCACAGGGATTGACCCTTGTGGAAGTCCGTTATGAAATGAAGAAGTAAGGAGAGGCAGAATGTCGAAAAAGAACTGGTATAGGCTCTTTTTTGCTCTTTACATTTTATTTGTCATAAAGGTTATTATTTTCAAATATCCGATAGAACAGTTAAAAAGCATTGCTGCGACCTGGCAGAAGGACGTTATCCTGGAAGGGCTTGGTACGGCATACTTTGAACCTTTTAAGACAATTAAAATGTATATAAAATATTCCTATAAATTAAACAGTGTGGAAAATCTGGCAGGAAATGTGCTGGTATTCGTACCTTTCGGTTTCCTGCTGCCACGGATGGCAAAGCCCTGTGAACGATACAGTGTAGTCCTGTTAAACGCTTTTGTTTTCGTATTGGGAATTGAAGTATTTCAGTTGTTCAGTGCTTTCGGTGCATTTGATGTGGACGATATCCTTTTAAACTGTGTCGGGGCATCCATTGGTTATTTTCTTTACAGGGCAGCCTGTAAATGGAAAAATAAAAATAATCTACAAACATAAGAACAGGGGGACATGGCTTATGGAAAACTGGTTAAAGAAACTGAAGACAAACATGGGGATTACCTCATTTCTGTGCGTACTGCTCGGAATTGTTCTGGTCATCTGGCCTGATATGTCAATGCAGATTGTGTGTATTGCCATCGGCGCCGTACTCATTCTGTGTGGTGTGATACGTCTGGTAAGCTTTCTCTTCCACCATGACGGAAGCGTCTATATGCAGTCAAATCTGATACTGGGCATTATCCTTACGGTAGTAGGTATCTGGATTGTGGTAACACCGGGCAAGGTGCTGGCAATTATCCCGATTATCGTCGGAATCATTATTATCATACACGGTATCAATAATATACAGCAGGCGATTACCCTTCATAAGGGAAAGTATGATAAATGGTGGGTTGCCCTCATTATGGGAATGCTGACCGTTGGCTTTGGCGCACTGCTTATCTGGAAACCATTTACCGCGTTAGATACCGTAGTAATGTTGATTGGTATTTTCTTAATCTATGATGGCGTGTCTGATTTATGGATTATTTCCAGAGTGTCCAAGACTGCGAAACGTATGAAGCAGGAAGCAGAAGCTATCGATGTGGAGGCAGAGGAGATTTCGTAGAATCCTAAAGGTATGAGTTGGTTTGGAAAATTCATGGGTCTGGCATCTGGAATGGGAGGTACGATATGGACATAAAACAGCCAATCAAAAACGCAAGAGAACTTGAATTTGCAGTGTTTTGTGTGGAAAATGTCGCTGCAAAACTGAATGTTGGTGCCGAAGAAGTATATAGGGCATTTACGGAAAAGAGTGACATTTTAAACGGGTATATTGTGCCGGAGTATGAAGTCCTGCATACGCAAAGCAAGGAGTATATCGTAAATGACCTCATTGAATTGATGCAGGAAAGGGGAGTGGAGGTATGACCCTGTATCATGGTTCCTATCTGGAAATTGCAAAGCCGGATTTGAAACATTCGAGAGCAAATCTGGATTTTGGTTCTGGTTTTTATACAACTCCAATATATGAACAGGCAGTGAAGTGGTGTGGAAAATTCAAACGCAGAGAGAAAGAAGGTATTGTCTCCTGTTATGAATTTGACGAAGACTCGTATGGATTGCTAAAGGTTTTAAAATTTGATTCCTATTCAGAGCAATGGCTTAATTTTATTATGAACTGCCGCAGTGGCAAAGATACGACAGAGTATGACCTGGTCATTGGCGGTGTGGCAAACGATAAAGTATTTAACACGGTGGAATTGTTTTTTGATGGACTGATTGATAAGGCAGAAGCTATCAAACGTCTTCGTTATGAAAAACCAAATCTGCAGATATGTTTCAGGACTGAGATAGCTCTGGGATACCTGCATTTTAAAAGGAGTGAAAGGGTATGAACGCAAATCCAATATTACTTCAGAAAAAGTATTCCCGTGTGATTGCATGCTTTGCGAGAAAGGCAGGCATCTCCCTGGACAGTGCCTTAGATTTCTTCTACCATTCGGATGTGTACCGTCTGGTACATGACGGGATATCGGATATGCACTGTATGAGCGATGAGTACCTTGCAGACGAGCTCAAGGCGGAATATCAGGAAAAGTAAGAGAAATTTCCCCCAGGGACTTGTGCTTGGGAAATGAATAGCGTATGATAAGGGTAGTCAAAGGTAAGCTTTATAGCTTACGATAAGAAAAGAGATGAGAGAGTATGACAATCGGAAGTATTGGAAGCATAGCTTTTCAGCCGTATGTGTATAACACCAATCAGTTAAGTTCAGCCAGCATGAACCGCTTATCCAAAATATCAGATGATGTACTGGATAAGAAAGTAGACTACAGCGAACTTGCTGACAGCAGTAAGAATACCAACCCACTGAAAAAGGGACAGACCCTGGACTTCAACAGCTTATTCGAAATGCAGATGCAGAAGGGACGAGCCAATGCAGCCAAAGTCATGGCGAATGAGGATGAAGAAAAGGTAGAAGAAGCGAAAGTGCAGGAAACAGAGAAACAGGCAGCACAGCAGCAGGCAAGTGCAGTAGATGACAGCAATGCTGTATACAGCAGCTATCGGATGCAGGAAGCAATCAGTGCATACGAGACAGCCATGATTGCATAATCAGGTCTATAAGATAAGGAACAAACAAAAATCCTCATTTGCGCAGGCAAGTGAGGATTTTCTACTTCATCGGAAATTCTAAGAAGTAAAAAATGTCTTTTTCAATTAATAATCAGTCATCAAGAAAATAGAACCGGGAGAGAGAATGCAGGAAATATTGCAGTTGCAGCTACAGCAGGTACACTACAGGGAAATACAGAAAACCTACCACTTCGAGGAAAAAGATGGAAGAAACCTGTCGAAACTGGGCAGAACCATTTTGCAGGAAATTATGCCAAAATTGTATTACGGAGCCTTCCCTTTTGAGGAAAAAGAGGGACAGGAGCAGATTGCCGTGATTGTTACCCTGGGGGAACGGTTTGACGAAATACAGGAAGAATATTCCAGGCAAAAGCAGCTGTCTGAAAGCTATCAGATAGAGTGCATCGGCATGGAGCTTTTAAAGCTTGCCTACGAAAAGGCAGCAGAGCAGATTTACGAAGCCACCGGGAAATGGCTGGGAATCTTTCAGTTTCTGGGGGATAAGTATCCACTGGAAATGATACCGGCAGTATGTGAGGCATTGGCTCCGGGGGAGATAAGTTATAATGATGCGTATATGCTGCAGCCGAAGAAGACCGTGGTGTTCCTAAGTGTACTGGGAACAGAGCGAAAAGAAAGCAGCTGCCACCTGTGTGACAACTGCTCCAATGTAACCTGTCAAAACCGACAGACCACCAATCTGACCTATGGATATCAACGTATCTTCGGCAAGAACCGCCGGCGTTGCTGAAGATTACCATCATGAAATTACTGCTGTGATAATGCCATATTTTTGATGCGGGCAATGCTGCGGTTTACCGCAGGAATCAGCAGGATAATGACCGTAACCAGTGCCTCGGTAAAGATATAAATAGCATTGTAAGCTAAAGAGTAAGGCAATGGGTCCCAGCCTTCCCAGGCATAAGCACCGAAGAAAATCCAGCCGGAAATCACGGCGAACACGTAACGTCCTGCTACGCCAGCCAGATAACCCTTGATTAAGCCGTTTTTGGCATTACAGAACAGACCGGAAAGCCCCAGGGCACCGAAAGCCAGCAGATAATCAACTACAAGCTGCATTGGAAATAAAACATAAGGGTCAATCAGAAGCTGTAATGTGCCGTAAGCCACACCAGACAAAATACCGGCACCAACACCGAAAAAGTAACCCGGCAGACAGATAACCAGCATGGAAAGCAAGGTAATGGAACCGCCTGTTGGGAAATGGAACAGCTTTATATTAGAAAGAACGGTGCCAAGCGCGATAGCCATAGCACAGAAAACAAGCTGTTTTACCGTTAACATACTATTCTTTTGTGTGGTTTCCGTGGATGTTTTGGAAGACTGTTTTCTGGCAAAAAGAACGGCACCTGCCAGTAGGGCAAGTATCACAACTGCCAATAAAACATTTCCGAGCGTGGTAGGGACGTAGGTTGTTTCGCCCCAGTCGTTGGTAACTACATTGTACAACATAAAAAATCCTCCTTTGTCATTAGAATAGCAAGGAGGGGAGATAAAAAAACGCTTCCTTACGCCGGTATTACCCGGTTCAAGTAATGAGGGTTAGAAACAGAAAGGGTAAATCTGTATCAATCTCAGCTAATGCTCCCCTAGCAAGTTATTCAGTTATGTGACGAATCCCGCCACCATGAGCTTTGCTCACTGATATATACTATAAGAGGCAGGATGGGGAATGTCAATAGAGATATAGTTAGAACGAAAAAATACGTTTGAAATATCGTAGAATATAAATTGAAAAATGGGATATAATAAAAAACACAACATTTTGTAT
>ERZ1026850.1400-NODE-1400-length-12596-cov-6.466231_pt1 | contig 12596 bp, 7 predicted proteins | sample MGYA00380155_ERZ1026850 | MGnify/ENA primary metagenome ERZ1026850 (study PRJEB33269, sample SAMEA4719791) | human gut metagenome | biome: human-associated habitat; feature: organic feature; material: feces | place: Cameroon | collected 2013-10 ... | reverse complement strand
TGGAGGTTCGCTTCGCTCATCCCGTCAGGCTGTCGCCTGCCACCCATTCACAAGGCCATGGGCGGCCATGCCTCCAGAGGTCCCATCCCCGCCGGGGCTTTTGCCTGCACATGGATTATCGGTAAACTATTTTCAGGACGATACAAGGACGATACAGGGGGATTTACGAAGAGGGGAGAATGTGTGGCGACTTGTATGTTTTTGTTCGAAACGTTATCCCCTACAGCGAAGAAGGAGATGGTTCCTCTTTGGGCCGTCGTGTCCAGGAATTTAACTTTATCGCGCAATCCGCATTGGGTCAGGACTGAAAGACTTCTTCCGTTCGGACTATCGTGCAGCAATGTCCGCAATGCGACTGCGATATCCATTGCGACGCACATTCCGTTATCGTATGATTTGCACAGGTCGTGTAATCTGTGGAGTTGCTCTATGAGTGCTGTCTGAGGTGTTCGTTCTGGTTTCATATAAAGTGATAGTATGTGAGTTTCAGCTGAATTGTTCAGTTTGTCGTATGAGATGAAAGCGGTTGCCCCAATGAGGTAGAGTTTTGTCTGTTCAATGAATATGTTTAGGACTGGTCCGAGTTGATTTCAATTATGGTGTATCTGAAAATGGGGTTGCGATGGTGTACATGATTGTGTGGGTTTTGGGGCTTTATAAAAAGTCGGAGGAAAACGATGGTTTTCCTCCGACAATAATAAGGTTATTCTGTGAATGAACCGGACGGTGGTGTTTCTGTCAAGTTCAATGCTTTTGTCTTGAAGTTCCTGACCTCAGCGTGAGGCATTATCCGTGGGTTCTTGCCCGTTGGTGTCTCAGCCGAAGGAAGATTAGAAGTTTTTGTATTCAACCTTTGAAACAGTAATGAGTCCATTAGAACTTCCGGAAGCGCAGTCTACGGTTATCTTATACATACAATCCTGCTGAGGCTTGGTAATTTTGAATACGCAATCGCCTTTTTTGGCCTCACCAGTTATTGTCTCTTTTACCGTAGTTCCATCAGCAGAGAGCACATCAAGCTTAATTGAATTAACACTCTTTGTTGTTATGTTATCAATAGCCATCGTGACAGTAGATATAGCTTCCGGCATGGTAGTCTTAGTCGTGATTGTCGCAACGGATTTGTTGTTTCTACGACCTGCCTTTATATATGTCCAATTGGTTGGTTTATTTTTATCCGTGCCAACATATGCATTGTTGTTATTCCAATTTGCCATTTTCCAAGTAAATCCATCACGAGTGGCTTCCCAGGAATCTGTGTAGCCGGTCACCCCTGAATCACTAAACTCTTTACCAAAAGTAAGAGTATACGTCTTAGCAGCCTCACTACCTGCAGCAAGGATAGTGATTTCGTAAGTTACTGACTCTTCTCCTACGGTAACGGTGACGGTCTGCTTGCCTTCGGTGGACATGTTATAACCGCTGAAGGTCGCAGATGCGGTTACATCCACATCCTCCTTACCGCGCCAAACCTGAAGGACTTTTCCTCCGAGTTCGAAGGCATCGCCTACATTGAAGGCTGTCTTAGGTTCGGAAACTGCAAGACCTCTATAAATCTGAGTCTCACCATTGATAGAGATAACGTAATTGTTAGTATTCAACTCATAAGTTGTATTATATTTAATCAAATCGCCGAAAACAACTACTTCGTCACCTACTTTCAGGTCGTCCGTTCCCAAGAACTTAGTATGACCAAAGTCATAGCCGTTGAAAATCTTCAATGTTTTTTCTCCAGACTTAATGATGTAAACCATGCTACCATAAGAAGGGTTGTGAGATACGACCTCCGTTACAATACCCTTCACGTGTTTACCAGTCAAGCCAGTGTTAGCATCGATGGCAGCGATAGCCTCAGCTGCGGTATATGGACGCTCCAATGAGCCGTCGTTCACTTCGCCTTTTTCAGTGAATACGGCAGAAACGGTCACATCTTCATCAGGCATGACGAAAGCATTGTCATTTACGGTGACATTTCCAGTTGCTGTTGTTATATTCCATTCGCTCAGGATGTAGCCGCCATCAGGTGTCGCTGTTAATGTGATAGTTTCGCCAGCAAAAGCTGTTGTAGGGGTCGCAGTTATTGTTCCATTCTTGACATCGGAAGAAATGATTACCGAATGTTTATCTTTTATTTTTGGCTGACCATAAATTATCTCAATTGATTTGTGACCAGTTGTTGCTGAAATTACGGCCGAAACTTCTTTAGTGCCATCGGTAGGGATAATTGAGACTGTTGTGCCACTAACGAATGCCGTAGCATTTGTCCACGTGGAGTTTGCAAGAGCTTTCGCGTATTTATCAGATGTCGCTGTAAATACGATCTCACTGATGGACAAACTATTCATCGGAGTGATTGCTAAAGTGCTTTCCGTATAGAATCTTGTGCTTGAGTAGTTAGACACGCCTGGATAATAATTGTTCGCATTAGTAGTGCTTTTGCCTTTTAAAGCCTTAACATGAACAAGAGCCCTATCCCAAGTGAGTTCATCCGTTGTCGCTGTGGTGGTCTCATTTTTCGAGAGGTCAATAGTTTCGCCAGTCTTTTCACTCATCAGTACTCCGAACGAGGTGAGGTTGCCCTGAGTCAGCGATATTCCTTTAGAAAATGTCTTCTCGTAAGCGGCAACAAAATTATTGTTGCCGTCAATGGTTACAGCTGTAACCTTGAGTTTGGTGTCAGCTACAGGCAACGTTATGAAATTGACAGGGGCGGTGCCTCCTGTAATTCCATGTAGCGTTTCGACAGAAATCTTTGATTTGCAATCTCCGAATGAGCCTGTTTTTTCATCATAGTTTCCGGCAAGATCCTTTCCGTCTGTAGCCTCAATGATGGTATGAGCTAGATAATCGCCTTTTTCAAGATTTTTGAGAGTAGCTTTATTGACGGCTACCAATCTCTTGAATTTAAGAGCAATACCATTGTTGAAATCATTATTCTGGCCGGAAACGACTTCAGATACAAGGACATCTGAATCTTGGTCGTAGCCTGTTTCATCGTTATTTGTTTGAGCTGTCTTAACTCCGGTATTGAAAACTGCTTGATAAAAAGCATCAGAAATCTCTTCTCCATCAAATGTTGCGGAAATTTCCATGAGGCCATCATTCAAAGTTGCCGTAACCATTGATGCCGGCGTGTGTTTGCCGCCTACGATTTCGTAAACTTTGAATTTATCTTCGTCGCCTTTTGTCCAAGAATAGTTTACTTTATTTCCATCAACTGTAGCATTGGTTTTAGTTCTTGGAGCATCGGCAACAAATGATACCGCATGCGATGATGTTATATCATCTTTTGGAGTTTCTATTTCCTTCTGGCAAGAAATGAAGGAACTCAGCGTGGCAGCAATTGCCAAAAAGGACATGACTGAATGTTTCATCGCTCAATATGTTTTAATAGTCCTCGCCTTCAAGAAAATCTCCTTGTGCACCAGCTGCACCAGCTGTGCCATAGCTATCCGTCACCATCACACTTTCCGCCTCTACGAAGAGCACCTGGAGGGTCGGGCGCTCGTAGGTCTTCTGATTGTTTTTCGTCATGATAAATTGTTAGTTTAATGCGTTTATAATTTATTGTTTATTAGTCCTTTCCGAAGGCGGCATCGCGCCGCGCACACTATAATTTCACAAAGTTACATAAACATTCCGGAATTCCTTATATTTATATTGAAAATCTTGTAATTGCGCTGTCGGCGCATCTGCTGTCATATCATCGTCCCTCTTGCTGGGCAAAGATTTGCCCGAAGGGCTGTACGTAATCAAAAAATTCGTATATTTGCCAAAATATATTTATTCACAATGCAGTTCGTAAATACAGAAATCCCAGAAGGACTCACCTTCGATGACGTTTTGCTCGTTCCTGCACGCTCCGAGGTCTTGCCGAGAGCTGTAGATGTTTCCACTAAGTTCACTAGAGATATTTCTCTCTGCACTCCTATCGTGTCTTCTGCAATGGACACTGTTACAGAGGCTGAACTCGCTATTGCAATGGCTCGTGCCGGCGGTATCGGTGTCATTCACAAGAACATGACCATCGACCAGCAGTGTGAGCAGGTCCGTCGTGTGAAAAGGGCGGAGAACGGTATGATTTACGACCCGGTCACCATCAGTCCTGAAGCTACTGTCGGTGACGCATTGGCACTTATGGCCAAGCACCATATCGGAGGCATCCCTGTCGTGGACAATGCCGGAAGGCTCATCGGAATCGTCACGAACCGTGACCTCCGTTTCCAGGACAACAAACGATTGCCGATTTCCGAAATCATGACCCGCGAGAACCTCGTTACCGCGAAAAAGGGCATCAGCCTGCAGGAGGCCACCGGAATCCTGCGCAAGAGCAAGGTCGAGAAACTCCCAGTAGTGGACGATGACAACAAGCTTGTCGGACTCATCACCTACAAGGACCTCATGAAAATCAAGGACAATCCTATCGCTTCCAAAGATTCGAAGGGCCGTCTTCTCGTGGCAGCTGCAGTCGGCGTGAAGTCAGATACCCTCGACAGAATCGAGATGCTCGTGAGTGCAGGTGCTGACGCTGTGGTGATCGACACTGCACACGGACATTCAGTCGGCGTGCTCGAAGTCATTGCCAAGGCTTGTGAAGCATTCAAGAACAGAGATATACAGATCGTTGCCGGCAACGTCGCTACCGGAGAAGGTGCAAAGGCATTGGCGGATGCCGGTGTAAGTGCCGTGAAGGTAGGCATTGGCCCTGGCTCGATTTGTACTACGCGAATCATCGCGGGCGTCGGTATGCCGCAGCTGACAGCGGTGATGCTGGCGTCGAAAGCGCTTGAGGGAACGGGCGTTCCTGTCATTGCCGACGGTGGTATCCGCTATTCCGGCGATATCGCGAAGGCATTGGCCGCAGGCGCAAGCACCATTATGGCGGGATCGCTTTTTGCGGGCACGGAGGAGTCTCCTGGCGAGACTATCATCCTGAACGGCAGGAAGTTCAAAGCGTACAGAGGCATGGGTTCGCTCGAAGCGATGGAGCATGGTTCGAAGGACAGATATTTCCAGGATATGGAAGAGGATGTGAAGAAACTCGTGCCGGAGGGAATCGTGGCGCAGGTGCCTTTCAAGGGTACTGTATCCGAGGTAGTATATCAGCTTGTGGGCGGTTTGCGTGCAGGTATGGGCTATGTCGGAGCGAAGGATATCGCATCGTTGCGTAACGCCAAGTTCGTCCGCATCACGAATGCAGGTTACCTGGAGAGCCATCCGCATGATGTGACAATCACCAAGGAATCACCTAATTACTCAAGATAGAATTGACCGGAAACAGACTTCTGAATATTTTCGGCGTTTGCCTTTTAGTAATCGTCTTGCCGTGGCTGAATTCGTGCAAGACGATTACGTCGTTTGTTCATGACGGGCGCGTGGTGGCCAAAATCGGCAATCACAAGCTGTATGCGTCGGACCTGAATGCGTATATTCCGGATTCGGCGAGCCCGGAGGACAGTACGCGGCTGGCGCTCCAATACATCAATTCGTGGGCGTCGGACATGGCGTTCATCGATGTGGCCGAGAAGGAATTGTCGAAAAGCGAGAAGAACGTGGACAAGGAGCTGGAGGACTACAGGCGGTCGCTGCTGAAGTACCGTTATGAGCAGAAGTATGTGAACCAGAGGCTTGACACGGCTGTGACGGATGCGCAGATAGAGAAATACTATGAGGCGCATATCGAGACTTTCAAGCTGTCGCTGCCGATAGCGAAGGCGCGTTTCCTGTCGATTTCCTCGGATTCCCCGAATCTGGAGATCATCAAGAAGAAAATGAAGTCGGACAAGCCGGAGGACCAGATGGAGGCGGACAGTGTCGCGTCCTATTCGGCGTTCCGGTACACGGATTTCGGCGGCAAGTGGATTGACCTCGTGCGGCTGTCCCGGGAGTTCGGAACTGACTATGGTACAGTGTTTTCAATGCTTAAGGACGGGGTGGTGGAGATTCCGGATGATAACGGGAACCTGAATATCGCCTATATCGGGAGCTTGAAGAAGGCCGGCGAGACCGGTCCGGTGGAATATTATCGCGAAAGAATCAAGGACATCATACTCAGCACCAGAAAACAGGCGTTGCTGAACGGTTTGGAACGGGACTTGATAGAGAATGCGCGCAATCTGGAAAATTTCATCATCTATTGATGGGGTTGGACCAATAATGAATATCGAAGAAACATGAAAAATATTCTGAAACTGACAGTATCTGTAATGGCGCTCGTCCTGCCGGTATGCGGCTTTGCGCAGACGTACCCTAACGGGCTCATTGACAAGACTATAGCCGTGGTCGGTAACGAGATGATCTCGCTGTCCCAGCTGGAACAGGAGATATTGTATATGCGTATGCAGGGCATGTATTCCGACAAGAACATGCGTTGCGAGCAGCTGGAGCACATGATGGATTCCAAGCTGTTCCTCATGCAGGCGAGAATCGACTCCCTTTCGGTGAACCAGGAGATGGTGAACAGCTCCCTGGACCAGAGGATGGCGCAGATTCAGACGAATTTCGGTGGCGATGACGAGGTGGAGAAGTTCTATGGCAAGCCGATTTACAAGCTTCGTCAGGAATGGAGGCAGCAGTTGGAGGACATGTCGCTTACCCAGCAGATGCAGCAGCAGATCGCATCGTCGATTCCGGAGCTTACGCCTCATGATGTGAAGAAGTATATTTCCGAGACGGATCCTGAGGACCTGCCGATGGTGCCGGTCAAGTACCAGCTCAGCCAGATCAGCATCTATCCGGACCGTGAGAATGCGAATCTCGCTGTGAAAGAGAAACTTCTGAGCATCCGTGAGAGAATTATCAACGGCGAGAAATTCTCGACATTGGCCCGTATTTATTCTGAGGACCCGGGTAGCGCGAGAAAGGGCGGTGAGCTCGGAATGGCGTCCAAGTCCATTTTCTGGCCGGCGTTTTCCGATGCGGCAATGGCGCTGAAACCTGGTGTCATTTCGCAGATTGTCGAGACCCCTGACGGATTCCATATCATAGAGGTGCTGGAGAAGAAAGGTGACATGTTCAATGCTCGTCACATCCTCATAAAGCCTTCATACACAGACCAGGACAGGCAGAAAGCATTCGCTACTCTCGATTCGTTGAAGACGGAGATTCAGAATGACGCTGTGACTTTCGAGCTTGCTGCGAAGTTCTATTCTCAGGACGCGCAGACGAAGACCAACGGCGGTCAGATGGCTGACCCTAATACCGGTTCTTCGTATTTCGAGATTGACCAGCTGAAGCCTCAGGACTATGCGGCTATCAAGGACCTGAAGGAGGGCGAGATTTCGGAGCCGGTGGAGTCCAAGGACAATGAGGGCCGCGACGGCAATACCGTTTACAAGATTATCCGCGTCGACAAGATTATCCCGGCGCATACCGCTTCTTTCGACAATGATTACAGCGACTTGCTCGAAGAGGCACGTGCCAAGGAGCAGAATGCAGCCATTGATGAATTCATTGACGGTAAGATAAAAACTACATATATAGTCATTGACCCTCTCTTCAAGAATTGCGAGTTCTCACGCGACGGCTGGAACAAGGTTGCAAAAGAGGGTGCATCTGAGAAATAATTATGACTTTTCGCAGAAGTCTCATAGCGGGATTGATATTTCTGTCAATGTTTTTCCGCCTGTCTGCCCAGGAAAAAGGCAGTCAGGTGGATTCTCTTGTACGCCTGTTGAGTGCGCAGTCCATGGAATTGATAGAAAAGGACGGAGTGGATTACCGAAAGGTCACGGGGCCGGCGCGTTTCCTGCACAATGACACTTTTCTCATTTGCGATACCGCGCTCTGGAATGTGCGGACCAATGAGATTTTCGCTATCAGCAATGTGAAAATACTTCAGGATCAGACGGTTCTGACGGGGGACAAACTTACATACTACGTCGACCGCGACCTGGCCGAGTTCCGCGGTTCGCTGGTGCAGCTGGAGGATAAGGACCACAATGTGCTCCGTACGGAATTCCTTGACTACAATACGCGTGACAGTGTCGCGATATTTTTCAACGGCGGTTCCATGAAGGATGCCGAAGGGCAGGTAATCGAAAGTCGCACAGGTACTTACGATTCGAAGGCGAAGACGTTCACTTTTTCCGACAATGTCAATATGTTCACGGATTCTGTGTTCGTGAAGACTACTAATCTCGTTTATGATTCTGCCCGGAACAAGGCATCTTTCGGTTTCGGTACCGATGCATGGAGCGAGGACAACATGTTGTCTTCCAATGCCGGATGGTATGACCGCAACAGGGAGATTTTCCTTTTCCGCCGGGATGTCCACGGTATGAGCGACACTCAGGAGGGGTGGGCGGATTCATTGTTCTATTATCGTCCTACCGGCGACATTGAACTTCTTGGCAATGCGCAGGTTACGGATACTACGCGGGATATGTCGGCTGTCGCCGGGAGGATGCTGTATACGGATTCATTGTCCCGACTGGTCATGACGCGCGAACCGGCTGTCATCGGTGTGGTGAAGTCGGAAACCGCGCCGCCTGATTCGGTGTATTTCGGTGCTGATTCGATTGTGGCTCAGTCTCTTATGATGTTCCAGATAGAGGATGCCGTGAAGAGTGCCGCCAAGTCTCGTCTTGAGGACTTGTCTGTGGATGCTGTCCAGAATTATCGCCGGAAAGCGGCGAAGGAGGCGGCTGAGGCTGCGGCAAAGGCTGCGGAGAATGATCCGAACAGGCCGAAAGGTGGCAAGAAAGGTGGTGCTGACAAGGTGGAGGGTGATGTGAAGGCGCCGAAAGGGGGTGCCGTGGACAAAGGCATTGACCCGAATACTGCGTCCGCAGGGCTGGACTCGAAGCCGGTGGGGACGGATTCATCGGCAACGGGCCTGGATTCATTGGCTGTCGGGTTGGATTCTCTTGCGGTCGGGGCTGATTCTCTGGCGTCAGCAACGGATTCGCTCGCTGTTCAGAAGGATAGCATTCCGGAGCCTCTGGATTCCACGAAAATCAGTTTCATCACCGCCGTAAAGAATGTAAAGCTTTATAAATCAGATATTCAGATTGCCTGCGATTCGCTGGCTTACAATGACTTGGATTCATTGGTGAGGATGTATGAGAGGCCGATCGTGTGGAATGAATCGAACAGGCAGTATTCGGCGGACAGTCTTTTCGCTGTTCTGAAAAACCAGTCGCTGCAGAAGGCGAGTCTGATGTCCAATGCGTTCATTATCATCAAGGAAGATACGTTGTGCTACGACCAGATCCGCGCTACGGAGATGCTCGCTTATTTCGACACTACCGGTGCGTTGTCGCGTTTCGATGCGATGGGTGATGCCAATGCGATTTTCTATCTGCAGGAGGATAGTGTTTACGCGACCGTGAACAAGAGCGAGGCGAAGATGCTGAGTGCGTATTTCAAAAACGGGGATATTGACCGGGTTTATTATTTCGAATCTGCGAAGAATGACGGTTATCCGGTGGCACAGATGACGAGTGAGGAGCGTGTGCTGAAGGGTTTTTCGTGGCAGCCCGAGCTTCGTCCTTCCGGCAGGCAGGATGTGACGCCATATTCCATAAGGCCTTCAGAGCGTTTGCGTTACGCGGCTCGTCCGAGGACGTCGTTTGAGTATACCGACAAGTTTTATCCGGGTTATATGCCGGGCGTGATGAAGGAAATCGAGCGCGGAAGGCTAGCCAAGGCAGAAGCAAAGACCCGCAAAAAGGAGGCTGCGCGCGTCATGACGGCCGATACGGCGTCCGTGCAGTCGCCGGATTCTCTCGCCAATGTTCCGCCTAAGGATTCGCTCAATGCTGCAGTTCCGGCTGCCGCCGATTCTACCAAGGCGGCAACTGATTCATTGTCAATGTCTTCGGATTCTTCTTCCGTCAATGCTGCCGTACTTGATGCCGCTGCATTGAAGAAGGCGCAGCGCGATTCGCTTCGTGCCGCGAAGGATGCCGCACGTGAGGCGAAGTGGGCGCGTCTGGACAGCCTGGATGCTGCCAAGGCCAAGTTGGCTGCGGATAAGAAGGCGGCCAAGTTGCGTGCCAAGAAACTGAAGCAGTTGAAGGCCATCGAGGCGCGTGAGGCGAAGGAAAATGCCCGCCTGGAGAAGTACAAGGCAGTTTTCGCCAAGAAAAAGGAGAAGGAAGACCGCAAGGCGGCCGAGCGTGCAGCCCGTGAGGCGGAGCAGGTGGCGCGTGAGGCGGAGAAGTCTGCCGAGAATGCCGTGGAGGTGCCTGTGGAGTCGGAGAAGTCATAAGTGTCTCCGCGGTTATCCTGACACGGCGCACCGTCGGGACGCATCCACGCTTTATTTTTAGAGTCGCTGATTATCAACAAGTTATAAAGCAGAGCGTGGAAACGTAGGCTTTTTTTTGCCGCGTTTCCACGCTTTTATTCGAATCGTATTTGATTATCAATAAGTTACAAATTTAGGCGTGGCTGCGTCCCGCTTGTCTTGCAGGGAAAGTTGCCACCGCCTGCGGTTGGCTATGCTTCTCCTTCCGCCGCGCAGACTATTCCTCGTAGAGCTTGATGATGTTCAGAACCACCTCGGAGGCCTTTTCGATGTTCTCGAGAGGGGCGAATTCCATCTTGCCGTGGAAATTCATGCCGCCGGCGAAGATGTTCGGGCATGGGAGGCCTTTGAATGAAAGATTCGCTCCGTCAGTGCCGCCGCGGATAGGCTGGATCTTCGGCTTGATGCCTGCCATCTCCATGGCCTTGACCGCCTTTTCCACGATGAAATAGTATGGCTCCACCTGCTCACGCATGTTGTAGTACTGGTCCTTGACCTCCAGAGTGGCAGTGCCTTCACCGTATTTGACATTGATGAAATGAGCGCATTGAGCTATAAGCTCCTTCTTCTCCTCGAACTTCTTGCGGTCGTGGTCGCGGATGATGTAGCCGAAATCGGCCTCCTCGACGGAACCCTTGAAACTGATGATGTGGAAGAAACCGTCATAGCCTTCCGTCAGCTCAGGACGCTGACCGATAGGAAGCAAGTCATTGAACTCCATGCCGATAAGGATGGCGTTCTTCATCTTGTCCTTCGCGTAGCCCGGGTGGACATTGCGCCCCTGGATATGAATCTTGGCGGAAGCTGCATTGAAATTCTCGAATTCGAGCTCGCCGATTTCGCCGCCGTCCATCGTGTAGGCGTAGTCTGCACCGAAGCGCTTCACGTCGAACTTCACGACACCGCGGCCGATTTCCTCATCCGGAGTGAAGCCGATCTTGATGTCACCATGCTTGAACTCAGGATGCTCTACAATATATTGTACTGCGTCCATAATCTCTGCAACACCAGCCTTGTCGTCAGCTCCTAGCAGCGTAGTGCCGTCAGTGGTGATGATGGTCTCACCCTTGTGGGCCAGCAGTTCAGGGAACTCGGACGGCTTCAGGAACAGTCCCGGCACACCCTTCAGCTCGATGTCACCGCCGTCATAGTCCTTGATAATCTGCGGTTTGACGTCTTTTCCGGAAGCATCAGGCGACGTATCCACGTGAGCGATGAAACCTATTGCGGGAACTTTCTTGTCAATGTTTGACGGTATGGAGCCCATCACGTAGCCGTACTCGTCGAGCGTGGCCTCTACTCCCATGTCGTTCAGCTCCTTGCAGAGCAATTTCAATAAATCCAGTTCCTTGGCTGCACTTGGCTGTGACTCCGAATTTTCATCAGACTGAGTGTCGATAGCGACATATCTCAGGAATCTGTCCAATATCTTTTCCATAAATTATTGTAGTTGTTTTTTGTTATTCACTTTCATTGCTACCCCTATCATGAAGACTATCAATGCGATATAAGGGATGATGGCGATAGCTTCACCGTACATTGCCTGCCAGTCGGTCATGTAGACATTGACATTGGCAAACTTGAGGATTGCGCTGACGACACCCATCAGAGCACCGCCGGCGATGAATCCGGAGGCGATGAGCGTGCCTTTTTCCTGTCTCTCAGCATTGACCTTGTCGTCCTTGCTGCGGGAGCCGACGAACCAGGAGATTCCGCCGCCGACGAGCAACGGCAGGTTCAGGTCGATAGGGATGAACATTCCGAGCGCGAACGGAAGCGCAGGTATCTTGCACATTGTCAGGATGATAGCGATGAGGGCGCCGATGCCGTAGAGGACCCATGGAGCGCCGCCGCCGTTCATAAGCGGCTGGATCACAGCTGCCATGGCATTGGCCTGAGGCGCGACGAGAGCATTGTCCCCGGTGAATCCGAAGGTCTTGTTCAGCACGAGCATCACTCCGCAGACAGTGGCAGCAGCGACGGCGACACCCGCGAACTTCCAGATTTCCTGCTTCTTAGGCGTCGTGCCGATCCAATATCCGATTTTCAGGTCGGTCACGAACGAGCCTGCGACGGACAGCGCGGTGCAGACGACTCCGCCGATGACCAGCGCCGCCGCCATACCGGCATTGCCCTTCAGTCCGACGGCCACGAGTATCAATGACGCGATTATCAATGTCATAAGGGTCATGCCGCTGACCGGATTAGAGCCCACGATAGCAATCGCGTTCGCAGCCACGGTCGTGAACAGGAAGGAAATGATGCCGACGATGAGCACGCCGACCAGCGCCTGCCAGATGTTTTCCACGACTCCGCCCAATGCGAAGAATGCGAAAATCGCCAG
>ERZ1026850.1399-NODE-1399-length-12597-cov-7.814065_pt1 | contig 12597 bp, 9 predicted proteins | sample MGYA00380155_ERZ1026850 | MGnify/ENA primary metagenome ERZ1026850 (study PRJEB33269, sample SAMEA4719791) | human gut metagenome | biome: human-associated habitat; feature: organic feature; material: feces | place: Cameroon | collected 2013-10 ... | reverse complement strand
ATAAGAGACAGATATAATATATAATATTAAACATTAAAAAACGTCGGGGCGTCCCGACGCTTTGAAAACGATTGTCCTTGGGTTTTGCGACAATCAATAATTGTCCGCGGATATTTCAAAATAACTTTGGGGATGATTGCACGTCGGGCAAACCTCGGGCGCGCACTCTCCGACGACGATATGGCCGCAGTTTCTGCATTCCCACACTTTCACCGTGGATTTTTTGAAAACTTCCGCCGTTTCGATATTTTTCAACAGCGCGCGATATCTTTCTTCGTGGTGTTTCTCGATCGCCGCGACAAGTCGGAATTTCGCCGCAAGCTCAGGGAAGCCTTCTTCTTCGGCTGTTTTTGCAAAGCCCGCATACATATCCGTCCATTCGTAGTTTTCGCCCGCCGCCGCGGCAACAAGGTTTTCCGTTGTGTTTCCGATGCCGTTAAGTTCTTTGAACCAAAGTTTGGCGTGTTCTTTTTCGTTGTCGGCGGTTTTCAGAAACAGGGACGCGATTTGTTCATAGCCCTCTTTTTTCGCAACCGACGCAAAGTAAGTATACTTGTTTCTTGCCTGTGATTCGCCCGAAAAAGCCGTTTCGAGGTTCTTTTCGGTTTTCGTACCTGCGTATTTATTCATTTTCCTTCTCCTTTATAAATGTTTTATATTATGGAAACGGCACGCCGTCGCGTGCCGTTTGTTTAACGATTATGCGCGTTTTTTCTTAATGACGACCACCGTAACCACGATGATTGCCATAAGCACTGCCGCGCCGCCAACGCCTGCGCCGATGCCGATTGCCAGCGTGTTTGTTTTCGCTTTGGGCGCGACGTAGTCTTCCGCAAAGATGAAGTAGCCGAGCTTATCGGTTTCAAACGTTACGGTGCCGTCGCCGTTATCGACGTAGTTTACTTCCGTCCATTCGCCGTTGTTGTATCTGATGAGTTTCGCGCCGTTTGCGCTGACTTGCATCGTTACGGTTGCGGGGCTCATAAGTCTGGGCTGTTTGTCGGCGTTCATAAGGACGCTTTTGTTCTTATATTCGCTGAGCGACAGGAAGTAGACCTTGCCGGCGGCGTACTCTTTGCCAAAGATTTCCTTATTTTGTCTTAAACCGTTGGTGAAGTTATCGCGGCTTGCGGCGTTGTTTCTGTCGAGTATGCAGAAGTAAACGGTGTATCCGCTGTCCGCCTGCGTCCAGCTGCCCGAAATCGTGCCGATGCCGTTATCTTCCAGAACTTTATCGTCGGGAACGTTGACGTCGCCGCCCCATACCGAGTTAAGTTCGTTTTCGGTGATGGAAATCGTCGCTTCGATTATGCCGTCCGCCGACACGGCACGGGTATATCTTTCGGATTCCGCGCTGCTGTCGACCGTCCAGGCGCCGCCCTTGATAAGTCCTTTATGAACGACTCTGTAAGGATATCTGCCTTCGCCCACAAGTCCCGCAGCGTTATTCACAACCTTGTAACTGGCGTCGTTGACGCGATAAACGATGACAAAGTCTTTTGCGATTTCTTTGTAGTTGCCGCCGACGGAGTCTTTGTCGATAAGATTTTCAACCGTGGGCAGATTGAACGATTCGCCTACGTTTGCCGTGATATCGACAAGGTTGAATTTCGCGCCGTTGACGTTGATTCTGCGGGCGAGCGAGACCGAGCCGATGAAGTTTTCGTTGCCCTTATATCTCACGCGGACGTAGCATACGCCGCCACCCTGACGGACGGGAGCACTGCCGAGAATCGTCTTGAAATCTTCGTCAAAGGAATATTCGTAAACGATGTCGTTTGCGCCGACGACCATTCCGTAAGTCGTCTTGTAGTAATTGAACGCGTCGTCGACCTTTTGCACTTTTTCCGCGAAGTCTTCGCCGTATTTTGCGTCGTACATAACGGACGCGTCTTTAATCTTAATTTCGGTGCCGATTCTTTCAATCGTGAAAGTTTGTTCAATAATGTATTCGTTATTCAAGCGCGATACCGTGAACTTACCGTAGTAAACGCCAGCGTCGATTGCCTTGTCAACGGGCATCCATACGCCGTCTGCGCCCTTCTTGAAGTATTCCGCGAGTTCAATATTCAACTGTGACGGGCTTATGACGTTAAGCGTGTATGCCAACGCGTTGTACGGAGCGCTGAACTTATCGACGTTGCCTTTGTCGTTGAACATTTTATTTTCAAACTTGACGTCCGAGAAGTCAAGCACGGACACGACTTTGGTTTCCGTGTCGTTGAAGCCCGTTATTTTCTGGAAGTTGCTTTTCTCGCCGAAGTTTTTGATTTTCAACGTATATTTATACGCGCCCGAAGTGGTGTCGTAAACGCCGTCCGAAATTTTGACGTTGATAACGAATGGGTTGCCGTTCTGATCGACGACGACGGGCTGATACTGACGCTCTGTGAAGTCGATTTCACCGATGTCGAGTTTGTTGTTGAGTGCGGTATCCTCATAGTATTCGATTGCGTAAACGATGTCCGGTGACAGCTCGAAGCGGTGACCGTTGATGATGCAAACGCCGCCCGTGACGAACGTATCGAGCACCCATACGGTTGCGCCTGCCGGCAAAACGTCAACGTTTTCGGCCTTTGCTTTGCCGTTTTCGTCCTTGCTGTACGCGATATAACCTGCGCCGTCTTTCTGATAAATCACAACGTTTCCGCCGACTTCATTGATGTAGTAATAGTTGCCGTTCGTATCGACAGCGTAAATTCCGGTGATTTTCGCGCCGCCGATTTCGCGCGGAGAAATGGTGACCGTAACGACCGCCTCGGTATCTTTCAGGACGTAGTTTTTGCTGTCATTGCCGGTAATACCCAGCGTAACTTTGCAAGCGGGATAAGTGCCGACGTTGATATTTGCCGTATTGCCCGTGCTTGTGAGCAACTTCACGTCGTCGCCCGATACAACGCCGCCAAACGTATAGCTGCTGATTTGGAACGCCGTTTTGTTGTCGAAAGGTTTTTCGACGTTATGCACCGTAACCGTGATGGTTTTGGGCGTTACGGTAACCGTCGCTTCGACGGTAACGTCTGTCAGGTCATAGAATTTTTGTCTTTCGCCGACGAGTTTGAAATCGTTGACGTTAAAGGTATATGTGCCGACGTCCTTGCCGGGCATAATAATCGTGCCGTATTCGAGCGTGATGTTGTCCGTGCCTTGCAGTCCGGCGATTTGGAACGTGCAGTTGACCGAGTTCGTCGCAATCGTATTTTCGCCGTTATAGACCTTTGAGGCGATAATCGTGATTTTGCCGAGTTTGGCTTGTTGGATATCGATATACGCTTTGGGTGCGCTTGCGGAGCCGCCCGCGTTTGTGATCTGGTAATTGTTGTTCAGTTCGCCCGCGATTTCGATATTTATAAGCGACGCGCGAAGCCCGTTGTTGACGTCAATGCTGTCAAGTTGGAACGTGCCTTTCCATTGGATATTTTTCCATTCGTCCGCTTTGTCGCCCAGAACCTTATCGAGCACCAATAAAGAGCCGTCGCCCGAAACGTAGTCGGTCATTGCGTAGTTGATGGTGCCGTTATAAACAAACGGCGCATGTCTGTATTTCTCGTCGATCGTAAGGCGGGCTTTTCTTATTTCGTGCGTGCCGACGACGAACTTGCCGTCCACGAGGGTGATGACGTTGCCGTTGACGTCAAAGAAAACCTTTTCATATTCGTCGATGAGCGCAGCCGTATAAGCCGAGCCTTCGACGTAGGAAGCCCGGACGTTGCTGACAATCACGTGTCTTATGCCTGCATTAACGTCGTCGTACGCCGCGTCGAAAGTAATGCCGATTTTCCCCGACGGGATAGTGCCTGCAAACTTGTTCGACAACGTGTACGAAACAAGCGACGTACTTACGTCGGTCGTATTGTTGAAGTATCTTCGGGCATCCTTATCGATGTTGAAGTTGACGTTGATCTTTGCCCTGTCAAGGTTGACGTTGTAGATGGTTTGATCGTTTGTATTGCCCGCTTCGTCGACAAGCCAAAATCTGACCTGAATTTGCGTAAGTCCCGCGACGTTTCTTCCCTCGAACAAATCCATATAAACGTTGTTTGTATCAAGCGAAAGTTCCTTTGCCGCGCCCTCGACGCCGTCACGGGTGATTGCGTAATAAAGAGTCATCGGGCTGCCCAAAAATTCGCTGACGTAGCCTTCTTTCCCGACTTGTTTGTAGTTAAGGTTCACAAGAAGTGGCAGTAAGTCGGCATACGCGCCGTAAGCACCGCCGTCCGTGTATTTCAGCAGTTCTGCGATTTCGGGCTTGTATCCGTTATAGTTATCGTATTTCACGGGAACGTTAACGGTATACGTGATATTTGACGAATTATAAATCGCTTGGAGATAATAGATGCGTTCGTATCCTTCGGGCGAAGTTTCGTCATAGCCTATGACATATTTGTTATCGATGATTTTGTCGTTGATGCTCACCCAATCGGTTTGTGTACCTACGAAAACGCCGTTTTTAAGGGTGCGATAACTGATTTGATAGGTTATGTCCATGATGGAAGAGAGCGTGTTGAACTCGATAACGACGTTCTGATTCGTCCATGCGCCGTTATACGCGCCGCCGTTTTCAAGGTAAATTGCGGTTTCCCATTTTTCGGGCGGGTTCTTGATGTCGTCGATTGTGAAATAGTGATAATCGCTGTAAACGGCGTGGTTTGCCCAATTTTTTTGTACGTCGTTAAGGTTCAGCCCTTCGATTTGTTCGGGAGTTTTATCTTTGACAAGATTTTCGTAGAAAAGCCCAACCGTGTCAATCGCTTTGAACTTGATTGCGTATTCGCCCTTTTCAAGTCCCGAAAGGGTGAAGATGTCGGAGCCGGGGTTGTTGATTGCAATGCCTGTCTGCCCTGCGATTTCAACGTAATTGCCGTCAACCTTTTTGTAAAGGGTATAGAAATACTTGACGTCGCCGCGAGTGTCGTCGTCTTCAAGAACAGGTTTGAATTTTATGGTGTCGGTATAAAAATACGTGACGCCGTCCTTTTCGTTAACAACGCTTTCGGTAAGGAGAGCAACTTCGTCCAATGCCGTGGGCTTGGTATAGTCGATACCGTCGCAGTCGATGCTCAACGTCTTACCCGAAAGATTAATTGAGTTTTTATAATTTACACGATATATCGTGTCGGTTTCGATAGGCAACGCATTGTTGTCTTTTCCGTCGTATTTGACCGTGACGTAAAGCCCGCGGAAAGAACCCGTCGCGGGGTCATTATTGTCAAACGCAAACGGCTGCACCGTTATGCTTTCCAAGCCTGTCGGATAACGCAACGTTTTCAGCTGTTCTAATGTATAATCGCTTCTTTTGTATGTTTTTGCGGAGCCGTCAACAATTGCGCCCGTGCCAATATATGCTTGAAGAATGTTAAAACCTTTGATATCCGCTTCTTTAAGTCCGAAGAATTTGTCAAAAAGCAGGAAGGAGAACTGCTTTGTTTGCGTTCCGTCGGTGCGGATCGAAGTCAACTTGTTGAACGTAGGATCAAGAACGTCTTCGCCGTTCAATGCCCAGTCAAGGTTGCCGACAATATTGTTGTCGGTGGTATAAAGATTCGATATGTTTGCAAAGGTGTCCAAAACCGCAATGTCCGGTTTGGTTTTTCCGTCCCATGCTGCGGTAACGGGGGCGAAAAGGCTCGGGTTATCGACAGACTTGACCTTAATCGTGATTTCAAGCCCGCTGATTTCGATTTTCGATTTGGAAATGCCTTCTACCTGCCCCCCTGCATATACAAGGATATATTGTCTGTTTGCCGTGACTTTCCATTTCGTACCTGTGTTATATGTTTCTTCAACGACTTGTTCGGCAGTTACGCCGTCTTTATCTTCATTTTCTTCGATTTTTGAAATATTACCCGCTGCGGAAATAAACTTGTGCGTTGTGTGCAAATCGGTAAACTTATATGCGCTGTCAAGGTTTGCGCTGATTTCAATCGTCGCGCCAAGCGAAACAAGTTCATCGGGCAGTTTATAGTAAGCATACAGCCTTTCTCTTACACTTCCAGCTAGTGTTCCATGTGATGTATACGCACTAGTGTCTGAGCTTTTAACACTAGTGCTATACGCTGCTCCTCCAACATAGGCAAAATAGTTTTTGTATGTATTCGGTCTGTAAGTGTAAACAGCAATATTACCGTCCGCATCTGCTTTAAGCGGCACGTTCCAATTCCAACTTGGCGAACCGATGGCAAGTTCTTGCGTGCCGGGCGTGTACGTACCTGCCGCAAAAGCCGTTTTGTTATCACCCGCACCCACGCGCGTAAAAGAAATTGCGCTGACAAGCAGTGCGACTGCAAGCATAAACACTAATGCAAGTCCGCTGATACGAAGTAAGTTTTTGCTTGATTTTTTTGCTCTCATATCTCTCCTCCGATACGCCGGAAAACCCCGGCGGTATAGCCATAGTATGTGCAATTTTGGGCATAATGCGCCCAAAAGATATTGCTATAAATATAATATACAAGATATTACATTAAAATGTCAAGTTATTTTGCGTTATGACGCGCCATTTTGCACGTCCCATTTCGCCGTTTCGCACTAATTTCCAAACGAAAACATAAAATGACTTATGGAACTTTCGCGGCTCAACGTCATTGAACTCACAAATCTTGCCCTGTCCGTTGCGACGATACTGACGCGCGACCTTACCGTGTCCGAGACAGAATGTCTTTTGAAATTCCTTTGCATCGTGCGCGACGATATATCGCTCATACTTTGCGACAAACGCAACGACAAATAAAGCGCGTTACCTTTTTTGTGCAACGCACCTTATGATATTACAATGCGGTAACCCTTCCGGGAGATTGCCACGCTACGCTCGCAATGACACAGTACTTCGTACGGAATGGAACAATTTTTTGTTTACTGAAAAGAAATAGCACATTTAACATACGCTCATTATGCTATTCCGTGCAACGCACTTTATGTCATTCTGAGGAGCAAAGCGACGTGAGAATCTCCCGGAAGGGTATCCTTGTTATAATATCCCGTGCGCCGCTGTCAGTATGACATTGATTACTGTCAATTATTATGACTTACAAAAAAATTGATTTTCAAAAAAATCTTCAAAAAATTTGAACTCAACAAAACGAAAAACGGCGGGTTTCCAAAATCGGATTTTCCGTTTCTCTCTGAAAACACGTCGGTTTTGACAAAACGTCGGCGGTTTTGTATAATAAAATTATGAAATCCGATAAAAAAGGTTTCACTCTTGTGGAGCTTATCGTCGTAATTGCGATTATGGCGGTGCTTGCCGGCGTCGTTTCGGGCGCAACCGTGGGCATTCTCAACAAGAAAACCGACGAAGTCAACTACATATACAACGGAAAGCAAATTTCTGCACAAATCGTTTCGTGGGCGCAGGAAGTCGTTGAACGCCCTGCGTTCTTCACCGAACTTACGGGGATCGAAATCGACGTGACAGATCTATTGTTGTATGGCAGTATCGACGCTATATGGACGGATGCGTACTCGGAAGCCGCTTACAATACCCTGAAAAACAGGTTTTCGTCCTTAAAATGGGCTGATTCGTACGGCGTTCCCGAAAAAAAGGGGACTTTTTCCGCCGATTTTAACACGGAGCAAAAAGCGATTTATCTTTATTACAAGGGAAAGTCGCAAGAATATCGTGAAGTTTATTACAAAATTTACCTGAGCGGTGAAAACGTCGTCACCGAAAAAGGCACAGGATTTTAACGATAAAGCGATAAATGTTATCGCTTTATCCGAGTTATATTTGCCTTTCGGCAACGCACTCTGTCATTACAATGCGGTTGCCCTTCCGGGAGATTGCCACGCTACGCTCGCAATGACACAGTACTTCGTACGGAATGGAACAGTTTTTTGTTAACTGAAAAGTAATAGCACATTTAACATACGCTCTTTATGCTATTGCGTGCAACGCACTCTATGTCATTGCGAAGCACCGCTTTGCGGTGCTGTGGCAATCTCCCGGAAGGGAACCATATTATAAAACCCACGCAAGATACTTTTGTACTTGCGTGGAGAAAAAGGCGCACACAAGCAAAAGAGTGAGCATTATTGCTTGCAATGATGTGATTTCAAAAGCGCAGTGCGCGCCGCGCTGTCTGAACATCTGTTCCTGACGTACTTTCTTATGCGGTTTTTCACCTTTGCGTAATTTTTCGGCAGGACGTATTTCCAATTCCCGTCGTTCGTCCCCGGGGTATTCATTCTCGCTTCCGAGCCCTGCAACAAATAGTCCTGCATAGGCACGATGACGAATTTCGCGCGGGAGCGCATTACCCTTTTGAAAGCTTTATCAAAGACGTTCTCGTCGGTTGCGCCGAGGGTTTTTTTGACGTACTCTTTTGTGCCGTCACCCTGCGCGTCGTACCAACCTTTCAGCGTATCGTTGTCGTGCGTGCCGGTGTAATAGACGGTGTTATACTTCACGTTTTCCGGCAGATGCTCGTTATCGCTCTTGCCGTCGAAAGCGAACTGAAAGACTTTCATTCCTGGGAAGCCGGTACGTTTCACAAGGCGGCGCACCTTGTCGGTGATAATTCCGAGGTCCTCGGCGATGATTCTGCCGTCGAGGTCAAGCCCGTCAAAGATTTTCGTGCCGACGCCCTTCACCCACCTGCCGATTTTTGCGGTTTTCGCGCCTGACGGCACGGCGTAGTAACTTTCAAACGCGCGGAAGTGGTCGATGCGGATTTTGTCGAAAAATTGCAGCTGGTGCAGCAAGCGGTGATGCCACCACAAAAAGCCGTCCGCCTGCTGTTTTTTCCAGTCGTACAGCGGATTGCCCCACAGTTGCCCGTCGGCGGAGAAGTAATCGGGCGGCACGCCGGCGACCTCTTTCGGGCGCATATTTTTGTCAAGCCTGAAAATTTCGGGGTGCGCCCAGACGTCCGCGCTGTCGTACGCGACGTAGATGGGAATATCGCCGATAAGCGCGACGTTTTTGGATTTTGCGTAGTCTTTAAGCGCGGTCAATTCGCGATAGAACTCGAACTGTAAAAACCGCCAGAAATCGCACTCGTTTTGAAGCGCGGCGATTTTTTCGTCGGACAGCGTATCGCGCCGTCTTTCGTCCTTTTCCCACGTATCGAACGACGAAAACCCGTTTTTGACTTTGAGCGCCATAAACAGCGCGAAGTCGTCCAGCCAATATTCGTTATTTTCAAGAAACTTTGAATAATCGGAATTTTTTTGAAATCTTTTGAACGCGCAGCGCAGCACGTCGTATCGCGAGTTAAAAATTTCGGCGTAGTCAAGTGATTTTGTTTTGGCGCGTTTTGCCTCGTTTTCCGTCAAAAGCCCGCGTTTAACAAGCGTATTTATATCGATAAAGTACGGATTCCCCGCAAATGCCGACGGCGACTGATACGGGCTGTCGCCGAAAGACGTTGGCGATAACGGCAGTGTTTGCCAGAAATCGACCTTCGCGTCCGCCAAAAAATCGACAAAAGAAAACGCGCCCTCGGACAGCGCGCCGACGCCGTATTCAGACGGCAAACTTCCTATATGCAACAGCACCCCGTTGAACTTTTCTTTCACTTGTGCGGGGCCTCCTCGTGCGTGACCGCCTCGCCGAGCCTGTTCGCCCAGCTTTCGCAATACAGGTCGTAATAGGATTTATTTTGTTCCTGTCTTATAGCGATGCACTTCTTGTTGTTGCACCATACAAACGACGGAATCCCGACGACAAACAGATACAGCGGCCCCAGAATCAGCGACTGAATTGTATGGCCGTACTCATGCACGGACACGGTTTTTTTGTACTCATCGCCGCGCTTGCCGTTGATGAAGATAAACGCGCCCAACGACACGCCGCCCCAATCGCCCTCGTGGAAGGTCAGGATTGCGCCGTGGTAATAGGCGTGCTCGCACCTGATATTTTTCAGGAAAAGCAAAAACCCCAATGCGTTTTGAATCGCGCCCCAGGTGAACTGTAAAACCAGGTAAAAAAACTGCAAGATATATTTCATAATAGCGTTACTTTGTTCTTATTTTGAACGTATAGCGAATGGGAGTGCCCTTGTTGGTCTGATAGGCGCGGTTAAGTTGCGGATTTGTCGTCGGATCTTTCGTGACGTAGTCAAGCGTCGCCGTTGGAACCTCTTTTCCGCCGTCCCAAGCCGCGAACTTATTCTTGTCGTTGTGGTAGCTGACGATGAGATAATATACGATTTCGTCGCTGTTCTCCGCCGCCTTAACGCCCACAACCTGAATGACGATATAAGGATTTTTGTTGTCCGCGCTGACAAAGGAACTGCGCTCCACCGCGTTGCAGCCGTCCGGCACAAGGGCCTTTTGCGTCCCCGACGCATCGGGATCGTAGTATTTGACGGGAATGTCCAGCCCGATTACGGTCTGATAAATGCGCTTGCACACCATTGCGGAATACGTGACGTACCACCCGTTCGTGCCGTTGTCCACGTCTTCTTTGCGCGGATCCGGCTTGTTGGGATAAATATGCTGCCCCGAAAGGTACGTAACCGCCGCGATCGAGTTCCTGTACATAGTCTGCGTGTCGGTTTCGGCAGCGCTCTTCTGACGGCGTTTTGTCGTGACGTAAACGGCAGGCGTAACCGCCGCGGCAAGAATCGCCATAATGGCAATGGTCACGATAAGTTCAACGAGCGTAAAGCCTTTTTTATTTTTGAAAACACGCCTTTTCATACTTATATAATTATACTACTTCGCGCGTACAGTGTCAATATATTATTTTTTTCATTATCATTCTACTATTTCTCACAAAATAAGGATTTGTCGCAGCATTGCTTTGTTCAATGACAGCGCGCGACGCGTGTCCGATATACCCAAACATTGAAATAATTATAGTGGAGGATTAACATAAATGTTAAAACTTAGAAAAAACAAAAAGGGCTTCACGCTCGTTGAACTTATCGTCGTAATCGCAATCATGGCAGTCCTTGCAGGCACGATTGCAGGCGTAACCGTGTCACAACTTAATAAACAAACCAACAACACCGCAAAAACGGAAGCGCAAACCCTTGTTGCGGATTTTAGAAACTTTATGATTGATTATACTCTCCCTGCTCCTGCCGCAGGAAATACCGATTGGGTAGAAGGCGCAAAAGTATCTAACGTTCCAGGTTTAACGCAAGCCGTTAAGGATTTTATTGCCGACAATAAACAAGAAGGCAAGCTTAATTTAGTTGAAGGTACAAATTCTGAACAAAACTGGAAAGCTGGTGAACATAAATTCAATGTTAAAGTTTATCTGAGTGATGCTGACGGCAAAGAACAAGCCAATGGTACTTATTTTTCTGTAATTTTTTATTGCACGCAAAAAGGTAATAACGCATCCCAAAAACCTACTGCAATTTATACTTATAGCGACGAATTAGCGGGATAAGAAATATCACACAATTAATACATTAAGCGAGGCGTTTGCCTCGCTTTTGAGTTGCTTTTTCTGTATGCAAGTGATATAATATTTTTTGGTATCAAGGTGATTGTACCAAAAGGGGGTGGTTGTCATGTTTCTAATGATAACGAGAACAGCTCCCGCACGATACCGCGGCACACTTTATGGTACAATCAATGCGCGAAATCAAAGCGAGGCAAACGCCTCGCTTTTTGATTGTCCGAATTCCGGATTATTCCTTATTCAATGTCTTTTTTTATGCTCAAAGATTTGTCGTATTGAGAAAAAGTATAGAATTCTACAAAAATTCTCCATAGACTCTTACCTTTTGTATCAATAAAGAATTTTCTTCGCCTTGTTTTCGACACAAAAAGCGTTATAGTCAGCAACCAGACTATTGTAGACTTTGCATTCAGTAATTGGCAGATTCCTTGTATTTCGTCGTTTTAATAAATTTTCAACAATTATCATTAATATTCCCGATACCGCAATAACACCTATAGGAACATACACCTTAGGTGACTTTAATATGTTTAACAAATTTAACGAAGAATACACTGTAATTAAAAATGAAACAATGGACAATCCGATACTTAAATTATTGTCGACATTTACATAATAACCACTTTTGTAATATGTAAAATAATCGCAATTCTTCGGCAGTCCTTTTTCCTCAAATATTGTTTTAACCCTGCTTCTAATATTAGAACGGTCATTAAACCCAACTTTTTTACATAATTTTAAAAAAAACGCTTCATCGTTAGCAATATACGCTTTTAAGATTTCTTCCTTGCTTTTAATACTGTCAAAATAACCAAACAGCAATTGTATATTTTCATTTTCTTTTTTTTCAATGCAATACTTTTGAAAATCCTCTAACTTATCTTTTCTCTCATCGAAAAACATTTGAAAACCAAACCGTAGTCTTTTTTGATATGGCGTATCACATAAGTTAATTAAATAGCCAAATAGATACAGTGCAAGTATTACACATGCAACAAGAATCACAAAGTTTATTGCTTCTTTCGTATCTACCTTAAACAAGAAAATATATTGCGCTACAAAAAGTGTTATAGCAAATATTAAAGCAACTATCGTTGCTACTGTTGAACCTTTTTTCAATTTCATATTGATTTCCTCCTTATATATAGCAAAAAGCATTGCTATACGTCAATTATAAACCCAAAGCGGATATATTACAAGACACAATATTAAAATTTTGCAATCAAAAAGCGAGGCGTTTG
>ERZ1026850.1392-NODE-1392-length-12647-cov-5.006115_pt1 | contig 12647 bp, 20 predicted proteins | sample MGYA00380155_ERZ1026850 | MGnify/ENA primary metagenome ERZ1026850 (study PRJEB33269, sample SAMEA4719791) | human gut metagenome | biome: human-associated habitat; feature: organic feature; material: feces | place: Cameroon | collected 2013-10 ... | reverse complement strand
GGTTTACAATTGCCAATTAATCTTTTTTGTACAAAGTGGTCGGATTTTTGTTATCCATCTGATTTGGTTTTGATTTTGTTGCCGTCGGTGATGATTGTTTATTATGAGGATATAGTATATGGACCATACAGAATATAATTTGAATGCAGTAGATTTTAACTATTTCTTGGCAGAATTGAGAAAAGGCGAAATTATGAATGAAACATCCTTCTATTTTGTTGATGAAATAAGTGAACCAGAACACTATATAGGTTGCCTTCCACAGTACGATAAACCCTACTGGGCTGGATTGTGTGATATTCCTAATGGAACGGAATTTTTAACAGCAGATGAATTAGTGAATGCAACAATTTATAGAGGAAAATCATTAAAAGAAAGATGGGATGATGTACGAATCATCTGCATGGGTGGAATTCCAGTAGATGATTACATGAAGTTGAGTGATTAATGATAGAAGCTTTAAAAGTGCTATAAATAGCCTAAAACGGAGGTAAATACAATGAAGGATACAGCGCCTACAATAGAGGAAATGAGAGAGGTTATACATACATTTGAAATGTTATCATTTAAAGAATTACAGGCACAGGGTATATTTGATGACAAAAGAAAAATGATAATTACAAAGCCTATGACCTATATCCTTATGTCTCATACAGACGACACCAATAAGGAAAAGATCTGGAAGTATTGTAAGAAGATAGCTTCTTTTAGTCATGCGCTAATCAAATTAAAGGACTACCAGAGAATGTTACCTTTTTCAGAGGATGTGGAATCGTAGATGTGATTATGAAAGCATTGGAAGAAAATAGGTATCCGTTCTCTGATGGGAAGAATAAAGTGGAGCCGGTGGAAGGATATTATTACGCCATAGCGACTATATCACAATCCACATACCGAAGAGAGGAAATTCTTTCACTACTTCAAGTTATTACGGATTATTTTAAGAGTAATCAGCCGGATAAACTATCGCTGCTAAAAAGGAATATGGATGTGCTTAAGAAGGGCTATCCGGACCTTGGAGAGATTGTGTTTTAAAATTTGAACTGGAGAAAATACGTGGATAAAGGAGAAAATTGTGATGAAAGGTTTTGAAGACGCGTTTACTGATTTACAGGCGGAGTTTGTATCTCTATGTATGGAGTATACAAACGGAAATGTTGATAAAATATATATCTACATTTACCAAGATACATCACAGAAAATGTTTAATGCCATTTTCGTGAAAGGAAACGATGTTATACCCGCGGGGAATTTTGCTGATGATGAAGCTTCTGACGAGTTTTTATCAATTGGAACAAAAGATATTAATAAGCTGGTTGAATTGTGTGATAGTTATCAACAAAAATGTCCCAATGAATATAAGCTGGAATTTGATGTTGCTACGCATAAATTCGATGCATCCTATCGTTATGACAACTATACCAAGAGTGGAATATCACCTGTGTCAGAGCTGATGAGCTGGTATGGAGAAATTAAAAAAATGGTTTAATAGGATTGGTGGTTTTGAGTATGGTTGCAAAGAAAGGGAAAAGAAAAATAGAATATGAAGGAAATATATTCTATTGGTTTGTGCGTGCTGATGATAATGGAAGATTAAGAATTCACATTTTGTCAGAAGATAAGAAGATAAATCTGGAATATCCACCGTTTGATTCGGAAGTACCTGTGACACCATCCTATATTAGAAGGCTATTGGATAATTATTTCATGAAAAGTATAAGGTGAGACTCATATACGAAGGGAGAATCTTATGAATTACAATATTATTTTTCCTACAGCGTTTGACAGTATCAATCCTGATAATGATAAGGAACTACAGGTTGGGTATGTTGCAGTGTTGTGATTTATGGATTGGAGGGATTAAATGTTCGGAATAGAATTTGGTAATCTCGCTTTTAATTGTGAGGTTTCAGAACAGACTTTGTGTATAGTAGTTGCAGGAAAAAATGAAACATCAAGCATTGATGAATTTATTCAAAAAGCTTTGGACTATCAGATAAAAAATGATTTTTCTTGTGATGTTGAAGAATATAAAAACTGTGTTTTTGTAGATGCTACAGACGATGTTGTAAAATGGCTACATGAAATTATTGAGGGAATGAATCGAAAAGTATCCTTTGAAATAGGAGAACCCATAAAAACCTTAACAGGTACTATAACAGATTTTGACAATGCTTGGGTTATAGAAACAAAGGAAATGTTTTATTATATATTTTGGTGTACAACGGCATAAATAGATTTGATTATTGTGGAGGAGCGACTATGGATATACATGAAATCTATCAGGAAGATAATAAATTTGAGGGTGAGGAGAGCATATATTACGTTCTTGTTGGAAAAGGTGACTCGTCAAGATGGGACAAGAGTCACAAGTATTATATTATTACACGTTCTGCTGTTGCAATCTATGATATAAACGCTGCCAGTATGGTGAAAAAGATAAAGGTTATGACATGGCCTATACCTAACGAGGAACATGATGCACAGGAGAAAAACAGCGGATATTTTAACAGATTTAAAGAGGGTGTCATTTATAAGGTGGCAGGAAGATTACAGTATAGTTACTTCGGAGAACTTGCATTTCTGTACATCAGAGAGGTTTTGGAAGAAAATGCATCCGGAACAAAGCTTGATAAAAATCAGGAAAAGTATCTGGCACCAATTGTCTTAGAGGATGAGGTGCTGGGGAAATTAATGTTAGAAAAATCGGAAGGTCTGTTTGAAGGTAAGTATGATTTTGCAGGTAATGACATCACAATTTATATTGAAGTAGAGTGGGACAGTAAGGCAACTTGGAAAAAGCCTTTGACTGTTGCCAGAGATATTGCAACTAATATTGCTTCAAAGGATGAGATGTTTAGAGAGTATATTGCATCGGATGCAGATTTGTATAATGCTGCATTGGAGTGCGTGGAAGAATATGAAGATGAATGTGAAATTCGTTTCTCTACACAGGAAGAATTTGCAGACGCATTAAAGGGGCGCATGAAATACATATTTGTGAATCGGAATGGCTCATATACTGTAGGATATGATGATGGATACGTGTTTGGCGGACATGAGATAGATGTGGATGTAAATTCTAAGGGCGAAATGTTGTGTGCGGAGATGAGATAAAAACATAGGAGCATGAAAAATTAGATGAGTGAAAAATCTGTTTTTATAAATCATTGGTTATATTCAAAACCGAATTCGGTACCAAATAAAGCTGGAAATATTGTTTTGATTTCAAAAGGTTGCGTTGGACCGATAGAAACATATGAGTGGGGTATAGATGATAAAAATATACCGTATGTGTGTTATGAATGGTTAGAGAACGATTTGTTTAAGGATTCAAGCTATTGTAAGAGTATTACAAAACAAGAGTTGTTAGACGTGATTAATTCTGAGATTCAGAAATTTAATGAATGCGGATTGAATGAATGGAGTGGTCTCTTAGAAGATGCGATTGCTAAATTTGATTTAGGAAATCCAGAAAGTTGATTTTGTTGCAGGCGGGCTGTTTAGACCCGCCTGAAGTATTTTGTGTATTTATTTATTGCCGAAATCCGCAATCTCTTCCAATGTGCCAATGCTTTTGATAAAGTCCTGTTCAACCGGGGAAATGGTGTTTTCCAAGCGGTTTTTGTACTTGGTGTATTCGGAATGAGCCTTATCAAGTGCCTGCTTATGGCTGATGTGACCGCTACTGGTAAGAATATCACGGCGGGTCATTTTCAGATAGTCGTCAATGGTTTCCAACCAGTCCTTCATATACATTGGTTCCTGATTAAGAGCATGTACCTCGGCGATATCAAGGTAGGCGGTAACTATTTTATTTAAAGCATCCAGCTCCTGCTGGGTGAGATAGTTTTTGGCAACTTCCACATCGGAGCGACGGATGGTGTCACTAGCCCATGAAGTAAGTCCCATATTATCTTTTTCAGCATCGGCACGCTGGTAAATAACTTCTGCGGCTGTGTGCTTGTGTGCTGCCCAGTGCATCTTATTCTGCACCTGCTTAAAGAATAGGACGGAGCTTTCTGCACTAGGATCGTAATCGATGCTGGTAGCATAGATTTCCAGAACCTTTCTCCAGAATACTTTTTCGGATGACCGGATGTCTCTGATACGGGCAAGCAATTCGTCAAAGTAATTGCCGCCGCCAAGTTTCTTCAGTCGGTCATCATCTAATGCAAATCCCTTTTTCATATATTCCTTTAAAATTCCCATAGCCCAGATACGGAACTGTGTACCACGGTGGGATTTTACACGGTAGCCTACGGAGATGATTACATCGAGATTGTAGTAATCGACATTGTAGGTTTTTCCGTCGGTGGCAGTTGTTGCAAAATTTGCAACAACTGAAATGCGCTGTAATTCTCCCTCTTCAAAGATGTTTTTGATATGGCGAGATATAGTGGATTTATCACGCTGAAACAACTCTGCCATCTGGTCAATGGACAGCCAAACAGTATCTTCTTCAAAGGTAGTTTCTATTTTTGTCAAACCATCTTCGGTTGTATACATAATAATATTCGATTTGTTCATGTGTATGTCCTCCCGCTATTCAAGATTGCTGTCATTATTCTTTTTTGCCCTGCTCTTATACACATTGTACTGGTTTTTACATTGTGGTGAACAGAATTCCATATTTGGTCTGGTGGCAACAAAAGCCTTGCCGCAGTGCTTGCATACCTTCATGGTGGAGTTTTCATCCGTCAGCATAAAGGAAAACATCATTTGGACGCATAACAACAAGGAATTGAAATCCCAGACAATGGTAGGGCGTTCCCGTAGTTCTATGCGGTAGGTAGGTGCCACACCGCCGAAAGCCGCCATTCCCTGACGGTATAGGTTACGCTCATTCTCATCTAGTCTGTCATAATCCAGATAATAAAGAAAGCTGGAGAAGAAGGTAAATGCCCAGTCTCGGAATACTTCAACAAGCCATTCATAAGGCTCTGCATATTCCTTCTGAAAGCTCATCATAACAGCCTGCGGCTTATTCTTCATGGTCATAATCAAGGCAATCATTTCCACGCAATCCGTACTCCAACTGGATTCCACACCCATTTTGCGGAAATCAATGTTGTCAAAAGGGAAGAAGTAGGACAAATACTTCTCTGTAGAGATGCTTTCTTCCTTGATAAAATGATTCTTTGGCAGATAGACTGCCTCGTATGTAATAAAATCCGGTGTGGTAGGCAGGGCAGTCATGAGCCCCAGCATACCGTATTCGGATACAAAGCCCATAATGGCATCCTTTAATTCTGCTTCACTTGCCTTGTTCATGGCAGTAGTACCTATGTTAATTGCGGTCAGCACCAGCTTTTCATAATCCTTGATAGGATTGTAGATGGATGGTTTGGCGTCCGCAGAAGGTGTAATATAACACTTTCCGTTTGTGGCTGTCCGCCATTCGTATTTATCATATTTCACCCAGTTGGAACTGGATTTCTGAAAGATATTCTTCATAGTAATTCCTTTCTGTATAAAAACTATTACTATCATAGCATGTCTTTATGCATATTTAAACTTCTTTTTTCTGATTTGTATCATTATTTTTCTTTTGCTTCTTGGCTTTTTTCTTTGCTCGCTTTTCCTGCTGTCTGGCAATTCTTCTCACGACCACACCGATTTCCTTTAGTAGAGCCAACTTTTCTTTATCCAGCTTTTCTATGGTAGCCGGGATATTTTCTTCATGTCTTGATAGGAAGCTTAATTCTTCCATGGTAAAAGGAAACTCTTCGCCCTGCCTGTCTACCAATATCAAAAGAACCTTTTTTTCAATCTGTCCAAGAATGGTAGAGCGGACACCACGGATATTTCTGTCACTTTGATTACGCAAAGCAGCCAGCTGACTGGTAGTGAAATCTCTAAGATATAGGAAGTATATCAGTTCCTTGTGGTCATCCTTTAAGTCGTAAATAATCTTGGAATAGTCCTCGTCGGAAAGGGAGTTGTGCATTTCATAAGGGCAATTAGATATGATATCTATATAATCTCCCTTCATAAGCTGTCGCCAGTAAGCATGATTGATGGGAGCTGGGATAACGATGGCAAGTGGTGCAACATCTTTCTTGCTGTCTATATTTTCCCTGCCGATTTCGTGATATCTTTCCTTGCGTTCTCTGTTGGAATCTAACAGGTCCCATTCCTTTATCACTTCCTCAAAATCTGAAACTGTACGGGCACCGTCCTCCAGTCGCTTCAGGGCAATGGCACGAAGCTCCCTTTTAAGCGTTGTCTTATTGGGGTGCTCATCCTCCGGCTGGATGTCATCATCCTTTATAGGATGCAATTCCTGCTCCAAATCCATTTCATTAAAATGCTCTAATTCAATTTGTAATTCCTGCTGTGCTTCATCAAAGGTAATATCCTCATCTATGGAAACGGCACCGTCTTCACTGTCGAAGTTATGAGAATATTCCCAGAAGTCCAGCAATTCCTGATGTTTTCTAATATTCATTTATTCGTAAAACCTGCCTTATGCATATTAGTCCGAGTCCATCATTCGCAAAATCGCTTCTTCGAAGCTTTCCTTTTGCCAGGAACCTTCGGTTCCTTTGTATGGCTTCTCGCCATATAGATTTATAAAAATAGTCTTTATCAAGCAAGCTTGAACAGCCTATTTTTAATAAATCTGCATGGACTCTGAAGTTTTTTCAAAAACACTTCCGCAAAACCCCTCCTAAATCTCCTATAGGTGAGGGAGTAATCCTTTTGAAAGAAAAAGTATTACTCAAAGTGCGGGCTGATTTTTGTAATCAGTATAACATATTTCGAATAGATGTTCTATATGTATTTGTGGAACTTTCGAAAATATGTTCTGGTCTAATAAGAGGAAGAAAATGAGAGGAGGATTTGCTATGGAGTGGTATCAGATGGATGCAAAAAAGTGTCTGGAATTTAGCAAGAAGATGGCTGTGCTTAGAAGGCTGGTTCATCTTGGCTTAATTTCAGAGAATGAGTATATTCTGGCAAAGAATAAGATTATGAGTTCGTATCATATTCTGGAGTCTAAATATTTCAAAACCGGTGCAGGAAACAGGGTTGCCTAGTAACCATAAGCTGTATTGGGTGGGTTAAGAAGAGTCTGTGTATGCGTGAAATGCATATGCAGGCTCTTTTGCTTTATGGATGTGCGAAAAAATATTTTCATACATTCGTTCACATTTTCATTTTTTAGTATGCTTGGTGCGAAGGGTAGCACAAGGCAAAAGATTTCAATTTAAGGAGGATTTTTATTATGGCAGAAGTAGAAGTAATTAAAGCGGTGGAGGGTCCCATTCTTCGTAAGAGAGATTATGAGGGCAAGCCACTTGTTATCACAAGACAGAGGATTGCGGCGTATGTGCGTGTAAGTACGGATGACGAGGAGCAGCTTGAGAGTTTTCAGTCCCAGAAGAAGTATTATCAGGAGAAGATATCGGAGAACCGGGACTGGGTTATGGTTGGCATTTATGCGGATGAAGCCATTACCGGAACAAAGGTAGATAAGCGTGAGCAGTTTCAGCGTATGATTCAGGATTGTATGGATGGAAAGATTGATGTGATTATGACGAAATCCGTATCCCGATTTTCCAGAAATACGGTGGATATTCTTCAGTATGTGCGTCTTTTAAAGGAAAGAGGGATTGCAGTGATTTTTGAAAAGGAAAATATCAATACCATGACAGAGCAGGGAGAAATGATGCTTACTCTTATGGGAACGCTGGCTCAGAACGAAGTGGAATCCACATCCAAGAATGTTAAGCTGGGCATTAAGATGAAGATGAAACGTGGAGAACTTATGGGCTTCAATGGGTGCCTTGGCTATGACTATCATCCGGAGGGCAAGACCATTACCGTAAATGAAGCGGAAGCAGAAACAGTGCGACTGATTTTTGAACTGTATTTGCAGGGCTATGGTACTTATACCATTGCAAATAAGCTGGAGGCACTTGGCAAGGTAAACAAAAAGGGTGAGGTGAAGTGGACTGACAGCGGTATTCGTGGCATTATCAAGAACGAAAAGTACAAGGGAGATTTGCTGTTGCAGAAAACCATTACCACAGACCCGATATCCAAGAGGCGCATTGAGAATTTCGGGGAAGAGGAGCAGTATTATGTTCGTGATCACCATGAGCCTATTGTGAGCAGGGAAGTGTGGGAGCAGGCAAAGGAGATTCGCCTGTCCCGTAACCGTAAGACCGATAAAAAGGCAGACGGCAAGAGAGAAAAGTACACCAAGAAATATGCACTTTCCAGTATGTGCGAGTGCGGATTCTGCGGTACGAAACTAACAAGGCGTACCCTTCACAGCAGTTCCAAATACGAAACTCCGGTCTGGTATTGCAGAAATGCCGCCAATAAGGGCAAGCATAACTGTCCTAACAGTAAGTCTGTGCATGAGTCCATTTTGGAAAATGCTTTTCTTGAAGCTTACAAGCTGCTGGCAGGAAGCTTCGATGATGTGATAGATTCTGTTGTTGGTGTTATTGAGGATATTAGCACCAATAATGAGGATATTGGCAGACTAAAAAAAGAACAGAAGGCTTTGAAGAATCTGGAACAGCGTCGAAAGAAACTTACCGACTTGTATCTGGACGAAGGCATTTCCAAGGAAGCATACGATGAAAAGTATGAAGACCTTTCCGTAAAAATACAGAAGTCCAGGGAAAACATTGAGATTTTGCAGGCGAATGTTTTCAATCAGAAGGATGTGGGTAAGAGAATGGCATCCCTGAAAAAAGCACTTTCCGATGGCAATATTCTGGAGGAGTTTGACAGAGTTGTATTTGAAAGCATTGTGGATAAGGTTATCGTGGGTGAAACGAACGATGACGGAACCGTGGACCCGTTTAAGCTGACTTTTGTTATGAAGGGGAATGGTAACAGCGTTATTCCTAATGCGAAGGATTGGTTTAAAGCAGAAAAAAGTACAATACAGTCAGCGTAGATTGTGGTATACTGATTTAAGGTAGCAAGGCATCTGTTACTTTCATAAGTAGCAGGTGCCTTGATATAAAAAACATTCATAAGGAGGGCTTGATTATGGCTAATCAGACAGACTTATTGAATGTTAGTGATGAGATGAAATTAGACGATATGAGACAGGAATTATGTGGTTCGGAGTGTGGAGAGGAATTGTGTTCTTCTTCATCAGACACTACTGAAGAATTGTATTCTTCTTCAGAACCCGACACATGTGGAGACGGTTGTCCTTTTGTCCCAACGGAAAGCGGATGATTATGTTGAGGTGGAATTGGAGCTGGATGAGCTTGATGTGACGAGTGCAGAGAGTAAGGCGACTTATAAGAAAATTCAGGGTATGTGCTGAAAGAGCATGGGTTAAAGGTCTCTAATCTGTATATTTCACAGGTAAAAAGAAAGTGTGGAATAGAGGTTGGGGAGAATTATAATCTTCCTAAATCGGAAGATAACAGACAGCCTCAGTGTCCGGTGGAGAAGGAAAAAGCGATTAAGGATGCGCTGGAGCATTTGGGGATGATTTAGAGAGGTAAGCATATGGAATTATACTATACGGTGTATCATTATGATAGCAGCAGGAACGTTGTTGATATGATAGATGTGGATAGCAAGCAACTTGTAATTGACTGTGACAAGGCAGAGGCGCAGGTTACGTTTGACGAGCCAGAGGATGTAGGAATCCTTGCCAGACTTGCTAGGGAAAAACCTGCGAGTTATGTAAGTGTTGCAATGTGTCCGGGCGGATTGCAGGATTATGTGGATGTGTGGAATGTGTTGAATTAAAGGGAAGTACACATATGTGTGGAATGACATCTAATCAGTAATGCAAATTGATTGGAGGAAGAATATGAATATAAATATTAGAAAAATAAATAGCAATGAATATAAGTTGCTGAACGATTTTTTGTATGAGGCAATTTTTATTCCTGAGGGAGTGGAAGCACCACCGAGAGAGATTATTAATGCACCGGAATTACAGGTTTATGTGCAGGATTTTGGAACACAGAAAGATGATATTTGTTTTGTTGCAGAAGTAGAAGGGAAAATAGTTGGAGCAGTTTGGGTTCGCATCATGGATGACTATGGACATGTGGAAGATGGTGTTCCGTCCTTTGCTATATCTCTATACAAAGAATATCGCAGACATGGTATCGGAACAGCAATGATGAAACAAATGATTACAGAGTTGAAAAGCAGGGGATATAAGAAAACTTCTTTAGCAGTACAGAAGGAAAACTATGCTGTGAAGATGTATAAAAACGTTGGATTTGAGATTGTTGATGAAAACGATGAAGAATATATCATGGTGTGTGTATTATAATTGTGCAACAGATTGTTGGACAACAAACAGGAGCTACTGGATATGAATAATAGAATAATTTACCATCCATTAACGGCAACTCCTCTTAAAAGAAATATTGCTTATACAGAGTTGCCCCCTTGTAAAGAGTTGCATTCTTATATCCGATGTTATTGGGGAACAAAAAATCCACTTATACAAATCGAAAACAATGGCTCACCGAAATTGGTAATCCCGGATACTTGCGTGGATATTATTTACCATATAGATTATACCGATAATGTGGTAACAGGTGGATTCTGTGGAATAAATGATTGCAGTTTCCTCGCAAATAGCAGCGGAACTATTGGGCACATGGTATCGACATTTGCTATTCGTTTTTATGCGTGGAGTGCATATGCATTTGCCGATGATTCTTTACAATCTACCATAAATGGCTATTTTGACGTGGGCTCAAAATTTGAATGGCTGGACAAGATTATCCGGCCTAAACTGTTGGAACTAAAGACCATACAGGAAAAGGCTTCTTTTACAGAGCAAGTATTGCTGAAAAGATTATCCAATGTGAAAGAAAATACAGTTGTTAATGGTACGATACATAACATTTTGACAAATAAAGGTTCTTTGGATGTGGCAAATTTGGCAAAGGAGTCTTTTATAAGTATCAGGCAGTTAGAACGATTATTTCATGAATATGTTGGTATTACGCCCAAAAAATTGAGCAATTTGATACGGTATCAGTTTTTGTGGAGAGACATTTTATGTAAGCCGGATTTTGATGTGCTAAGTGCGATTCATAAATATGGATATACAGACCAATCTCATTTATTGCGGGAATTTAAAAGATATCATTCTATGGATATACATGAGGCGAGAACTATTGCGTTAAAAGATGTCGAAAATATACAAGCTGTTTCTTATTAATTTAGAGTAAAATAGTTTCAAATTCTGATAAGAAGGAAAGGATGAGAAACAATGAGAGAAAATGTAAGTGTCTGTGGTACGGATTGTAGTGTGTGCTATTGTTTTGGTAAAATGTGTAATGGCTGCAATTCGTGCGAGGGAAAAGTGTTTCATGCACCGGAAGGAAAAGCTTGTCCGATTTATGACTGTGTTAGAAACAGTAAATGTATGCAAAACTGTGGAGAATGTGGTGATGTGCCTTGTAAGATATGGTTTGATACCAGAGACCCGAAGTTTTCAGATGAAGAATTTAGTGAAAATGTAATAATGAGAGTACAGACATTGAAAAAGGAATAGGTATTTATGTCAAAGAATAAAGAACTTGCAGATTATATAATGGACCAACTATCTGATTTGGGAGATATACGAAATATTCCTATGATGGGCGGATATATTTTTTACTATAAAGAACGGATATTTGGCGGAATTTATGGAAATGGTTTTTTGGTAAAGATTACAGAGGCAAGTAAGAGGTATATGCCGGACAGTCTACCAGAACCACCGTATGAAGGTGCAAAACTTATGTTGCCGGTAACCATTTTGGATGATAAAGATGCGTTGCAGATAATGGTAGAAGAGATGTATCCAGAGTTGCCAGAAAGGAAAACAAAAAAGAAAAAGGAGTAAAAATACAGGGAAATAGGTGAGTCAAAAAGTGGAGCACCTTTCAGAAAGTGACGCCAAAAAGTGACGCACCTTCCGAAGAGGGATAAATTGTTATCAAAAAAGGTGGTCGAAAAGTGGAGCACCTTTTATAAAGTGACGCCAAAAAGTGGAGTACTTTTCTAAAAAGTGAGTCATAAAGTGACGTACCTACATATAAATCAGGGGTTTTAGGGGATTTTGCCCATAACTAGATGCATTTTGTGATGGATATACAAAATGCGTATCTAGCAGAGGACACCGTGAGAAATCTATAAAAGAAATTTTCCGGGTACAGAAAGCGTGGAAATATGTAAGCGGATTTTTTTGAATCGAAAATATTGCCTTTTCCGTAGCGAGGCTGTATCATCAAGAAAAGAATTATCGGAATTATTTTGAAAAGATGCAGAAGTGACTAAGGAAGGAGGGAAGCTTTGAATAAGGAATTTGAACGCTGCTGCACATTTCTTGCTGAGATGATAGAGAAGTACGGTCTGGATGTTTTACGTGATATAGCTGTAGAGCTTCAGTTTGCTCCGGAAACTTGGCGTGATGATGCAGAAGGAAAAAGACTTCGGTATGAGGCTTATGCGAAGAGATTTCTGGAGCGGTTTAAGGAAGCTGCATAAGGATTACCGACATCCCGCGAAATTTGTATCAGGTTTTCATCTAAAACTTGATATGTAGACCGAGCTATTTGCAAAGCAAATTTTGCATGGCGAGGGTTCGTTGATTGAGCGGGATGTGATACATACGATAGAGCGTTCAAAATAATGTGTATTAAATA
>ERZ1026850.1387-NODE-1387-length-12670-cov-3.197067_pt1 | contig 12670 bp, 7 predicted proteins | sample MGYA00380155_ERZ1026850 | MGnify/ENA primary metagenome ERZ1026850 (study PRJEB33269, sample SAMEA4719791) | human gut metagenome | biome: human-associated habitat; feature: organic feature; material: feces | place: Cameroon | collected 2013-10 ... | reverse complement strand
AATATACATATTACAATCAAACTTCATGTGAGAAGTAATTGTTTTGCATACTTTGTCCTCTTCGAGTTTGAAGTACTTGTCTTTGAAAATTCCATTACGCCGCCCATATGGCATGATATCAGCAATCGACGGGTGCAACGAGTTTCCACCCTGTGGAAGCCGCGTATATATCTCAATATCTCTCGGATTGTTATACCGATTCTTATGGTTATACAATCTTGACAAGTGTCTTTTCCCATTGATGAATTGGTAGTAAGGAGTATCAAGATACTCAAAGGCACAATCAAAATACCCAACCGCGTCAGACTCCACCTCGCTCTTACCTTTCCCCGATTTATGACCGAGTTCTGGAAGTCCCTCTATTGCATCACGCAAGATATACCCAGCAACTTTCATTGATTTAATGTCAGAAAAGACACGAGAAGAATCAACCCCGATTCGGTTTCCTATCAAAATGAAACGAATACGATTTTGGGGAACCCCAAAATCAGCCGCATTCAATAATGAATAAGCAAACGAGTATTCATCACCGAGCATCGTTCGAAAATTGTCGATAATTTCATCGATTCTGGAGGTCATCCCCCGTACATTCTCCATCACAAAGCACAACGGCCGCACCTTTGAAAGAAACTCAAGATAAGACTTGTAGAGATGATTTCGAGGATCATCAATCACACGTTGCCGATTCGCCATAGAAAACCCTTGGCAAGGTGGGCCTCCGCAAACCATCGTCACATTCTTTGGAATCGGAAAGTCTGACAGATGCGAGACGAGATACTGGATATCTCCAACAAACACTTCTTTTTCGGACAATCCTCTATTTTTACGATAAGTCTCTGCCGCCACATCCCAAATCTCATTTGCAAAAACAGGGTAAAATCCAGCCTGCTCCATACCAAGGGATAGGCCGCCACAACCAGCGAATAAATCAATGAATGTAAATTTCATGTCTCCAGAAAATCAGAAAACTCACTTAATGCCATATTCAAGCGAATAATCAATGTCCGGCTGCCCCTGCCGACTATAATAAGAAGCAAACCGCGCTTGAATGTCCTTCATGAAAGGTGGCGCAATACGAAAGCCTGTGCGGGCAAATTCCTTGTCGACTTTTTCATACGGTAGATGAAGAACTTTACGGAAAGCAACATACTGCATAGGCATATCTTTAATCATGGGAACTAAATGAACATATTCTAGGGCCTTCTGCTCTCTAAATTTCTTCAGAAAGTTCTCTGTATTACGTCGGCACATTTCCTCTGTTTCACCTTGTTTCTTCCATAAAGCAAGTTTGTCACTTAACCCTCTAGATGCAGCCTCTGCAGTCGATACAATGCCAACCAATAAAACAGACTCCGTCTTTGGAGTCCCTGTTTTACGTACTACTAAATCACACGCTGGAGACATCACCAAATAATACTCAACTCCTTTTTCGCCAGTTGTACTAATGATATCTCCAGTCTTGAAATCTCGCGTCTTATCCACATTTAGGTACATTTCGTCGGGGAAAACCTTGCCATCACTGCAATACAATAAATCCAGTAAATGCATCAGAATATAACGTAGCGCAGACCTTTCCGCAACATCCACGCCACACGACCGCCCCAATTCTGCCCAACGAGCAAGGCTTTTGTCTTGGAACCGACAAAACACATCCTGTAATGTACGCTCAATACTGCCTTGCATACCAAGGACAGCCATCAATCCTGACATTTTGACATCCGAGAACCATGTCAAGATGCCATCCGCATTCACTTCCCCTTTTGTGCAAACCTTGAAGCAAAAGCCTTTCACCGAATCAGGCGTTCCCGTATAAATTACGACAGGAACTCGTAACGACCTTTGATTTATAAGATCTAGAAGTTTATCTCCTTCAATTCTATCCTTAAACCGTAAATCAATCACAACGCCATCATACTGAACAAAAGCGGATGAGTCAATTTTATTTCTTGCGTCAGTTAAATCTTGAACAAAATCTGGCGCATCGAAAGCATCTGTTGGATTATCAACATTCCACAACTCAATGGCATCCTTAAACTGATTCAGAACCGCCACTTCATCATCTATGATCAAAATCTTCATAATACCTCCATCTGCTTTGGCTCTAGTCTAAAATATGCACCAGTATCAGATTCGATTGCACTTACTTGCAAGCCATTGCGATCCGCCGCCTCTCCAACGATGGCCAAACCAATTCCTATACCATTCTCTTTTGTGGTAAAGTTCGGCTCAAAAATAACTTGGTCTTCAATCAAGTCGACATCAATACCGGGCCCTGTATCCCTGTATTCAATGCAAACCCCGCCTCGGCTATCCCCACGGAAGTCAATCGTTATCTTCTTTACTGGCGATTGTTTATCTATCATCCAGAAAATGCTGTTATCCAATAGATTTGCAAAAACCGCCAATAAATCACCTCGCCAACACTTAAATACCATACCTTCATCGCCAGTTATTTGAAGGCTGATATGATTCTGACTCATCACAGTTGCAAACAACTGTTCTGCCTGTTGTACAATTGCCTTCAACGACTCGTCTTTCTGAGGTCCTCGTTTAGTAATCGCAAAAGGATCAATCCGCTTAAATATCTCGACAAAGTTATCGACATTACCTTCTGTATTGCGCAACAACTCATCTGTCTTCCCAAAATAACGTTCTTCGCGACTCTTAAGGTAAAGTGTGTGATACTGTCTTAAATGAGGAATATCATTAACCATTCCATTCAACGGTCTCCGCCCTTCATGCAGAACAACCCCCATAATCTTGCCAAGGGTAGCCTGCCCTTGATAAACGGCTATAGCCGTTTTAAGTTCCTCAACCAACTTACCCGTTTGCTGTTCTTTTTTATCGAGAAGTTTAATAATTTCTTCACCGCTTTTTTCTGGGATATTTTTCTCATCAACGCCGCGTCTGACGGCATCCTTAATCTCATCATAATCAGACAACTTAAGGATCTTCTCTCCAACGCCTCGCGTCGTTCGACCCAATCCCGTACTTTTACGATATTTATATCGCCGCTCTTCGAGCAACGCAAGAACACGATGTGTCAAAGAGATGAGATTATCATACGCAATCGTACCCTTCAACCCATCACGCGCACTCTTTTCCTCTAGGCCAGATTGCTCTTCCGACTCAATCTGAACACAACCAATGACCTGATCGCTACCAATCCGCATCGTTGGATTTTGGACGCGCCGTCTATTAAGATCCAGCCAGTCATGCTCTGAATCGCCCATTTCACTAATACGAAAACCGTTGCGATAAACACCGACCCCATTATACTCATTCAAAGCATGTCGAGCATCCAATTTGCCAGTAAACTCACTACCAAATTTCTTGCTCCTTCGCACTAATCCGTCAATAGAATCTGAGTCTCGATCATATACCCGAATATCAAAATATACATTCCCACATCCAGAGCCAGTACCGCCACAATTCACAGTCACCTCTTGGTCTTGGATATTATCCCCCTTCTGACACGAATACATCAAGTCGGAAGAGCCATCAGAAAAGACACTCCCTTTGATACGGTAATCAAACAACTCAAACAAATGTATCGGCGAAAGGGTCTCTTGTATATCGCCCTCTTCAAACCCTGAAACGCTTAACTTGATGTTAAAATCATTAGTAATATCAATCGGGTCATGCGATTCGGAAAACACATGAATTGTAATTGGCGAAATCAGTTTCTGCAATTCATGCTTAGCCTTCTTTCGTTGATCAACCGTCCATTGCGCAAGGAATTGCCCATCTCCTTCTATGGTAATCAACGTACCAGTCGAATCTGTTGTATCCTGTGTCTCAATCAAAACCTCAACATCATCAAGATAAGCTGCCCTTTCAAACATATCCCATTGAAGGCAAAGTGTTGTTCGTTTACCCTCAGCAACTGTGTCCAACGTCATATAGTTTCCCAGGATAGCCGATGCAAAACGACCTATTCCCTTGCGACCTTGCAGTACACGCCCCTTGGGACTTACCTTTCGATTTAACTTGTCTCCCGTAGAAGGCACCATCCATTTGTCGACAACTGTCTGCCGCGTCATTCCATGTCCATTATCTTGCACAGAAACCCTTATGCTTTTTGAATGCTTAGCTTCAATGCTAATTGACACTTCTGACGCATCCGCATCATACGAATTCTTGACAAGTTCCAAGAGTGCTGTCGAAGCATTTGCGATAAGCTCCCGGCCAATAGTAAGAATGTGGCGACCTGCAGGTCGGATATGGCATACTGCCGTGTCTCTCATACGAACCTCCTAACTGCTTCCGCGATTTTTTTCGCAAACAACACCGGAACAGCATTGCCTATCTGACGATAAGGTGCGGCTCGGCCTGGCCTTTTTGAACTACTCTCAAAATAGTAATTATCGGGGAATGTCTGCAAGCGCGCAGCTTCACGAATCGAAATCGAGCGGTTTTGCTTGATGTCGGGATGGATGTAATAATGCCCATCTTTGTGAATGTGTGCGACTACTGTATGGCAAACGTGTTCATCACTCGCAACGACTTTGAAGCGATCCTTAAACGCTTCGCGGTTCGTATGTGTTTGCAATCTCTTCGGCAATGTCTCATAACTCAGCCGCTTGTGTTCCTTATCCCAAAGGTCCACCACCAGTCTGTAGATTTCCAAATCGTTCGTATTGTTTGGCCGAGATTGGTGCTGAGTTACAGGAACCGCCGGATCCAACACGTTGGTTGCCTTCAGTGCCGCTTTGGAATCGCCCGTCACGTGAAGATCAAAAGGCTTCGCAGCTTCGCCTGCAGCCAAAGTCGACAATCCATCCAACATTTCCCTGACCGTATACTTAAACGGCTTACCACGCAACTTGGGATATTTAAACTTTCGTATCCCTCGAACGCCAATGATAATGACCCTCTTCCTTGCCTGCGGGATACCAAGTTCTTTGGTATTGATGGTCTGGTAGGATGTCATATATCCTGCCTCCTTAAAACCATCAATCATCATATCCAAATACTTATTTCCGTCTTTATCTGCTGCGGACAGAAGTCCAACAACATTCTCAAAAACAAAACACTTCGGGCGATAGTGTTCCAAGAATTTGATGTAATACCGGAAAAGGTAATTTCGTGGATTTCCTTCCATTGACTTTCGCGCCCGTCCCACCAATGAGTATGCTTGGCAAGGCGGGCCTCCTACGATCAAATCAATCGACTGGTCGCCAACATCCTTATCAATTGTTTGGAATAGAGACGGTAATGTTTCCTCCCCTATTTCCTTATTAATCACAGAATTAAGAATTTCATGTGGAATTTTCCCATAAAACTCATCCCTCGAAAGATCTCCCTTTAAATAGTCGCAATAGACATCCTCCCTATTCTTTTCTTTCAGCCAATGATAAGCCATTCGTGTCTTAAGCGTGTAACAAGCAGCGTGATCGATTTCAACATGCGCGACAGGAGTATATCCGGCTTGAATAAATCCCTCCGACAACCCTCCACACCCTGCGAAGAGATCTATGAAACGAATTGCATCATTTCGCTTTTGACTACGGCTCATGCACACTCCCGCGTTTCAATTCGCTCAGACTGAACACCCGTCCGTTCTGTAAGCGCGTTCAAGACGCGCGTACGGTGACACTGAGCCGGATTGGCCTCGAAGCAAGTCAAGGCAATTGAGCCCTCCGACTCCAGCAGACGCGCCAACAGGTCGAGCGTTTCACCTTGCCGAGACAAGACCGTTTTTTCATAGCGATCAAAGAGGTCGTCGTAATCTGACTGATAGCGAAGGTCTGTTCGTTCGCAGCTCGGAATCCCAAGTTCTGGCAGATGTCGGTATTCTATGCCGATACCATCACAAGCGTTCTGCAATATTGACTTTGAAAACCCATACTTCCGACTGATCGGATTCCTTCGCACATCGCACAACACCTTGATGCCATTCCGAATCAAAGCATTGAGATAACCCTCCAACGCCCGCCCCTCATAACCGATAGAAGCCAATGGAACAACTTTCGTCGGGCGCGCAGCCCTAATCTTGTCTATCGCTTCGGTATCATCACCCAACACCAGATCCTTGATCTCACTATTAATCGCCCAATACGGATAACGCCGATAAACGTCCGCGACAAGCTCCCGCCCCCGATGCGGATAATCCCTACGAAATCGCACAAGACGCTCCGTCGTGACACACTTTTCAAACACACGAACTCTGCCGGATTCTGTCAACGTCCACCGCTTTTTGTCTTTGTCTTCGAGATTGACGACCTTTAGTAGCCGCTTTCCCTCCAACTTGCGGACATCTTGCGCGAGCGTTGACGAATAACACCCCTGCCGAAAGGGGATGAACTCATAAGACGGGACGGATTCTTCCAATCTCGAATACATAAACATCAACTTCTGCACCTCAATCGGCTTTAAACCATCCGGCTCGGTGCCGATCAGGGACAGAATCAAATTCTCTTGCGCAAGCGTCATAGTCAACATTTCTCTACTTGAAATTCACCTGTATTATACCAAACTTCCCTACGACCGCGCATGAGACCGCACGACTTTGCCGTGAACGCCGCAAACCTTACGCCACCCTGCCCGTCTTCGGTGCAGACGGCACAGAGGCCGACCCTCCCGAACCCCTACAGATCGCTACTGAACAACGCAACAGGCTTTCCTCCACACCTCACGGCAGCAACGCCAAAATGACAGACGGATCGAGTTCCATCTTCATCAGCGCGAAGAGCGCGGAACCCGCATCCTTGAGCGAGGCCCCGATGTGCCACACCGTGTTGTCGACGATGAGGAAGCGATCGTGCGACTTCTGGTAGCCCTTGACCGTAATCGGCAGGGACGGATACTGTTTCGCGTAATTGGCGAGTGCCGGAGCAAGTTTCGGCGAGTTGGGCTTAAGCGTATAGACCGTGCAATCGACCTTGACACGGCGATTGCCCAGCAACAGTAGCGTCCGCTCGTCGATGTAGTTGTCGATGAGGACGATGCGATGCCGCGCCGTCTTCACGATGCGCGTCAGCTCGAACTGCGCATCCAGCATCTGTCCATCGCACAACACTTTCTCCTTGGGCGGAAGCGTGGTCTGAACAAAGTAATCAACCTTCTCTTCCAGTTCGACAATCCGACGGTCATGCGATGCCAAACGACGATCCATCTCCCCGGAAAGGGCCAAATACCGTCTATCGTCGACTGCGACACCATTTAGGATATACCGCTTCAGAACCTGCGTCGCCCAAATGCGGAACTTGGTTGCCTGAAGCGAGTTCACCCGGTATCCAACGGCAATGATCACATCAAGGTTGTAGAAGTTTATGAGATGATGCTGCACCTTACCGCCAATGGCTCCATGTCGGGTGGTTGTTTCCATTTTGGAAACGACCAGTTCCTCATGCAACTCCCCTGTCGCAAAGATGTTCTTGAGATGCTTGCTGATTGCGGCTTTCTTCACGCCAAACAAGTCGGCAATCTTCTGTTGCGGCAACCAGATGCTCTCATCCTGCAACCTAACTTCAAGTCGCAGAGTTTCACTCGGCTGATACACGACAATCTCGTTCTTCTGCGTCAGAAGTCTTTCCTCCATCTCAAGACCTCCTTGTCAGATCAACGATGTGACCGGATTCCCGCTGGTCGTTTACAGCTGGCCGTATGTCCCGATCTGCTCCAGGACGTACGGGAGCGGGTCGTCCGGCGCTAGGGCGGAGCGGTCGTAGCCCATCACGCCCGCGACGGTCTCGCCGTTCACCGTCCGGTCGAGGAACGCCGCGACGTGCGGGTTCGCCTTCAGGTAGGCCGTGAAGAACATCCGCATGGACGTATTCCCGTCATCATGGCCCCACTCGCCATCCGCAGCGGCCATGTCGACGGCCGCCGCCCGCTTGGCCTCTCCCCAGTCCGGCCAAATGCGGTCGGCCAGCGCGCGCGCGAAGTTCCGCAGGCGCTCGGTCGCCGTCGTGCCGTTGTTCATCGGAATCGGCTCGCCGTTGCGCGTCGCCGTGAGAGCCGCGAGGGCGACCGTCGCGTGGACAGGCTTGGCGCGCGTGGCGACGGCGTCGATGACCAGGCTCTTGAACTGGTCGTCCGGGAGCCCTTCGGCCTCCGCCCGCAGGGCGGCGACGAGTTCCGCCGTCTTGTGGAGAATCGCCCCGGCCTCGCTGCCGATCTTCTGGAACTCCGCGTCCGACCCCGACAGGCGGTAGGCACGGACAGACGAGTTCTCGCGGTCGAGATAGGCGTCCTCCAGGCGGGCGCGCTCCGCGTCCGTCAGCCGCAGGCCTTCCGCGTCCTCCGGGTTGATCTGCCGCGCCACGTTTGCGGTGAAGTCCTGCGCACCCTCGCAAATCGCGCGGAGTCCGGCGGCGTTTCGCGCGAGCCTGTCGAGGTCGACGGCACGGTCGGCGGCTTGCGCGGCGACCGCCTCGTTGAAGACCAGGCGGTTCAGATCCCATTCGCCACGCCGGGCGAAGAGCCGATCCACCGGAAGCCGCAGGTCGCCCCGCGCCACAAGGGCGTCCTTCGCGTCGGACGCCAGCTTCACCGTGTCCAGCGACTTGAGGAACACGTCGAAGCTTCCGCGTGCGGCGGCGGCCGCACGGGGCAGGAACGTCTTGAAGGCCGGATGCCGCAGGGCCTCCTCGGGCGGAATGCCCATCTTCGCGGCGAAATCGTCCCGCAGCTCGCCGACCAGCGCCGCGATGTCGCCGTCGCCGAGCAGCAGCTCGCCGAGCGCATTGGGCCGCCCCGTGTCCGACGCGAAGAACACCTCGCCGCCGCGTCCGCGATCCATGCCCGCGAGGCGGCGCTCCGCAAGCTGGCGCGCGGAAGCCGCACGAGGCCTGTTCGCCTGTTCCGTGGCGGATCGGTCATTCTCCAGCTCGCGCACGATCCGCGCGTCGCAAAGGAACTCCGCCTCGAAGACCTCCGGCAGGCACGAGAGCATCGCGGCCTGCGCAACCGGGGACGTCAGGGCGTTGAGCCGTTCGGCAAGACGCGAGAGGGCGTTCTCGATGACGGCCTTCCTCTCAGAGCTGCGCCAGACAGACCACGCGGCGCGCACGTTGACCGGGAGGTGGTCGACAATGTGCTGGGCCGTCGCCGCGAACGTGTCCGCGTTCATCGTCCGGAACCCGGCCTTGAGATCGGCGACAATCGCATCCAGGTCGGCTTTCGGGAGGGCCCGAAGGCGTTCGGCCTTCTCGGCGACGATGCGCTCGGCATCCGCCTGCGAAATCGCCTCGACCCTGACCACGCGGCCGCCACCGGGCTTCGCGGCATACTTCGCGCCCTGCAGGTGGCGCATCTCCGAATTGGTGACGGCGACGCCCGCGTGGTCGCTGACGTCCGCGTCGGGGCGCTTCCACCACTTGTCGGCGAGTTCGGCCCCGTCGGTCTTCGCGCCATCGAACTTCGTCCACTCGAAGACCACGGTCTCGCCGCGCGCCTTGAAAAAGTCGAGGCCGAGCTTGCTCGTCTGGCGCCAAAAGGCGGTCGTCGCCGCATTGTCGAAAATCGCCTGCGCAAGGTTCTCCCTGCCGCGCGGCGCATGGCGCGCGACGATTTCCCGGAGGCGCGCCTCGATGCCCGCCGTGTCCAGCCCCGCAAAGTCGGTGTCGACGGTCTCGATCACCGCGTCCGCCACGGCGTTCAGGACGAAGTTCACGTCCGGGTTCGGACGGATGACGCGGGGATCGAGGTTCTTGCGCACGAGGTCGAGAACGGCCCCCTTGAGCCCCTGACGGGCGATCTCGCCGGCCCAGCCTGTCGTCTTGACGCCGTCGGCCTCCGCCCGGGCCTTGCGGATCTTCGAGAAGAGGTCGATGTCGTGCCCCTTGAGGAACGCCCCCCAGTCGGCCTGGTCCTGAGCCGAAATGCCGGCGGCCAACGCGGGGTTGTACGGCCACGCCCCCCGGTCATTGTCACGCACGAAGGCGATGGTCGCGGACGCCTGGTCAAGCGTTCCGGGAAGCCCGATGGACTCGTTGTAGTCGTTGATGAGCTGCTGCGTGAGGACCGGCGCGCCGCCCGCGCGCCCCTCCGCCGCCCTGTTGATGAGGGGGACGGCCCTCTCGCGGACGTCGGAGAAGCCGTAGTGCGCGAGCTTGCCGCCCGCCGCCCGGCTGATGTTCGCCTTCTCGCGGCAAAGCATCCGCTCGACGTTGTCCCGGAAGCCGGTCACGGCAACGACTTTGCCGATGTCCGCCGCGAGGGACCCAAGTTCGCTGCGTTCACGGACGAGCGCCTGGATCTGCTCCCGCACGGCCGTCTTCCGCGCGCCCTGGAAGAGGTGGAAGAACGAGGTCGTGGCGAAGCTGACGGCCACGCCGCCGTCGCCCGCGAAGGACACGCGGAAGGCGTCCTTGCCGACCCGGATCGTGGCGTCCTTGAACGGCGTCGCCGCCCCGGCGGGGGGCGTGAACGCATCAAGGGTGATGGACTGCGCGTTCTGGAACGTGGCGTCGATTCGCGTGGGCATGGGTTTTCTCCTTCTTCCTTGCTTGAGGTCGTGGCTTGTCCGCCCCGTCTACGCGCGACGGGGCGCCCGGTTACAGCTTCTCGGCGATGCCCTTCGCGAACGCGACGAACCGCCCGAGAATCTCCGGCCATTCCGCCTCGGAGACGTGGACGTAGGAGATCGAGGCGTAGGCGATCAGCATGCCGCTGACGGGGTCGCGCCCCACGGCCGGCGTGTCGCCGACGAGCGGCCCGAGCGCCAGGTCGAGCAGCTCCAGCACCTGCGCATAGCCGATGTCCTCGCGCAGCTCCTGCGCGACGGGCGCGGCGAGCGTGAGCCGCCCCTCCTCGTCGTTGCGCGAGACGTTGACGGCCAGCGTCCCGTCGACGAGCAGCTGGGCGTTGCCCTCGGCGTCAAACGGAAGATTCAGTTCGAGTATCATGGTGTCGTTTCCTTTCTTCGTTGTTGCCTGTCACGAAAATGCCGTCGCGAGAACAGCCGAGGAAACAGCCCTCGCCCGTCTGCGCATTATACCACAATCAGCTCTGGGGCGTGGCCGCGCGCGCGCGTCGCCGATGCGGCGGACGGCACGGAGGCCGTCCCTCCCGTTTGAGCATCCGATCCCGTCAAACGACGGGACATCAACCACCAACAGCCTGACGGACGGCGTCTTCGGTGAACGCGCCGAGGAAGGCCGGTAGATTCGCCGGCGGGACCGTGAACGAGAACGAACCGTCCGTACCCGCCTCGACCTCCGTTACGCCCGCCCCCTGGAGCATGTTCGCCAGCAGCGGCTTCCGGCCCTCCGGCAGCCTGTCGCAGGAATAGACTACGGCGCCGCCCGGCGCGACGCGCACCTTCCAGGGCACGCGCGTCTCCGGCGTCACCTCCAGATGGCGCAGCTGAACCTCCCCGTGCTTCGACGTGGCGACGGTCGGCGACGTGAGGCGCTCCAGGTTCTCGACTGCGTCGATGACGCGGCACGCCGTCGCGTCTTCGCCCGGCGTCAGCGCCAGGAAATGGTCGTAGACGGCGAGCTGCCCGCCGAAGACGCCCATCATGCGGTCGTATTGCCCGTTGAACTCCGCGCGCATCTCCCGGATGCGCGTCTGGATGGCCTGGCTGAGCGCCTGGTCGGCGTGCGGATCGTCCGCCGGGAAGCGGGCCTCGTATTCGTTGAAGATGTTGTCGAAGTCTCCGTGTACGAAGGCGTCGCGGATCGCCACCATCCCCTTCAGCTTCTCGGACCGGTTGCTGTCGTCGAAGACGGAGAAGTTGAGGAACCGCTTCTCGAACACGCCGCCCTGGGTGTCCTTGAACGAGAAGTCGTCGTGGATCTCAAGCGCCGCGCCGTTGCCCTCCAGCGAGTGGCCGGGGTCGATGGCGAAGAAGTGCCCGTTCACGATGCCCTTGTTCTGTCCGTGCGAGCCGACGGCGTCCCGGTCCGCGAGCAGGAGGAACATCGCCTTGTAGCGGCCGATGTCCTCGGGCTGCTCGATCACGTTTCCGTGGGCGTCCTGCCGCCCCACGAGACGGCCGTCCTTCAGGAAGTTGCCGTCGAAGTCCCGGTAGCCGTGGGCGAACTTCGAGACGAGCATGAGCTTCTCGTGTCCGTCCGAGTAGCGCCCCTTGACGAGCGACAGCTCCTGCGTCGGCACGCCCATCGCCCGCGTGAGGTCGTTCGCGAGCGCCTCGGCGACGGCGCCGGCTGACGCCTCGTTGGCCGTCGTCAGGCGGAAGGCCCGGAAGAACGCGCCCTTGAACGCGCCGCCCTTGATCGCGTTGCGCACCGGAAGCCTGAACTTGCCGATGTGGGCCGCATCGTGGCGGACACGCCGGTCGTTCTCGTTGTAGTCGAGCTTCACGATGTGCCGCTCCGTGAGGCGGCGGACGTTGCCGGCGCCCGCCATCGCCGCGTCGCGGATCGCGACGAAGTGCTGCGCCTTGAGCGTGCGTACGTCGTCCTGCGCGGTCAGCGGACGGTGCAGCACCCGCTGCTCCAGGACGGTGCGCGCCACCTGGTCCAGATCCGTCCCGTCGGTCATCATCGTCTGCGTGTCGGCGGCCGTCCAGTCCTTGCGGACGATGAACCCCGGCTCGACGCCGCTCGTCTTGAGCTTCTCGAAGACGTACTTGACGCCGCTCTCGTTGACGCGCATGCCCGCGCCGAAGGCCCCGGAACGGACGCGGTCCTCGACGGACGTCTCGGCGCCGCCGAACGTGTCGCCGTCAAGGGCCTGAAGGCCGGTCGGGACCTGC
>ERZ1026850.1384-NODE-1384-length-12690-cov-4.982351_pt1 | contig 12690 bp, 13 predicted proteins | sample MGYA00380155_ERZ1026850 | MGnify/ENA primary metagenome ERZ1026850 (study PRJEB33269, sample SAMEA4719791) | human gut metagenome | biome: human-associated habitat; feature: organic feature; material: feces | place: Cameroon | collected 2013-10 ... | reverse complement strand
AAAGGACGATTTTCAGTGACCTGCCTCATTTAGTCGAGGTCACTGAAGATACAATGCGGAAAAAGCCAGGAATATGATATCAGAGACCGGGATGGGATGGGGTTAAGGCCTGTACGGACATGCCATCGCCATGAAGGCCATGATCTACAACGGACCCGGGAGGCTCGCTCCGGGCGATATCGACGAACCCGTCATCCGTGAACCTTCGGATGCGATCGTCCGTGTTACGACGGGGTCGATATGCACGAGCGACCTCCATATCCGTGCCGGGGCCGTCCCCCGCGCCGTCCCCGGGATCGCGGTGGGACACGAGTTCGTGGGCGTGGTCGAATCGATCGGATCCGGTGTATCTAATATCAAGACAGGAGACAGGGTCGCGGTCAACTGCGAGACGTACTGCGGAGAATGCTACTTCTGCAGGCATGGATGGGTGAACAACTGCACCGATCCGAACGGAGGTTGGGCTCTAGGGTGCAGGATCGACGGAGGGCAGGCGGAGAAGGCGAGGATCCCCTTCGCGGACAACTGCCTCACACCCGTCCCCGATGATGTATCGGATGAGGCGGCACTGCTCACGGGAGACCTCCTCTCCACCGGTTATTGGGCGGCCGATATCGGCGATATCGAGGAAGGGGACACGGTTGCGGTGGTCGGAGCAGGACCCACCGGGATCTGCTGCGCCATGATGGCCCGCGCCATGGGGGCCGGAAGGATAGTGCTGATCGATGTGGACCGGACCCGTCTCGATTTCGCCATGAATCACGGGTACGGGGACATCGTGGTGGATCCCTCGTCGGAGGATGCTGATGCCGTCATCAAGGATCTTACCGAAGGTCGCGGAGCGGACGTGGTCATGGAGGTCGCCGGAGGGAAGGACTCCTTGCGCACCGCATGGACCGTCGCCAGGCCCAACGCGGTCGTCGTAATAGTCGCGATGTACGAGGAGGACCAGGTGCTCCCTCTCCCCGAGATGTACGGCAAGAACCTCGTCTTCAAGACCGGCGGGGTCGACGGGTGCCATTGCGCCGAGATCATGAGGATGGTCTCCGAGGGGAGGATCGATGCCACTCCTCTGATAACGCACAGGTTCCCGTTCTCCAGGATAGAGGAGGCCTACGACCTCTTCTCCCAGCGCCGGGATGGCGTGATGAAGATCGCGGTGACCATGGACTGCCGATGTTCCGGCGTATAATGAATAAAATTATACATCAATGAACAATAATACATATAAGGCCCGAACTTCCCGCGTATCATGACAGATGATAGAATGTACGGAGAGTTCGGAGGCCAGTACGTCCCCGAGACCCTCATGAACGCGGTCATCGAGCTCGATGGCGCGTATCACAAGTACATCAAGGATCCGGAATTCATGGCCGAGGTCGACCGGATGAACCACGAGTACACCGGAAGGCCGTCGATGCTCTACTACGCCGACAGGATGACCAAGGACCTCGGAGGAGCGAAGATCTACCTGAAGAGGGAGGACCTGAACCATACCGGCGCGCACAAGATCAACAACGTGATCGGCCAGTGCCTCCTCGCCAAGAAGATGGGCAAGAAGAGAGTCATCGCCGAGACCGGCGCGGGACAGCACGGCGTCGCCACCGCAACGCTGGCGGCCTACCTCGGACTCGAGTGCGAGGTCTTCATGGGAGTGCACGACGTCGAGAGGCAGGCGCTCAACGTCTACAGGATGGAGCTGCTCGGAGCCAAGGTCCATCCCGTCAAGGAAGGTACCGGGGTCCTCAAGGACGCGGTCAACGAGACGCTCCGCGAGTGGACCAGAAGGGTGGACGACACCCACTACGTCATCGGCACGGTCATGGGTCCCGCACCCTTTCCCGAGATGGTCTGCGAATTCCAGAGCGTCATCGGACGCGAGGTGAGGCAGCAGATGACCGAGAAGGAGGGACGCATCCCCGACTACCTCCTAGCCTGCGTGGGCGGAGGGAGCAACGCCATCGGCCTTTTCCACCCGTTCATCGACGACAAGGATGTGAAGATGATCGGATGCGAAGCGGCCGGCAAGGGCATCGACACGGATCAGCACGCGGCCACCATGAGCAAGGGCACCGTCGGAGTGTTCCACGGGATGAAGTCCCTGTTCTGCCAGAACAAGTACGGGCAGATCGCTCCTGTGTACTCCATATCCGCCGGACTCGACTACCCCGGGATCGGACCCGAGCATGCATACCTCAAATCCCTGGACCGCGCCCAGTACGTCGCGATAACCGACGACCAGGCAGTCTCCGCCTTCGAGTACCTCTCGAGGACCGAGGGGATCATCCCCGCCATCGAGAGCTCCCATGCCGTCGCGTACGCGAGGGAGATAGCGCCCACTCTGAGCAAGGACGACCTGATGGTCGTGAACCTCTCCGGACGCGGAGACAAGGATGTCGCCGCCATCGCCAGATACAGGGGGAGGGACATCCATGATTGATGCCGACGGGGTTCTGAAGAAGGTGTTCTCCCACAGGGCGTACATCCCGTTCGTCACCTGCGGGGATCCCGACATCGAGACCACGGAGAAGCTCGTCCGCGCGATGGCCGCCGCGGGTGCGGATCTGATCGAGCTCGGGATACCGTTCTCCGATCCGATAGCCGAGGGCCCTGTCATCCAGAACGCCGATGTGCGTGCCCTCTCCACCGGGGTCACCACCGACGATATCTTCGACATGGCCATGCGCATCAGGAGGGATCTGGACATCCCTCTGCTGGTGATGACCTACTTCAACCCGGTGTTCGTCTACGGCTGCGACAGGTTCCTCCAGAGATGCGAGGACGCCGGGATCTGCGCCATCATCGTTCCCGACCTCCCCTACGAGGAGAAGGGCGACATACAGTGCTACTGCACGAAGCACGGGGTGAAGCTGGTCTCCATGATCGCCCCCACATCCTCGGACCGCATAGCGATGATCGCAGGGGATGCGGAGGGATTCGTGTACGTCGTATCCTCTCTCGGAGTGACGGGGACCAGGACGCACTTCAGCTCCGGCATCGACGAGATGGTCGGTTCCGTCAGAAGGGCGACGAACATCCCCTGCGCCATCGGATTCGGTATAACCACTCCGGAGCAGGCGAGGAGGATGACGGACATCGCGGACGGCGCCATCATGGGTTCCGCCATCATGAAGATCGTCGCCCAATACGGCAGGGACTCCGTTCCCCATGTGGAGGAGTTCGTCAGATCCGTGAGGGCCGAGCTGGATCGCAAATGAAACTTTCCGGCCGGGGCGTCCCGGCCGTCATCTCCACATCGTTCGATTTCGACTCTAATCGAGCAGGAAACGCCTCGTGGCCTTCCTTCCGTTCATCTCAGTATCTTCCCGAATATCCGATGAACGGTCTTCGACTTCTGAGAATCCCCTTTCTTTTCATCCGACCCTACAGCTCCGGCGTTCCTGTTATTCTCTACCAGATTGAGGATTGAATCTTTGGATCTGTGATTCGCTGAATCGGAATCGGCCTCGTGTCCCTGATTCGTCGTATTCCTGCTCTTGATCAGATCACATGATAATATACCGATTATCTTTCCGAGTTCATTCTCAAAATCGCGTGTATTATCCTGGTATTTCGATGTAGCATGAGCCAATTCATGGAATAGAACCTCGAAAAACAACTCTGGACTGGAAAGCACGTTGCGTTTCAGTACGATCATATCGAGTGAGCCGTCGTATACACCGAGAGTATCCCCGGATATCATCTCGTTGATATTCTCCGATATTCTGATTTTGTTCAGATACTTCTTGTTGCCGTAGTGTGAGAACACAAAGGATTTCATGGAGAGCATATTCCTTTCGTATTCTGTCAGATTTCTTTCTTCAACGAATCTGTACTTGAAGTTTTCAGAATATTCTCTCAGTACGGTCTGGAATGTTCCGATTTCCTTTCCGGTATAGTCCTTTGTTCCCTCTACCTTTTCAAAAGCTGTATCCGGAACGACGATCACTTCACGACCGGACTCCCTGATTTTCTCCTTATCGTTATTGCTCATCTGATATGATTTCGATGAAGGGATGAAAACCACATTGTTATGTTCGTTATAGATGCGCATCGCGTGGGCCTGGACATTTACCCTGGAGATCTCATCATGATTCGTGCCGTACGAAATCAATTTGAGGTCATTCATCAACATCCCAGCAACGGCGTTGGATTTCGCATCGAGAAGCATCTTCATGACGATGTCGGAATAAGCAGTCCGCCCGACAGCACTCCTTTCACGATTGAGGCTTTTCTCCAAGGCCGTGTTCGTTCTCGTGATGTTGTAGTCGAATAGATACCTCGGTTCCTCGGCGACCTTCACGCCGTGGACGTAAACATAGGCACACTGATCAGACGACCTCTGATAGATCTCTCCGTGAGACACACGGTCCAACGGAGTCTTGTTTGAGAATCTGAGAAACAGGGATTTGGCCTCCTCCATATCCTTGTCGGATACCCCCAGGATGAATTCCGTCCCCACTCTCCTGGGATCGCTCGGTTCATCGATGACTGCATGAAGCGTCTTCGTGTCTCCGAAACCCTCCTTCGGATACATCCCCAGTGTGATATCGCCGAATCTGGACAGGATGAGGACCGAACATCTGTTCTTATATAGGACTGCAAGAGCATCCTTCAGACCTACTCCGAATTTTCCTATTACGTCCTTGGATCTCTTCTTCTCATCGTTTTCATTCTGTGTCAAATGAGAATAATTCAATCCTCTTCCATAGTCTCTGATATGCCATTTCGAACTGCCGTCTTTGGAGATCTGCACTTCAGAGGTTTTCGTCAATATCTGTTCATCCAGAGCATTAGCGATGATTTCTCTGATCGCATGGTATACTTCCCAATTATCGAGTATCTTCTCGATGTTGAGATCGAATCTTCTAGACATGATTTATGAATCTAGAATAGTATACTTACACCCTTTCAACATATTTTGAAACAGATCGTATCCCGCACCCTCTGCGAGGTCGTGATCTGGACCGTTCGAAAGGAATCGGATTATCGCTTGGATCGAATCCGCCGGTGATTCAATGATGCTCGAGCAGGGGTTCGAAGTCCCCTCTGGCGGCATAGACGAATGCAGTCATCTTCGCGGGATCCTTCGCCCCTCCGGTCTCGACGCCCGATGAGACATCTACTCCGAACGGATGGAGCGTCCTGACGGCTTCCAGGACGTTGGTCGGATCCAATCCCCCTGATAGGATGTAAGGGAAATCGACGTCCTGCAGGAGGGACCAGTCGAAGGTCCTTCCGGATCCCGATCCGGCATCCAGCATGACATAGTCGGCCTCGCATGACGATGCCTCCTCCACATCCCCCTTCGATCCGATCACGTAAGCACGTACGGTGGGCACGCCCAGGTCGGCTATGCTGCGGAAGTAGGACTCGTCGGGATTGTCATGCACCTGGACCATATCGATGATCCCCCTGGAGACGAGATCGCGGATGAATCCGACATCCCTGTCCACGGTGACCCCGACGGTGCGTATCCCCTTGCCGAGCATGTCGCGTATCGCTGCTGCATCATCCGCGGAGACGCATCTCCTCGATTTCTCATGGAACACCAGACCGGCCCAATCCGGACCGGCCATATTGGCGTATATCGCATCGGTGACCGAAGTCAGACCGCAGATCTTCACCATCATACCTTCAACGACTCCATCATCGCCTTCCTGTCGGGCGAGCGCATGAACGCCTCGCCGACGAGGACCGCGTCGTATCCTGCATCGGATAGCCTGCGTATATCCTCGCGGGTGGAGATCCCGCTCTCGGAGACGGCTACGACGGAATCCGGGATCGAATCCCTGAGGCGGAGGCTGTTCCCGATATCCACCTCGAACGTCGAGAGGTCCCTGTTGTTGACCCCGATGATGCCCGCTCCGGAGGAGACGGCCCTCTCCACCTCGTCCTTCGTGTGGGCTTCGACCAGGGCGTCCATGCCCAGGGACTCCGCCAGGGACCTGTAGCATTCCAGATGCCTGTCGTCCAGGACGGCTGCGATTAGGAGCACGGCGGATGCGCCCATCTCCTTCGCGCGGTAGATCTGATACTCGTCGAAGACGAAGTCCTTCCTGAGCACCGGGACGGAGACCGTATCGGCGATCTCCTCCAGGTACTCGTCCCTGCCCTTGAAGAAATGGGGTTCCGTGAGCACCGATATCGCCGATGCCCCTGCGGACTCGTACTCCTTCGCGATCTCCAGATACGGGAAGTCCTGAGCGATCATCCCCTTGGACGGGGATGCGCGCTTGACCTCGCAGATGAACGACATCCCCTCGGCCTCCAGGTTCCTGGAGAACGGGAATCCTGTCCTGCGGGGGCGGATCCTGCTGCCGTCGATAACGTCGGGGAACGGACGGATCGTCCTCTCGAACGCCACCCTGCGGCGGGTATCCTCCACTATATAGTCAAGTATCGACATGGGCCTCGCCCGTGAGCTTCACGAACATATCGAGACGCCTCATGGCCTCGCCCGAATCGATCGAATTCGCAGCCATCTCGATGCCTTCGGCGATGGAGGATGCCTTCCTGCATGTGTACAGACCGGCGGCGGAGTTCAGAAGGACGATGTCCCTCCTCGCGCCCTTGGCGCCGGAGAGCACGGACCTCGTGATGGAGGCGTTCTCCTCCGGACCTCCGCCCAGGATGGCGTCGTGAGGGCTCCTCTCCATACCGAAGTCCTCCGGTGCGACCGAGTACGTGTCCCTGGTCCCGCTGCGGAGCTCGCAGCATTCGGTCTCGGCGGAGACGGACATCTCGTCCATCCCGTCCGTTCCGTAGACGACCATGGCGTTGCGGACGCCGATGAGGTCGAGCACCTCCGCGATACGGGGGACCAGGGAACTGGAGAACACCCCGGTGAACTGGTTGCCCGCGAAGGCGGGATTGGTCAGAGGACCGAGGATGTTGAACACCGTCCTGAAGCCGAGCTCTCTCCTCACGGGGGCCACGTACTTCATGGCGGGGTGATACTTCTGCGCGAACATGAACGCGAACCCGCATTCCTTCAGGATGCGGGCGGAGTCATCAGGCTCGATGTCGAGACGGGCTCCGAGAGCCTCCAGCACATCAGCTGCGCCGGAACGGCTGCTCATGGCGCGGTTGCCGTGCTTGGCGACCTCCACGCCGCATCCCGCAATGACGAACGCCGATGTCGTGGAGATGTTGAACGAACCGGTTTTGTCGCCTCCGGTGCCGACGATCTCGAGCGCATCGGTGTGAACCCCGGGGAGCCTCAGGGCATGGGCCCTCATCTCGAAGGCGCTGGCGGCGATCTCGTCGACGGTCTCGCCCTTGGATTCGAGCGCGGTGAGGTAGGATGCGATGGAGACGGGGGAGCAACCTCCGCTCATTATCGAATCCATGACCTCCCTGGCCTCGCCGTATTCGAGGTCGCTCCCGGACAGGAGTTTGACCGTGGCGTCCGATATGGCTGTCATATCCTCACCTTCATGAAATTGGATACGATCCTGGGACCCTCCGGGGTCAGGATGGACTCAGGGTGGAACTGGAGTCCGAACACCTTGCGTCCGGCGTCCTCAACGGACATGACCCCTCCGTCGTCCGCGACGGATGTGATCCTCAGATCTACAGGAAGGGTGGTCCTGTCCACCGCCAGTGAGTGGTACCTTCCCACGGTGGTCCTGAAGCCGAGACCCTTGAATATCTCGGAATCCCCGAGCTCCGCCTCGGAGGTCTTCCCGTGCATCAGCCTGGAGGCGTATCCCACCCTGGCCCCGTATGCCTCGCAGATGGCCTGATGGCCGAGGCACACGCCGAGGATGGGGATCCTCCCTCTGGCCTTGAGGACGAGCTCCTCGCAGATGCCCGCATCGGCGGGCCTTCCGGGTCCGGGGGAGAGCACGATCCTGTCCGGATCCTCCCCGAGGACCTGCTCGCATGTGATCGCATCGTTCCTCACGACCTCGACGCGATCGAAGGTGCCCAGCAGCTGGTACAGATTGTACGAGAAGCTGTCGTAGTTGTCGATCAGAAGGGTGGTCATTCCAATCCCTCCGATGCGCGCTGGATGGCTTCGACCACGGCCTTGGCCTTGTTGATGCACTCGCTGTACTCATTCTCGGGTATCGAATCGGCGACGATCCCTGCTCCGGATCTCACGAAGACCTTGCCGTTCTTGCGGTAGGCCAGCCTGATCCCGATGCAGACATCCATGTTGCCTGCGAGATCGATGTATCCGATCGCTCCGCCGTAGATCCCGCGCTTGCAATCCTCCAACTCGTCGATGATCCTGCAGGCCATCAGCTTGGGCGCCCCGGAGAGCGTTCCCGCCGGAAGGACGGCTTCGATCGCATCCATCGCGTCCCTGCCCTCGGCTATCCTGCCGGAGACGGTGGAGCCGATGTGCATCACGTGGGAGAACCTCTCGATCTCCATGTACTTCTCGACCTCGACCGAACCGATCTCGGAAACGCGTCCGAGGTCGTTCCTTCCGAGATCCACCAGCATGTTGTGCTCGGCACGCTCCTTCTCGTCGGAGAGGAGCTCCTCCTCGAGCCTCTTATCCTCATCGTCATCGGCTCCGCGGGGGCGGGTGCCTGCGAGGGGAAAGGTGTGGAGGATTCCGTCCTTCAGCTTCACAAGCGTCTCGGGGGATGCTCCGGCGACCTCGATGTCGGTTCCGGAGAAGTAGAACATGTAGGGGGACGGGTTCGTCGTGCGCAGCACCCTGTACACATCCAGGAGGCTGCCTTCGAAATCGGCATCCAGCCTGTTGGAGAGCACCACCTGGAAGATGTCGCCCTCCCTGATCCTCTCCTTGCCCTTCTCCACCATCTCGCAGTAGCGCTTGGCGGAATGCATCGCTCTGAAATCCGACTTCAGAACGGCGGGGACGTGCTCCCTCTGCTTCCCGTTCTTGATTATCCCGATGATCCTGTCGATCTCGTCGCAGGCCTCGTCGTAGCTCCTGGCGGAGTTGGCATGGGCGATGACCGTGATCCTCTGATGGAAGTTGTCGAAGACGATGACCTTGTCGAAGAGCATCAGGTCGGCGTCCTTGAAGCCCTCGTCGTCCTTGGAATCTATCCTGAGGGTGGGCTCGGCGTATTTGATGTAATCATAGGAGAAGTAGCCGACGAGACCTCCGGTGAACGGAGGCATCCCCTCCATGACGGGGGAGCGGTGCCTCGAGAGGACCTCCCTGATGACATCCGAAGGATGATCGGTCTCCACCGTGCGGACGGAGCCGTTCTCGCGGATCTCCATGATGCCGTCGGTGCAGGTCAGGTCCATTGCGGGCTGGAACCCTATGATCGTGTACCTGCCCCAGCGCTTCCTGTCCTCTATGCTCTCCAGTATGAAGCAGTGGTCGTCCACTGCTAGCAGAGCCGAGAGCACCTCGATCGGAGTACGGACATCTGACAGAATCTCGCGCGAGACAGGGACGGTGTCGTAATCCCTCAGGTAGGCGCGGACTGTTTCAGGACTTGGGCTGTACATATTGCACTTCCTATCCACTCCATCGCCCATTTGGTATTTAATGTATTCTTTTGTAAGTTGATGTATAAAAAAATACAATAGACAGAACAAGGGAGGAATACCACGTAAATAGAAACCCAAGCTCCCAGCCTGATTGTTATTGTTGAAACATCAATTTCAGATCTCTTAATCCACAGGTTGTTTCATAAGGAGTTCTAAAAGACCTGAATAATCATTCCGAGGAGAACCTCTAATGTAGTACTCAACAACGGAATCATGTACCGATTTCAGGGATGTGAATCCGAGCCACTCGTGTACCCTGTCCAAGAACAACGCGTTGCAGTAGGTCAGTTCTTCATGCCGAAGTTTTACCGGATGATAGACGTACCGATCATTCAGATTCCATAAATGGGGATTATCGATCATATTCCGCGTAGCTTCGTTGACGTCGAACACATCCAGGCGGGGCATCATAGTGAAATTATTCAGAGGTACGCCAAACCTTGGATCAACATCAACCTGACCTTTGTAGAATTTGAAAAAAGGATTAATCAGAACCATCATTCTATTGTTGGACAGCGGAAACATGTAGAAGTTCTCGTGGAAGAAAATCTGAGTTTGCATCAGTTTTAAAATCTGCAACTTGACTAGCTTAGTCGCCAGGGAATCATCTCTGCTAATTAATTCAGAGAAACCCATCAGAAAGGCTGTTTTGGCCGAACCGTATTTTTCAATCTTTATATTGGGTGCCTCCAATTCAGAGGTCATCCCAACATCCGTGATGACGAATTCATCACCCTCCGGAGCATCCCATACGGCAAGATACCCGCTGGTAAAAATCGCCGTCCAATGATATGCAAACTAAGTGGAATCCGGGTCCTTCATGATCGAATAAGGGTTGAAGTCAGCATTATTGAGGATGGAACTCATGGTACGTATCCAATAATCATGATCCGATTCATCGGAATTCAGATCATTCCTGTAACGGTCACCCAGAATCTCCGAGTACACGGAGCAGACGAGTCCTTCAGAAAGCCACTTTCTGAATTCGCCGATGATTTCTGGTGTGTCCGGGGCGCGGATCATCCCCATCAGGAAAAAACGCTTCAGATGCTAAACGTCATCACGGGTAAGCTCGATGTTTCCTTCTTTGGTTAGGATCTTCTTGGTCAGTCTTTTGGCCTCGTCGCTCTCCATCTGCTTGTTCAACCTGGTCTCAAGACTTTGAGGGTATAGGTCAGGGTTCCAGAAAATATCGGACGGAGTTCTGTTCTGAATGTACTGCTGTGTTTTGACATTGAACAGATCTATGGAATTGTCGTAATTCCTCAGGATGAACTGAGGGATGTAATGGCAACGGGTTGGATCAGTCTCAACCTTGTAATCTTGAGAATTGTCAGGAACCATGATATCAATCCCTCTCGGTGGTGGATGCCCAGTCGTAGATTCCGCCACGTTTCACATATTTCTCGTAGTCGACATTGAATCTTCCGGGATTCGCCCAATAGATTTCGTAAGGCACGAACTCATAGCCTTTCGGCGTACTTATCCTTAATTGGCCCGACGGATCCAGCATCAGATATGATTCCAGTATATCGGATTCGGACTCGAATACAGGTCTGACTCCGTTTGAAAGGACAACTCCTCTATGCTTCGTCTTAAATTCTTCAAAAGATTTCGCTGTGATAGATATTTTGCCGTATGATGTGTCGTTCATACCGCTCACGCGGGATACCTGGAGGAACTTCACCCTCTGTGGATCCAATCTTCTGATGAACTCGGAAAAATCATCATCCAGGCAGAAACGGTTCACTACGATGTTGAGCTTTACCTTCACTTCGTAGTCATGTGCAAGGTCGGACATGAGCTTCACATGCTCGAGATGCCTGCAGCCTTTGCAATGCCTTCCTAGTATGACTTCCGTATAGTCATCCACGGAATCGATGGAGAATCCGATCCAATCCAGATAACCGTAGACCTTCCTGAAGAATTCCTTGTTTAGCAGGGATGAATTGGTGATTATCGAGGTTGTGGCACCCAATTCCTTTGCATACCTTATGCATCCAATCAGATCGGGGTGTTTCAAAGGTTCCCCGCCGGCGAAGTTGATCTTGGTCACACCTCTGTTCTTGATCAGATCATACAGAATGGGCTTCCAGTCCTCCAAACCTATCTGGGGCTCGGATGAGCACCCCTTTCCGGAGGAGAAGCAGAAACAGCATGAATAGTTGCATTCGTCTGTGAGGTGGATGTTGATGGAGGCGAACTTTCCTTCTGACATGCTTTGGTTATAATAACTACAAGTAATATTAGATAAAATTAATAATATTCTAATTTTATTTGTAATACATGAAGAAAGAATACCATGTACACTTGTGCAACATGGGTACCAACGTGGATCCTTCGATAGCCATGACCAGGGGTAGCATCCCAATAGATAAGGTGTATCTTCTTTGCTCAAAGAACATCGAGAATTCCGTCAGACCAGAAATCTATAGGGCTTTGATCACAGCAGAACAGGAAACAATCCGGATACTGAACGGGAACGGTATCAAAGATGTAGAGGTAAAAAAGATAGAGTCATGGGATTTCCAATCGGTGATCGATGAGATACTTGACATAGCCTTGACCGAGAAACGCGATGATCTGGATGTGCGTTTCCATATTAACTTCACATCGGGCACGCACGTTATGGCCGGTGCAGCATGTTGTGCCGCATTCTACATCGGTGCTGACCTCTATTATGTAATGAATAAAGATGAGCATGAGGGACTGACGGCCATGGATGAGATGAGGGTGTTCTCTATCCCCAGCATGCCTGATGTCAGCTCGATCAAGGGGATATCCAAGGATGTGCTCCTGAAGATTAACGATAATGGCTCAATGATGAATTCCGAACTGCTGGGATGCGCCAATGAACAAGCGAATGTGCTGGGTTATCACACGGGAGTTTTGAAGAGGATGGGACTTATCGAGGATGAGAGGAAGGGAAACAGGGTCAGATGGAAATGCACCTATGCAGGGAACATAGCGTGCAAACTGATCAGAAGGCCAGTCTCCAGATGATTCCTCTGAATTAGAGGGGTCTTGAACGATCCTTCGACCTTCCATTCGTTGGAGTAAAAGCGGATCAGATCCTAAGCGGTCTGGCCGAATTCCGGGTTCGATTCTACGATCGACACGTTGCTCAGGAGCTTGATAATGTTAGTTGTATCTTCAGTGACCTCGACTAAATGAGGCAGGTCACTGAAAATCGTCCTT
>ERZ1026850.1376-NODE-1376-length-12737-cov-4.371077_pt1 | contig 12737 bp, 10 predicted proteins | sample MGYA00380155_ERZ1026850 | MGnify/ENA primary metagenome ERZ1026850 (study PRJEB33269, sample SAMEA4719791) | human gut metagenome | biome: human-associated habitat; feature: organic feature; material: feces | place: Cameroon | collected 2013-10 ... | reverse complement strand
TTCCTGAAAAGCGAGTGCAAAGGTATAGCTTTTTGGGATTCCCTCCAAACTTTTGAAGGAAAAAATGAGGATTTTATGCGAAGTTTTCGGATTGTTTGACAAAAGAGAGACAGGCGGGGGCGGTACACCTTATATTATTAGAGGGGCTTGGGGGCTGGGGGCTTACAAAGGGGCGGCGGAGCGCAGGCTAACGGGTGGGCGCAAATATGCGCCCAAAGGGAACGGGAAGGACGAAAAGGAGAAAAAAGGGCGTGCAAAAGGAAAAAGAAAGAGAGAAAAGGAGAGAAAAAGATGAAAGGAGGATCACTAACGGGTGGGCGCAAATATGCGCCCAAAGGGAACGGGAAGGATGAAAAGGAGAAAAAAGAGCGTGCAAAAGGAAAAAGAAAGAGAGAAAAGGCCGAAAGGATGATCAAAAGCAAGCCAAAGGAGGATGAAAGGAAGATGGAAGATGATCAAAAGCAAGCCAAAGGAGGATGGAAAGAGGATGAAAACGGGACGGAAGGAGGATGAAAGGAGGACGCACCTCTGCGAACGCCACCGAAAGATTGCGACACACCTCCCCCAAAACTACACGTTTGTTTTCAACAGCAAGGATGTTTGGCGCAAACACGCGAATCTCAGCGCATTTACATAACCACCTATTATTCAACACCTTACATCAGCAAGCGCACCTTCGATCCTCCACACTCCACGTTCCACGCTGCGGTTAGGCATGTTTCGCACCCCGGAACGTGCCTAACCGCACGACGAAAGAGGCCCGATCGAGGCGAGGGTGGGCATCTTTCGCAACGCGATACATGGCCTATCGCAACGCGCAGCTCCGTTTGGCCAGCCGCGATCGCGCAAAAAAGGGATTTTCGCTCGCTGGTTTGCACAAAAACACGACACAACTTTTTAACCAAAAAGCATAACAAAGCATGATGCGCGGACTTCCATCCCAACATCCACTGGCAACCGTAAGTCAGAAACAACCGGATGAAAAAGGACCTCTTTATGCGCTGAACACCAAAAGGCGAAAGCAGGAAAAGGGAATGAGAAAAACCAAAGCGCCCTCCCCTATCTTATTATCGATGGGGAGGGCGCATGTTATCAGAAACTAATTAAGGCAACTCTTCTCGTTGCTTGGGGATTGCAAAACCAATGACTCTCGCAGTTGGGGAGTGCTTCGATCAAATCTTCCCGCAGCCTGGGGAGTGCATAGGCAAATGACCTATCATAAGCCGATGGCCATTCGTCGTTGAAAGGCCTTCCATGGAATTGAGGTGCGTTACCAGAGGTGGGCTCCTTTAGGCGTGTACTGAGAGGTATTTGCCTAAGGGCACCTTCCGAAAAGTATCGCCATGCGGCGGTTCCTGAAGGAATTTGCCGATAGTTGGTTGCCTAAAGGCTTCCACCCCAACGGTATTCACCCCAAAACCATGGGTTGCTATATGATTTTGGCCTATTCAACCCCAATCGGTCATGAGACCGAAATGGGTTGAAGGGAAGCGATTACCACAGACTCATGTCTTTTTGGTATCCGGCCCAGTTGGTGCTCTTCTCTTGAGGCGCACTGTACTCCTCCTCATCTGCCCACAGGTTATGGCTTGGGTTGTTGGGCTTGGCATCAGCCCAATCGGTAACAGATGCTGACAACATGGAGCACCTCGCCTGCACATTCACCACCTCTGTGGTGGGGCTAATATATTTCTTCATTTTCATAATGCTCGGTGTTAAATCGTTAGTAATCAGGTTACCAGTTCGTTATTATCGAACCATCACCTTTGTTCCATTCACCACATAGATGCCGCTTGGCAGCTTCACAGAGTGGGACTCGCCAGCCTTGAGGGCCTTCACATCGATGGTCTGACCGCTGACGTTGCGCACATTGACGCGCAGATCCTTGGTAGCCTTGACGGTGAGTTGTCCTGCCTGAGAAGAGAACACGAATCCAACGTTATTGGCGTCGCTTGTCACCTCTTGGATGTCGGTCGGGTCATTGTTAGGCTCGAGCGAGATATTGATGTAACTGATGTTGCGTGTGCCTGTGCCCGTGCAATCGTAGTAAGAGCGGAACGGCAGCACCTTGACCGTGTTGGACATCTCGAGTGCCAATGATGACACAAACTTATCCTTGTTGAAATAGAAGATGCCCTTCGTCCTATCGACCTCGGCTCCAGAGAAGGTGGCCTGCGGTATGAGATCCATGTTCTGGCCATCGACAGTTCCTGAAGAGGCAAACCCCTGGATGGTACGACCCACAGGCGTCTTCACGATGGTAGAACCCCGCTGACGCAGGATAAACATCAGCTTCGCTTCCTTCTCCGTCATCTCAGCCCTGTCGATGCGCACAATGTAGGCGTCGTTCGGTTGGGTTGTCTCCACTCCCACGTAGCGTGAGAAGTGGCCGTCGATATCGGTGAAGATCAGCTCACCGCTTGAGTTAGGCTTGCTGAAGGCATTGGTGGCGTTCATCTGGTAGAAGGTGAAGTCGCACTTGTCGTCGGCATTGCTGTACTGTCCCGTCTCGGTGTCGATAGCCACGGTGAACGGCAGCACAATTGACACCCACTTCTTCGTGTCGTTGTTATGCGCCACGAATCGCTTGTAGCTCACCTCATTGGCCGCATTGATACGGATGTCGTAGGGTGAGAAGAAGGGCCACTGGTCCTCGAGCACGATGTTGTTCTCAGCGATGAAGTCGTCGCCAGAGAGCGACTTCGAGGCCACGTTGTCGTGGTTGTCGGTAACACCCGTAGGCAAGAAGATCAGTGCGTTCATACCGAGTTTACTCTTCAGGTCCTCGAGCTGACCCCACGCCACATTGTTGCTACTGAAGAGCAATGAGTTGACATTGCTGGCGTCGAAGTAGAGGATATGGTTGGCGTCGACAGGTGCGTTGGTCTTATGCGCTGCGATGTCGGCGTTGATCTGGTCGATAATCTGCCTGGTGAAAGCATAACCCGTTCCCTCGGGGAGCAATGAACCTGCCTCATCCTTCAGTCGGAGGGTAGCGCCCACGTAATAGTTCTTGTCGGGACCTGTAGGAATGACCGCGTCGTCGTAGACCTTGGTGTAAGTGATTTCAGGCTTGTAGTCGACGGTGGTCAACTTGAGGTCGGTTGAATAGTAGGCGTAGATGGCATGGCGCGGTGTGGTGGTGGGTGCGATGTTGTAACGCGTCTCGTCGCAAACCACGATGTAACGCTTCACATAGTTGTCGTCATTGTTGGCAACCATCTCCTTCCACTGTCCGCCCTGGGTGTTGTATGCCGCGTTCGAGTAACGGTACTCCTCATAATAGAAGGTGCCCGAACCCGTTGAGCCTGCCTTAAACTTATCAGAGTTGTTGCAGTAGAAGGCCTTGTCGCCAGCCACAGCCACTCTCACCTTCTTGGTATAGTCGTAATCGGCAGCCTCGCTGCGATGTGCCTGCAGGTTCTCACCAATAAGGTTGTAATAATCAGACTTTACGAAATGATAGCGCGAATGTTCACCCACCTGTCCAGCAGGATAGGTCTCGTCGGCGCTCTTGGAGTGCAATCCGTCGAACGCAAACCTCAGACCTGTTGTGCCAAAGTTTGACGGCACACCGAAGTCCACCTTACCATCAGTGCCAATGGTGAAGTCGTCGGCAAGATACTGTTTCTTCAGTGCCTGCTCACCCGAGGGCTGTGTGCACGTAATGTCCATCTTATCGATGTAAGGATTGAGCGCCTCGAGCTGCACCTGGAAGCAGACGTACGCCTTCTGTCCTTCCTCCAGACCCTCGATCTGCAGTTTGATGGCGTCGTTGTTTATCTTCTCTAAGACGAGCTCGCCCTCAGGATGTTCAGCGCTCGCTTGACCCTCATGCTCGACGGTTGTACCAGTCTTGTCGAAAATCTTTATAGTAAATCCCGTACTTGATGCCTCGGTAGTGATTGTATTAACAACTACAGCCATTCCCTGGGCATAGTTGTAAACACCTTTTCCGTCAGCGTTACAAGAAACGAAATACGTTTCCGCTCCACTACCAATGAAGAGGTTCAAACCTTTAGTATTGTATACCGCCGCATTCCAACTTCTCGTTGTAACATCCAAGTAATAGAATCTCTTATTATTATTCGTAGTATAGTTGTGGGCTAAATAGTATGTATTATATCCACTTTTTGTATACACCTTTCCATCTGTGCCATACGTCCAAACCACCTTATTAGCAGTGAATTCCAAAGAGTGATTCATGTAACGTCCATTACCATCAGTAATATAAATCTGGTCACCTTTCTTAAAGTCCACGTGCTTAGCACTGTTGGCATACACCAAACGTGCACCCACAATGCGGTAACCTACAGGTATACGTTGACCATTTTCGGCGAGTGCGTCTGTCGGCGTCTCCAACCAATAGGTGTTATTCTTCAGACCAACAAACGTAAGCTTACCGTCATTCGATACCGAAGCGATGCTACCATCACCTGGGGTGCCTGCCACAGCTGTACCACCAACCACTCCTTTTTCGTCGTATAAAAGGAAATCGGCCTCGAGGTCCTTGATGTTGTTGTAGTCGTACTTAAAAGAGGTATAGTCTTTGACCGTCTGTATCTTAATAGGTCCATAATCCACACGATTGGTTTGGAACGGCAAGGCAAGACAACTCACAGCACTGGTGAACGCGTCGGGCTCCGCCTGGAGCGACTCGTTGAACTTATCGGTACACTCAAAGGTAACAACGAATGACACGACATCAATTGTAGAACTTCCTTCTCGTGCATAATCATGATCCTGCTTGAAATAAAGGATGTTGCCCATGTCCGAATTGTTCATCGAAGTTCTTTGCATGGTAACCCCCTCACTCCCAGACTTTTTAATCGACACGGACGCGTACTCTGTGGTGAACGAAGCATCCATTTCTTTCAAGGTTGTTGCCACTGGCGAAGCATCATTAGAGTTGATGACCATCTTGTAACTCGTGAATCGGTAACCCTTAGGCAACGACAACGACATGTGGTTGACAGTATTTCCCTGTCCAGAGATGAAAGTCAACTTGTCGCCCATAGCTGAAACGTTGTTGGCATGTACCTTCATCAAACCGGCAGCAGTGATGGTTGCCTCATCGGACGTGATAAGGGTCATGGGCAACTGGTTATGAATCCAAACTCCGCCAAAATTCTCCTTATGGCTCTCAGTACCATAACTTGCAGCCGAAATGACATTACCCGTCTTCGGGCTGATGCTGACTGTCTGGGCGGCTGCCGCCATTCCCACCGTCAACAGAACTGCAGTTGCGGCGCATCTGATCACGCTCCGGCAACTTGAAATCAATAATTTTAACTTTTCCATATAGCAATCGAATATTGTTCTTGAGCGCAGCCTCGACCAACTGATCAAGAGTTAAACATTATTATATAATAGGTGTCGACCTTTGCATATCATTTACGCCTTGCTCTCTGTTTTACGGCTATTAGGCGTTTCGGTTATGGTTTCTCGGTTGGGTCGCCACACGCCTCCCCGAATTTTGTCGTTACAAAGATAGCGTAAAAAATCATCAAGAACCTTACAATTTCTTTCATAGATGTAACATCTGGAGTGTTACATTGTAACATTTGAAAGTCGCATTTTTGTAGCATTTCGCAATGCTACAGTTTCATTCCTGCAAAATTGAAAATGTGACACCACAAAAAACGTCCACCGAGGCTCACCGCGAAAATGTTACAAACCACGAAAGCAAAAACCCGCTCAAACACAGTCCATTACAGACTAATGTTGTAAGGAATCCACCTTTTGTAACATTTCACATAAATGAGACAATAGGCAAGAAATCATCGTTTTGTAACATTTTCGATGAAAAAAAATGGTGTTACATCCCTTGTTTTGTTACAAAAATGCGCTATCTTTGCAAACAGACAGTTAGCATACGGACTGGGGCAAATCAGAAAACCAAGAAATTCGTTTGCACCATTACTATGAAATGGCAGTAGCCGCACCCATGCGGTAGGCACAACCTAATATGAAAGGAGCAGCTTATGAAACTACCTATTAAGATCGCTCTCTTTCTCATGGCCTTACTATCGGTCATGGTCGCTTGCACGAGCAAGGACGCATCGCAGAGAGCCACACAGACGAATACCGACAAACGTTATTCGTACGAATACGTTAAGAAAATCAGCGTCACACAGCCTAAGATGGCGTTGCAGGTGTTGCAGCACGCCGAAGAACATAAGTTGATGTCGCCCATCGACATCAACATCCTCAGGAGCATGGTGTATTACAACTCGACGCTCGACTACAAGAAAGCCATTTTTTACGCCGAGGCCGCGCTCAACGACTCGGACATCAACAACCGCCCTGAGCAGCTGATGAGCCTGCTGTACATGGCCGCGCTGGAATATTACAACTGCGGCAACTACGCCAAGTGCCTCAACATGGCCGACCGCGCCATCACTACCGGCTACAAATACGACAACCGCCAGCTCGTTGGCCAGGTGCTCACCACGATGGGCCAGTGTCACAGCGAGATAGGCAATGTGGGCCATGCCATCAACTGCTTCGACCGAAGCATCATCATCTTCAAGGGCGAGGTGAAGAAGTCGCCCAAATGGAACCTCTATTACGCGCTGACCACCAGCAACGCGCTGAAGGCCAACGCCTACCTGGAGATGAAACAATACAAGGAACTTTTCCTGATGAAGACCGAATATGAGGGCACGCTGAAGAAGCTGAACACCCTGCCTGAGGGCATCAGCGGCGTGAACGACCTGGCCAACGCCACCTTTTACTCCATCTACGCCATCGGCTACGAGGAGACGGGCAACCACGCCCAGGGCAGCGCCCTCTACGACAAGCTCATCGTGACGCGCGCCGCCAACACGCCCGAGGGCGCCACGTTTGTTGTGCCCTACCTCATGCTGACCAAGCATTACAACGAGGCCCTGAGCAAAGTGAACGAGTTGGAAAGCGTGTGGACCCGTAGCGGCAAGGACACCATAGACTACAACTATATCCATAACATCTTGGCCAACAAAGCCAAGATATTGCAGGCGATGGGCCGCTACAAGGAAAGCTTGGAGACGGGCATACGCGCCTACGACCTCAACGACTCGCTCAACAGGCGCATCAAGGCCCAAAACGCGCTCAGGGTGTCGGAGCAACTGGGCAAGAAGATGCTCAAGAAATACATTGAGCGACAAGACACCCTTCTGAGAATCAACCACATCGCCAACATCGTCATTGGCGCCCTGCTCGTGATTTGCATCGGCCTGATGATTATCGGCTTCCGCATCAACAAGAAGCTGAAGGCCAAGAACCAAGCGGCCTCCACGCTCGTCAACGAACTGCTGCTATACAAGAAGCAGCTCATGGAGCACTTGGCTGCCGACGAAGCCAACAACGCGAAAAACAATCGCAAGACCCTTGAGGCCAACGACGACAAGCAACAGCAGTACGACGAGTTCCTGAGGATGGAGAAAATGGTTATCGACAGGGGCCTGTTCCTCCAACCTAAGTTGGAGCGCTCGGATGTGGCGAAGGAGATGGGCATTTCCACCAGCCATTTCAACGAACTGTTTGCAAGGTTCTCCGACCAGTCGTTCACCAACTTCATCAACGACCTGCGCATGGAGCATGCCGCCAAGTTGCTGAAGAACAAGTCGAACTACACCATCGAGGCCATCGCCAACGAGTGTGGCGTTCCCATCCGCCAAACCTTCTATCGCCTGTTCTCCAAAAAGTTTGGCATGACTCCCGCAGAATACCGCAATGTGGTTGCGGACGAGTAAAGTTAAGATTTAGGGACATTCCTAATATGGGAATGCCCCTCATTTATTACTTGCGGCAGAAGTCGGGAACGGCTACCGGCACCGACCCTTGGCTGATCGACAGCTCCGAGAGCTCAACCACAGCGCACCATTCGGCCAAGTCGTACACATCCATGTCAAGCGGTCGGCCCTTGACCAGGCAGTCTACGAGACGATAATCCATGATGTAGGATATGCCGCCGCGGTTGTCGTATTGCTCAGCCGTGTGGCGCAAGCTGCGAATGTCGTCGGGCAGAAAACGCTCGATCATAGCTTCCACCTCATCGCGCCTCACCTCCTTCTCTCCTATCCAAAGTTGCTCCACAGGGTACTTATCAGCATAACCCTTCGTTCCCACCAGTCGGTAGCCACGACTATAGGGTCGCGGTGTCTGCACATCGTGGCTAAGCAGTAGGGTGCGCCCCAAGGCGGTGCGCATCAGCGTGGTAGTTACAGCGCCATTGGCAAAGCCGTTGGGCGCGGTCGATGTTGATTCCGCCTCATCTGCCACGATGCTGGCGTGGTGCTGGCATACGGCGGGCGACGGTGTGGTGTCCATGCTCACCAAAGTACGTAGCGTGTCGCCACGATGCACGCCCATGGCCAGGCACACAGGCCCCAGCCCATGGGTGGGATAAACGTCGCCCCGGTGAACAGCGTTGTAACGCAGTCGCCAAGGCTCCCACCGGTCGCCCAGGTTGTGGCAATAACCACCCTCACCATGCACCACCTCGCCCAATAGGCCGCGTTGCGCCATGGCCGCCGTGGCCAGTTCAAAATAGTCGTAGCAACAGTTCTCGAGCATCATGCAATGGAGCTGTTGGCGCTCGGACAAATCCACCAACTGCCATGCCTCACGGATGGTCATCACCGCCGGCACCTCCACCGCCACATGATGACCGTGCTCCAAGGCACAACAAGCCATGGAGAAATGGCTGGCCCAATCGGTACACACATATACGAGGTCGAGATTGGGCATGTCGCACAGTTGCTCCGCCGACGAGAAGGCCTGCGCAGCGGGTCGTCCATTGTCGCGCAACAGTTGCTGCACATCGGCCACGCTATCGGCCGACAGGTCGCACACGGCCACAATGTCGGTGCGTTCCAAGTGGCACCAACGCATCACGGCCTCGCGTCCACGTTGGCCCAAGCCCACAAAGCCCACCCGCACACGCTCCATCGGCTGTGCGGCAAGTCCCACCACCGACCTTTGTCCAGCAGGTCGTGAGGGTTGGAAGGAGGAAACAGAATAGTGCTTCACGCTACAAATCATTTTTATAATAACGTATCGCTACAACCGATTATTTTAAGTCGAAGCCAAAAAACTTGCCCTGGAGGCTCGTCACATTCAACAATAATGTGTATTTTTGTAACGAAATGACTACAACTATCATCATCAGTATTGTGGCGGCCATCCTCATGGTCGCTGTGGGTTTCATCCTTGGAACCCGTGGGAAGAGTGGTCAGCGGGGCGACAACGCCGTGCTGCTCGACAACCTGCGCTCCCAACTGGCCAATCAGGACCAAAAGATGAAGCAGCAGGAACAAACGTTGTCCGCACAGCAAGAAACCATCCGTAACCTGACGGCCGAGCGCGATGTGCAAAAGGCACACGCCGACAGCTTCCGCGAACAGCTCACCTCACAGAAAGACGACTACGAGCAGCGCTTACGCTCGCAAAAGGAAGAGGCCGACGCCACCCTCAAGAGCGAGCGTGAGGAGCAGCAACGACGCCACAACGAGTTGCGCGAGGGTTACGACAAGCAACTGGCGGAGCTCAAGGACGCCTACGAGAAGCAGTTGGCACAGACCAAGGATGGCACGGAGAAACAGATAGAGGCGCTGCGCCTGATGAACAAGGAGCAGGTTGACAGCCAGATGAAACTCATCCGCGAGCAGATGCAAACCACCTCCGAGGAGGTGTTGAAACGCCGACAAGACGAGTTGGGCGAGCGCAATAAGGAGCAGGTGTCGAAGATCATCGACCCGCTGCAACAGAGCCTGAAGGAGATGCAGGAGGCGTTCAACCTCTCGAAGAGCCAGCAGAGCGAGGCGCTGACACGTCTCGACGAGACCATCAAGATCAACATGCAGAAGAGCGCCGAACTGGGCGAGACGGCCGACCGCCTGACACGCGCCCTGACGGGCGAGGTGAAGGTGCAAGGCAACTTCGGTGAGCTGAAGCTCAAGCAGTTGCTCGAGGACATGGACCTCAAGGAGGGCGAACAGTTTGACACGCAAGAGACGCTGCGCGACAAGGTGGGACGCTCGGCCAAGGGCGACGACGGCAAGGGCCTCATACCCGACTTCATCCTACACTTCCCGAACAACCGCCACGTGGTGGTCGACTCGAAGATGTCGCTCACCGACTATGAGCGCTACATGAACGCCGAGGACGGCAGCGTGGAAAAAACCGACTATCTCAAGGCCCACATAGCCAGCGTCAGGGCGCAGGTGAAGCGCCTGGAGAAGAAAGAATACACCAAGTATCTGCCCAGCGGCTACAACCGCCTGAACTTCGCCATCATGTATGTGCCCATTGAGGGTGCGCTCAACCTGGCCCTGCTCAACGACGGTTCGCTGTGGCGCGAGGCTTACGACCAGGGCGTGCTCATTCTCGGCCCACAGACCATGTATATGAACCTGCGCGTGCTGGAGATGATGTGGACCCAGGTGCGACAATTGAAAAACCAGCAAACGATGATCGATGCGGCCAACACCATCATCGACCGCGTGCAGGATTTCGGCATTCGCTTCATGGATGTGGAGTCGAGCATGAACGACACCCTCAAAAAGATGACCAAGCTGAAAATCACCACGGCCGACAATGGGCCCAGCATCATCACCGCCGCCAAGAAGTTGCTGATGGCGGGCGCCAAGGAGAACAAGAAGAAAAAGACGCTCGACGAGATGGACGAATCGATGTTCATCGAGAGCGACGCCGAGGCGACAGAAGAGCAAACGCAACCCAACAACAATTAAAACCCATAAAAACCCATATCATCATGGACGACAAAAAGAGGACATACGACACCGTAGTGGCCCAAGCCCAATGCCTGGTGGACGGCGTAACCAACCATGTGGGAGCACTTGCCAACATCACGGCCCTGCTCAAAGAGGCCTTCCCCTATTACTTCTGGGTGGGATTCTATCTCGTGAAAGACGACCAACTGCAACTGGGACCGTTCCAAGGTCCCGTGGCATGCTACACCATTGGCAAGGGACGCGGCGTATGCGGCACGTCGTGGGCACAGGCCCAGACACTCATTGTGCCCGATGTAGAGCAATTTCCCGGGCACATCGCCTGTTCCTCACGTTCCCGCTCGGAGATCGTGGTGCCCATCCTGCGCAACGGCAACGTGGTGGGCGTCATCGACGTGGACAGTGAGCAGCTCAACTCCTTCGACCCCATCGACCAAGAAGGCCTGGAGCGCATAGCCACCCTCTGCGAGCCTTTGGTGTAATCAAACCATAAAACAACATCCGGCATCTGGCCTTCATCTTGATGACACGACCGCTTGCTCTTTTCTTCAACCCCAATCAGTCATTAGACCAAAATAGGAGAAATAATACCATGAAAAAAGCAATTCTCCTCATTACCACGCTCCTCGCATTGGTGAGTTGCAGCGAGCGCACCCCACAAGACCTGTTCGACGAGGACAAGTCGGGGGTCGTATTGATCCTCAACGAGTATTACTACACCATGAAGCTGCCCAACGGCAACACCCTGTATTTCACAGGAATAGACGACGACGGAAGCCTTGAGAACCTGTCGGCGGACTACGACGACATCAAGGGCAAGCGCCAAACGCTTAGTGGCACGGGCTTCTTCATCGACAAACAGGGCACCATCATGACCAACCGCCATGTGGCCCAGCCCGCCATCGACAAGAAAGCCGTGAAGGAGAGCTACAACAGTTTGGTGGCATCCCTCAAGGCTTATTTCGGCGCCCAAATGGAAGAGTTGGCCGATCAGTACCGCACGCTGGAGAACCAGAAGAGCGACTGTGTGAGCTTCGACTTCTACGGAAACGCCTATCAGGACGAGGAGAAACTGCAAGCCATTACCACCCAACAGGGCGAACTGGAGGAACAGTTCAACCAACTGCGCGATGTGCGCGAGTCGATGAACGACCATGTGTCGTTAGACGAGTTGCAAATAGCGGTGGTTTGCGAGGTGGGCATTGCTTACAACAACACTTACGTGACCTCGAGCAGCGATTTGCTCGACAAGAACCCGTGTGTGGTGACGAAGGTGTCGGGCAAGGAAGACACCGACCTGGCGCTCATCCAACTGAAGAACAAGACCACACCCGAAGGGGCATACGTGTTCAATACCGACGGCAAGGCCGACGTGGGCCTGGTGGCCAAGGTGAAAGACCTGTTCTCCTCGCACAACGATGAGATTCTGCAAATCGACCAACAGTTGTACATGATTGGTTACAACGCAGGTCCGGTATTGGCCAACACCAAGCAAGGCATACAGGTGCAGATGACCAGCGGAAAGGTGACCCAACTGCCCGACGGCGACCGTTTGCTCTACAGCATACCCACCGTGCAGGGGTCAAGTGGTAGCCCTGTCATCGACAGCCAGGGCCGTTTGGTGGCGGTAAACTTCGCCAAGTTGGCCGCAAGCGACAACTTCAACTTCGGCATTCCACTCAATAAGGTGAAGGCTTTCCTCAAACCTTAGGGAAGAAAAGACACCTAAGGGGGATGGGCGAAAGAACGCATCGCATCTAAACGACTTTCTATTGTGCAATGCGGCTCACACGATCTCAACCACGGTGAGCACATTGCCCTGGACCGTGAAACGCACATCGCGGCCCTCAAACGGCATGCCATACGTCTTGTTAGCGTCGTTCTGATAATGGGGGCGTGGGTCGAGGGCCAGCACCTGGCGCAACACGGCGGTAGCGTCGGCACCCAACGTGGCCTCCATCTCGGGAGGCACGACCACCGTGAGCCGTTGCATGGGATGAC
>ERZ1026850.1373-NODE-1373-length-12778-cov-4.283738_pt1 | contig 12778 bp, 10 predicted proteins | sample MGYA00380155_ERZ1026850 | MGnify/ENA primary metagenome ERZ1026850 (study PRJEB33269, sample SAMEA4719791) | human gut metagenome | biome: human-associated habitat; feature: organic feature; material: feces | place: Cameroon | collected 2013-10 ... | reverse complement strand
ATGCCTACCTCTTCATCGAGGCTTTGGCAGACGGCGGCGTTGAAATGGGACTGAGCCGCGACATGGCGCTGAAGCTGGCAGCCCAGACGCTGGTGGGCTCGGGCAAGATGGTGCTGGAAACGGGCAATCATCCCGGCGTTCTGAAGGACAACGTCTGCTCCCCCGGCGGCGCGACCATCGCCGGTGTCCGGACGTTGGAGGAGAAGGGACTGCGCGGCGCTGTGATCGACGCAGTCATTGCCGGAGTGACGAGAATGAAGGAAGTGGCCGAAAACGCCTGAAAGGAGGGGGCGCAGGAAAATGTACTCTTTGGTATTGAAGAACGCAAAGATCATCGACGGAACAGGAAAACCGGCCTATACGGCGGATATCGGCATTGCCGGAGATAAGATCGCGGCCATCGGAAGCATCCAGCAAGAGGAAAACTGCGTGGACGTGAGCGGCAAGTTGGTGACGCCTGGCTTCATCGACCCGCATTCCCATGCGGATTGCTCGTTGTTCCTGTATCCCGGCTGCCAGAGCTATGTGCGGCAGGGTATCACCACCTTCGTGGGCGGCCAGTGCGGAGATTCCAACGCACCGATCCGCCGTTACTGGATGCGCAAGTACTGGGAATATGATATGTGGGACGAAATCGACCCCTTCATCTATGACCAGACCACCATTCAGCCTGTTGAGCGGGTGGTTGAGGGACTCTACCGCAAGGCCGGGATCGTAATAGACTGGCGCACCTTCTCGGAATACATCAATAAGGTAAAGAAACAGGGCCTTGGCTGCAACATGGTTGCTCTGCTGGGTCACAGTCAGGTCCGGGCGGATGTGATGGGCACAGATCAGAAGCGCGCCCCTACTCCCAGAGAAATGGAGGAAATGAAGGCGTGCATTGATGAGGCTATGAGCTGCGGAGCGTGGGGCATTTCCACCGGACGCGATTATCCCCCGAGCGCCTATGCAACGACCGAGGAAATCATCGAGTTGGTCAACTATGCCAAGCAGCACTACAACGGCATGTATTTCACCCATTGGAAGCGAACGGGCGTTCGAATCGGAACGCCAGAAAAGCCCGACAAGCTGGCGGGTATTACAGAGGCGCTGGAGATCGGACTGGCGACAGGCGCCAAAACGCAGATATCCCACATCTCCACTGGCTTTGACATCTATCCGCCCAACCCGCAGATGGACGCTTATGCAGCCAAGGTCACACTGGATATCTTTGACAGCTATCTGGCGCGTGGTGTGGATGCAGGCTTTGATGTGATCCCGGGCCACAATGGCGGAATTCCCATTCGCCCCTATCTGGTGTCGTGGTTGATGCCTTGGCTGCGGCAGGCCGGGTCGCTGGCAGGACTTGTCAGGAATCTGCGCGCAAGCGACTTCCGGCGCAAGCTGATCGACCTGCTGGAAAGAGGGGAATGGTATCCGCTCAGCGCGCAGGCCAATCCGCTTTGGGATGTGACGATTGTGGTGCTTCGCAGCGAGAACCGCTCCTATCTGGGCAAATCCATCCGTCAGATCGCCAGAGAGCGGGGACAGAGCTCTCTGGAAACGATGATGGACTTGCTGATCGAAGATCCCCGGATGATGGTGGAAGAATTCAAAAAGACGGACGAGGAGATACGTACGCTCCTGTCCCATCCGAGAGGTTTCGCCTGCACGGATACCTACGCTTTCGATCTGGAGGGAACTTACGGCTGCGGGATGGAGGTGCCGGAGATTCTGCCGCATCCCCATACCTACTGCGCGTTCCCCAAGGTCATTCAGCGCTATCCGGCGGCCACGCTGGAGGAGACCATCCACAAGATGACCGGCGCTGTGGCCAACTTTATGGGCATCACCGGCCGCGGAGAACTGAAGGAAGGAAACTTTGCAGACATCGTGGTCATGGACTACGAAAATCTGAAGACCAACGAAAACTATATTGAGCCCCGTGTGTATCCCGAGGGAATCGACATGGTCATTGTAAACGGCTGTGTGGAGGTAGACGACAGCGGCTTTACAGGCCAGCTGGGCGGACGGGTTCTCGACCATCAAAACTAAGTGGAGGTAGAACACAATGTATGAGAATTTCTATGTAATCGACGGCTGCGCCTTCTGCGAGAGCGATTTCACAGGCGTGACAAAGGAAGTTAGGGAATCTCCCCTGACGGCATTCTTCCTTACGACTCCCGGAGAGAACGAGAGCCTTCAGGCCTGTGTCAGCAAGATCGGCGGCATCTACAACATGACCGACGACCCCGCTTCCGGTTTGAAAATCGTCCGTACCATCGCCGACCTGGAAGCAGCCAAGGCAGAGGGGAAAACCGGCATTATCCTGGCCTTTCAGGATCCCCACTGCATCGAGAACTCTCTGGATCACCTGCGCGCCCTGTATGAGCTTGGCATCCGCGTCGTCCAGATGACCTACAACAAGGCAAATTACATCGGCTGCGGTTGCCTTGAAAGCCATGACAGTGGCCTTACCGATTTCGGTCGGAAGGCGCTCAAGGCGATGAACCGCTACGGCATCGTGGCAGATGCATCCCACTGCGGCCCGCAGACGACACTGGACATCATCCGCTGCAGCGAAAAGCCGGTGGTGATCTCTCATGCCGGCGCCTATGGCGTGACGGAGAATGTTCGCAACAAGAGCGACGAGATGCTGCGTGCGCTCAGAGACAACGGCGGCGTCATTGGCGTTTCCCCTTGGGGTCCTCTATGCTGGAAGAAGGAAACCGGCAAGCGCCCCGAGATGTCCGACTATCTCGACCATGTGGACTATATCGCAAATCTGATCGGCATTGACCACATCGGCTTCGGCGGAGACAGCACGCTGGACGATAACGAGGACAAGAGCGGGATTGTGGAGCAGGCCACGCTGTACGCCCCCGTGGTGGAGGATTACAACCGTTGCGTGGGTGTGGACCCGGCAGTGCGCCATGCAGTGGGTGTTCGCGGCTCCTGGGAGATCGGCAATGTGATCGAGGCTATGAGAAAGCGCGGTTACTCTGATCAGGATATTGGCAAGTTCACCGGCGGAAACTTCATCCGCGTGCTGAAAGCAAACTGGAAGTAACCCTATTTTCACCTGAAACATACTGCGAGTAGAAGCTTTGCCCCATAGGCGCAAGACCGAGAAGCTGTGTGCGGGTTTTGCACATGGACATAAAATTCAAAACGATAAGGAGATCACGTTATGAAGAAGAAGTTATGGTGTATCGCGCTGTGTGTCATGATGCTTTTGACAAGCGTGGGCTGCTCGAATGGAGCCAACGACGACGGCGGAGAGTACAAGGACACGCTGGTCTACGCAATCCGCACGGATGTCCAGTACATGGACCCCCAGGTGCAGAATGACACCACCTCTGAGAGCGTGGTGAAAGCGCTTTACAACACTCTGCTCAAATTTGAGGATGACGGGTCTGTGGTTGGTGATCTGGCTGAGGACTGGTCCGTCTCGGAGGATCAGCTCACCTGGACGTTTAAGCTTAAGGAGGGCGTAAAGTTCCACAACGGCAAGGAGATGACCGCCGAGGACGTCAAGGCCACCTTCGAGCGGGCCATGTTCGCGGAGGCGGGCGGCCTCCGCACCACTGAGATCATCAAAATGTTCACCAGCGTGGACGTGGTGGACCCATATACCGTGTCCATCACAACAGATGAGCCCTATGGTCCCATGGAGTCTTTGATGTGCAACATGTCTCTGGCCATTATGGATGCCGATTACATTGAAAAATACGGCATGGAAATCAACACGAATCCGGAGGCCGAAAACGGCACCGGCTGTTTCAAGCTGGTGAGCTGGGTGCGGGATTCAGAGATCGTTGTGGAGCGCTTTGACGACTATTTCGGTACGCCCGCAAAGCTTAAGAAAGTAGTCTATACCGTGATCCCTGAATCCGCTTCCCGTACGATCGCTTTGGAAACCGGCGAGGTGGATGTAATCGATAGGCCCTCCGAGGAGGATTTAAACCGCCTGGAGTCCGACACTGAGAATTACTCTGTAACCCGCAAGGAAACCATCAGCCAGCGCCTGTTCCGCTTCGGCTGCAACGACCCCATCATCAGCAACACCAAGGTGCGGCAGGCCATCGTCTACGCTGTTGATCGTGACGCCATCATTTCCGCTCTCTTTGAGGGTACCGGTTATCCCACCACCTCTCCCCTGGCCCCCGTAACCTTCGGATACAGCAATCTGGGTGTGATTGAGCAGGATTTGGACAAGGCCAAGCAGCTGCTAGCCGAGGCGGGCTATCCCAACGGCTTTGACACCAAGATCGTCACCTGCGAGCGCTATGCCAAGGGCACGCAGATGGCGGAGATCCTTTCCCAGCAGCTGGCCCAGGTCGGCATCAACGCCACGATTGAAGTGTGGGAGTGGAGCACTCTGAGCGCCAGCTGGGACGGCGTAACGCCGGACGAGTTCGACCAGCCCATCTTCATCATGGGCTCCGGCCCCTCCATGCGGGACGCCGACGGCGGCCTCCGCGGCCTATATACCACCAGCGAGAACGGCCTCAACGACCGGAACTACGGCTTCTATTCCAACGCCCGGGTGGATGAGCTGGTGGACGCCGGCATGCATGAGACCGATCCCGCCAAGCGAATCGAAATCTATAAGGAAGCAATGGAGATTCTCTACAGAGAGGATCCTGTGGCCTTCTGGCTGTTTGATATGTACGGACTGCTTGTCACCTCCTCCAAGGTGGAGAACGTGACGCTGAGCCCCATCAACACCATCACCTTTGAAAATGCGACCGTGAGAAAGTAAGCAACACTTCCGGCAGAGGCGAAAAGCCTCTGCCGGACCCAAAAACAGAGGAGAAATAAGCGTATGCTCAAATATGTAATCAGGCGGTTGATACAGACAATCCCTCTGCTGATTGCCATTTCCTTCGCAGCATTTATGATTATGCACCTGGTTCCGGGTGATCCTGTACGGAACATGATGGGTATCGAAGCGTCGAAAGAGGCTGTGGAAGCCGAGCGTGAGAGATTGGGTCTCAACGACCCCTTATACGTCCAATATGGACGGTTTATAAAAGGCGTCCTTCAGGGCGACCTTGGCACATCCATTTTTACAAAGAACTCCGTGACCGAGGAAATCAAGGATAAATTCCCCGCCACCATCAAGCTTGCTCTGGGCGCCACCATTTTCGCCAGCGTCCTGGGCATTTTGGCCGGCATCATATCAGCGGTAAAGCGAAACAAGCTGACGGACAACGTCTTAATGGTACTGTCGCTTCTGGCAGTATCCACCCCCTCCTTTTTCCTAGCGATGATTATGATGCTGCTGTTTTCACTGCATCTGGGCTGGCTGCCCAGTATAGGTCTGAAAACACCGCTGCACTATATTCTTCCCATCGTTACATTGGGCATGCAGTCCGTCGGCACCATTGCAAGAACCACCCGCTCCTCCATGCTGGATGTACTGGGACAGGATTATATCCGGACCTCCAGATCAAGAGGCATACCGGAACGGGTAATCCGCTACTCCCACGCATTTAAAAACGCCATGATTCCCGTAATCACCATTGTGGGCCTCCGTTTTGGCGGTCTGCTGGCCGGCTCCATGCTGGTGGAAACCGTTTTTTCCGTTCCCGGCATCGGCCGCTATATGGTGGACGCGGTGCTCAAGCGGGATTTCCCTGTGGTCGAGGGAACCATTCTGGTCCTGGCCACCACGTTTGTGCTTGTAAACCTGGTCGTTGACTTGCTCTATGCAGTTGTCGATCCGAAAATCAGATATGAATAAGGGGGCGAACAACTGTGACAGCTGATGTTTTTAAACGCTTTGCCAGAAGAAAAGTTTCCGTAGTTTGCGCGGTGATCCTGCTGCTGTTTTTGCTGATGGCGCTTGTTGGCCCCTATCTCTGCCGGTATGACCCCAATCTCCAGGACATCGCCAACAAGTACCAGCCACCCAGCATGCAGCACCTTCTGGGTACGGACAATCTGGGCCGCGATATGCTTGCGCGCATGGTCTACGGCGCCCGTGTCTCTTTGCTGGTCAGCTTCGTGGGTACCATCGTGGGCTCTGTCATCGGCGCGGCCCTGGGTGTCCTGGCGGGATACTACGGAAAATGGCTGGATTCCATAATCTCCAGATTCATTGAGTTTCTACTGGCGTTTCCCGGTCTGCTGCTGGCCATTGTGGTGGTGGCGATTTTGGGCAACGGCCTAGTCAACACCATGGCTGCCATTGCGTTCTACTCCATTCCCTACATAGCCCGCATGGTCCGCGGCGTGGTGCTGACGCTGAAAAATTCGGAGTATGTGCAGGCCTGCAAGGTCATGGGCGTTTCCGATACCCGGATCATCCTGACCCATATTGTTCCGAATTCTGTGTCGCAGATTATTGTCAACGTCACGCTGAACCTGGGCACCGCCATTCTGACCGCCTCCTCTCTGTCCTTCCTGGGGCTGGGCGTCACACCGCCCAATCCGGAATGGGGCGCGATGCTGTCCACTGCCCGCGACGTGATCCGCAGCTATCCTCTGGCGGCGATGATCCCCGGCATTGCCATTACGCTGGTGGTGCTGAGCTTCAGCGTTGTGGGCGACGGCCTGCGGGATGCCTTGGATCCGCGGCTGAAAAACGGTTAAAGGGGGACAACTCTGTGAACGAGAAAGTACTGGAGGTCAAGAACCTCAAAACCTACTTCTATACGGACGAGGGTGAGATCCCCGCTGTGGACGGCGTGGACTTCTCCTTGGAGCGCGGCGAAACGCTGGCAATCGTGGGCGAGTCCGGCTGCGGAAAGAGCGTGACCTCGCTGTCTATCCTGCGCCTGATCGCCACGCCTCCCGGAAAGATCGTTGACGGCGAGATCCTGTATAACGGAAGGGATCTTCTCAAGCTCAGCGAGAAGGAGATGCGTTCCGTTCGAGGCAATGACATCAGCATGATCTTTCAGGAGCCTATGACCTCCCTAAACCCGGTGTTCACTGTGGGAAAGCAGATCATGGAGTCCCTGATCTACCACCAGAACATGACCAAGGAGCAGGCGCGGGAGCGCGCGATCGAAATGCTCCGTCTGGTGGATATTCCGAATCCGGAAAAATGCATCAACAATTATCCCTATAACCTCTCCGGCGGTATGCGCCAGAGAGTGATGATCGCCATGGCGCTGGCTTGCAACCCTAAGGTGTTGATCGCGGACGAGCCCACGACCGCTCTGGACGTGACCATTCAGGCGCAGATACTCAAGCTCATGGCGGAACTGCAAAAGAAGACAGAGACGGGTATCATCCTGATTACGCACGACCTTGGCATCGTGGCGCAGATCGCTAGAAACGTGATGGTCATGTATGCAGGCGAGGCGGTGGAATACGCTGATGTCAGAAGTATCTTCAAAGATCCCCGGCATCCCTATACCATTGGTCTGCTCAAATCCATCCCGAGCATCCATGAAACGCAGAATGAGCTTTATACTATCAAGGGAATGGTTCCGAGCCCGAAGAATCTGCCCAAGGGCTGTTTGTTTGCGCCGCGGTGCGAATATGCCACCGAGCGCTGCTTGCAGGAGCGCCCGCCTCTCGCAGATATCGGAGAGGGTCGGAAACTCCGCTGCTGGAATTGCACAGGAGGTGAAAAGCATGCCTGATGTTCTGCTTTCCGTTAAAAATCTGAAACAGTACTATCCTGTGAAGATCGACAGTAAAAAGCTTTTCCCGCAGAAGGGATTTGTAAAGGCAGTGGACGGAATCAGCTTTGATGTGTACGAGGGCGAGACCTTCGGTCTGGTGGGTGAATCCGGTTGCGGTAAGTCCACCACGGGCAAGATGATCGTGAAACTGCTGACGCCGACCGAGGGAACCATTGAATACAAGGGGAAGAATATATTCAAGGTTACAAAGGAAGAGGATAAGGAACTCAAGAAGGAAATTCAGATCATCTTTCAGGACCCTTATTCTTCGCTCGACCCCAAGTTCACGGTGGGACGCATTGTGGGTGAGCCGCTGCTTGCTTATGGCGTACCGTCCGCAGAGCGGAAGGAACGGGTCATGGAGCTTTTGAAGCAGGTCGGCATCCGCGAGGATTTTTACAATCGGTATCCCCACGAATTCTCCGGCGGTCAGCGCCAGCGCATCGGTGTTGCGCGCTCGCTTGCGCTCAATCCCAAACTGATCGTCTGCGATGAGCCGGTTTCTGCGCTGGATGTGTCCATCCAGGCACAGATCCTTAACCTGATGGCAGAGCTTCAGGAGGAGTATAACCTGACTTATCTGTTCATCTCCCACAACCTGAGCGTTGTCAAGCACATCTGCGATCGAATTGCGGTGATGTATTTGGGCAACATTGTAGAGTTGGCTGACAAGGAAGGACTTTTTGACGAGCCCATGCATCCTTATACACAGGCGTTGCTGGATGCAATCCCCATCCCAGATCCCGATGTGAAGAGCATGTCCGGAAGCTTGAGTGGGGATGTTCCCAGTCCACTGAATCCGCCCTCCGGCTGTTGTTTCCACACGCGTTGCAAATATGCCACAGCAGAGTGCGCGGAGAGGAAGCCTGCCCTGACAGAAGTGAGGCCGGGACATTTTGCGGCCTGCCATCGCTGCATGAAATCATCGAACTGAGGAGGAACGAGCATGAAAGATTCACTGTTGAGCCTGTTTCCGGCGGCGGAGTACGAGCGACGCCTTGAAAGAATCGTTGCTCAAATGCACGAGCGCGGGATCGATGCGCTGATCCTGACGAGCGATGAGAACACCTACTATTTCTCCGGACTTCGCAGCATCGTCTGGTGCAGCAAGGTTTCCACGCCGGGCGTCATGGTGATTACGGACGATGGCAGTACGGCTATCGCCACGGCAAAGGGCGGCGTGGAAACCGCCAAAGCGACAGCCTCTGTAGAAGATATCCGTTGCTATGGTACAGATGAGTATCCGAGCTATGCTAAGGCCATTGTCTCGCTGCTGGCCGAAAAGGGGAAGCTTCAGGGCCGCGTGGGTATGGAGTTTGGCACGGGGCATAAAATGCACCTGAATTATGACATGACGCAGCAGCTTTTTCATGAGCTGCGCGGCGCTGAAATGATCGATGCCGCAGAGATTCTCTGGAAGGTGAGGTCGATCAAGTCGCCGCTGGAGATTGCGGCGCTCCGCAAGGCCTGTGAGATCAACACCATGGGCATAGAGCGTGGCTTTGATCAAGTCCATTCCGGCACGACTGAGCTGGAACTGAACGCCATGATTATGGAGGAATACTACCGCCTAGGGGCGGAGTTCTCGCTGACGTTAGGCGTGCGTGCGGGCGCAGACCGATACTCTCAGGGGAACTGTCCGCCTTCCCGCCGCCCGATCCGGGAGGGGGAAATCATTCTGGTGGACGGCGGCCCATCCTACGATGGCTACGTGTCAGACATCATCCGCGAGGCAGTGATCGGAAAGCCTACGGAATATCAGCAGGAAATGTTTGATGTAGCCAGAGAGGCGTGTTACCGGGGAATCGAGGCCATGAAGCCGGGACGTCCCATCCGTGAGGTTGTTAAGGTAGTGGATGACTTTATGGACAACAGCAAATTTGCTGAGGTCAATGTCTACCGCCATTGGTGCGGTCACAGCATCGGCGTAGGCGTCCACGAATATCCTATGCTGGATTCCTCTACAGACACAGAGCTGGCACCCGGTATGGTCTTTGCCATCGAGCCCTATATCTTCCAGCAGAATGTGGGAAGTCTGGGAATCGAGGAAAATCTTGTGATCACCGAGCACGGAGCGGAGTTGTTGACGCCCTCGAACAGCGAGCTCAGGCGGCTGTAAAGCTGCTGCACGCGCGGCGGGGCAGAGGGTATCCGATTCTTATATTCTTATGCTTGAAGGAGCAGGACATGCCAAAACAGAGACGAAATCCGAAGCGTATCCTGAGTACGGCCGGTGCGTTTATTGCCTTTATGATCGGCTCCGGTTTTTCCACGGGGCAGGAGACCTTGCAGTATTTTTCCTCCTATGGCCTTTGGGGGCTGGGTGGAATCCTGATATGCTTGGTGCTGCTTATGTACGTTTCCGTCAGCTATGTGCAGGTGGGTTTTCGGGAGAAATTCTCCCGTCCCAGTCTCATTTACACCTATTACTGTGGGGAGCACATCGGAAGCTTTTTTGACTATTTCACGGTGGTTGCGATCTATCTTTGCTTTACGGTCATGATTGCTGGAGCCGGTGCTACGATGAAGCAGTATTTTGAACTGCCAACGGCTGTGGGCGCTGTTATAATCGGTGTTCTGGCTGGCGGTACCGTGATGCTCGGATTGAAGCATATGGTAGATGTCATCGGCAAGATTGGACCTGTGATCATTGCGCTGGTCATGATTCTTGGCGTGGGGGCGATCCTTCAGGGCGATCTTGGAAGCCTTGGGACGACTGCTGTCCGGATACAGGGAATGGATTTGATGCGGGCATCCTCCAACTGGGTCCTTTCCGCCTTCTCCTATGTAGGCATTTCCATTGTGTGGCTGGCCTCTTTTATGACGGCGCTGGGTGGCAGCGCAGAAAACGGCTGGGATGCAAGCATCGGCGCAGGGCTGGGCGTGACCGCCTTCTGTTTCGGTATGCTGATTATGGATGTCGCCCTGATGCTCCACATTGATCTGGCGGCGGGAACGCAGATTCCGTCTCTGGTACTGGCCGAGGGAATCAGCCCTCTGCTGGCGGGTGCCTTTACGTTGATCGTTACCACGGGCATCTATACGGCTGCAGTTCCCCTGCTTTGGACCGTGACCTCCCGGCTGGCGACAGACGGAACGCCCAAGTTCAGAACGATCACCTTTGTGCTGGCTGTGGTGGGCACCGCGGTGGGTCTGCTTATTCCTTTCAGTAAGCTTGTAAATGTTGTGTATGTATTGATTGGATATCTGGGATTCGTATTGCTTGGATTCATGCTTGTAAAGCAGCTGCGTGGGATTGTCCATGGGCAAAAGAAATCCCGGAAAAGTGACAAACTAAGTTGTTATTAAATAAGAAATGCGGTAAAATGAAAGCAGCGAGTAGACGCCTTTGAAATGCTGCCTTGTCAGTATACTCTATTAAATATTAAAGGAGACAACATGTTAGGTAACATTATTAGGACGGAGAGAAAAAAAATGAACGTCACGCTGAAAGAACTCTCTGAACAGGTGGGCATCACGGCGGGAGGGCTGTCGCAGATCGAACGGGGAGAGGTGGATCCCTCTCTGGCTGTGCTGCGGCGCATATCCAAAGCGCTTCAGCTTCCTCTGTATGTGATGTTCAGCGAAGAGAGTGGGAACTTCATTTCCCGCAACGGAAAGCGGCAGAAGGCCAACTTCTGCGATACCTACTCCTATGAATTCCTGACCCCCACGCAGAAGACGAGCGGAATCGAACCGAAGGTCGAGGTGGTCATGGTCACCCTTGGCGCCAAAACCTACGGCGATGATAGGCTTTCCGCCCATGAAGCGGACGAGTGCTTCGTGGTGCTCAAGGGCGAGATTGTTGTGGAGATGGAAAATGAGGATGTGCACCTCTTTGAAGGCGACAGCCTGTACTTAACGGAAGGTGTGCGCCACAGACTCTACAATCCGGGCGATATGGACGCAATCGGACTGTCCATTCTGTCCGCAATGATTTTCTGATATTCCCGGTTTTCATGTCTCGGGAAGGGCGGCTGTAGACTGTATGTCTGCGGCTGCCTTTCCTGTTCCCTCAGCCTTGCACACAGGCATAGAGAGTAAGAAATATCACAGGCCCGACAGTTCATTGACTGTCGGGCCTGTGATTGTTGTTTTTCGGATGCCTCAGATATCATAGCTCAGCGTCAGGTCGATGGAATCCAGCCCGTCCGGCAGGAAGGGCATTCCCTCGCCGGTGCGTGCGCGCTGAAAGTGCATCTCCTCGCCAGAGGGGGCGATGAGAATGGGGAAGGCAGCGTCCACGTCGCCGTCGATGACAGGCGCGGTGAGCTTTAAGCGCACGCAGTCATCCTCCATGCGCCAGACGCCGGCGCGGACAAGCTCGTATTCCTGATACTCCTGCGGCTGGAAGTAGACGTAGGCGGAGCCTGCGTAGCCCGGCTCGCTGTCGTCGGCAAGGAACTCGATGGCCCATTCCCCGCAGACCCAATGGGTGTTTTGAAGGCCTACGTTCGTCGGCGGCAGCCACCAATCGTCGCCCGTCGGCTCGCCGTCATCCCAGTCGCCGCCGTAGTCGAGGCCGGTCGTGTAGCCGAAGATGGCAAAGTCCATCAGCAGCGCCTCGCCGTCGTCGCCGATCGGTACGATGGGAATTTCATTTTCGTCGATCTGCGGCGTCCAGGTGAGCGCTGCGCCCTCGTTCGTTACAAGGGAGATCTCAATGTCCGGTTCGCCCGGGTCGACGAACACCAGCACAGGCTGGGCGCATTCCTCACGGTAGAGCACCTCGTCCACCTCGGGATGGAGGCCGTTGCCGCGCGCCTGCCATGTGATGTGGTTCACGGCAAGGCTGGTGTTCTCGTCGCGCGGCACGATGCAGTAGAGCTTGCCATAGCCCGCGCCGAGGATGAGATCATCCGGGATATCCAGCAGGAAGGGCAGCTCGGAGATAAGGTCACCGCAGTTTTCGCTCAGCCAGTCCGCCATCGCCGAGCGGTCGCGCCGCTCACGCTGGCCGAGGTAGGCCACCGCGCCGGTGATCTCATCGCTGTAGCTAAGGCAGTCGCGCACGCGCTCGAGAGATGCCGCCGCCTGCCTGGGATCGGATTTTACCGGCGACGCGCCGCCCTTGCCGCCGGAAAACGATTCTACGTCGATGTTTCCGCCGCCCGTTTCCGGCGCGTCGTCTTTCCCGCCGCAGGCAGTGAGGC
>ERZ1026850.1369-NODE-1369-length-12814-cov-5.288110_pt1 | contig 12814 bp, 9 predicted proteins | sample MGYA00380155_ERZ1026850 | MGnify/ENA primary metagenome ERZ1026850 (study PRJEB33269, sample SAMEA4719791) | human gut metagenome | biome: human-associated habitat; feature: organic feature; material: feces | place: Cameroon | collected 2013-10 ... | reverse complement strand
GTCCTTTACTTTCTGGTTCCGCAAATCCAGATAACGGTATTTCAACCGCAAATCTTCCCTTGTCTCCTTGGAGGTCATTACCTCGAAAGGAAGCTGCTTATATACTTTTCCTAAAATATCTACCTTGTGCGCCTCTAATTCGATGGTACCGGTAGGGATTCTTGGATTGTAAGTATCCTCATCTCTTTTCTCAATCAGTCCCTCAATGGATACGCTCATCTCTTTGGATAAGCCATCCAGAAGGGAAGTGTCACGCATAACAACCTGTAATACGCCGTACATGTCACGTAAATCCACGAAGGATACGCCGCCATGGTCACGGATATTCTCTATCCATCCGGCCACGCGGATTTCTTTGCCGATGTCGCTTTCGCTGACTGCCTGTAAGGTTACGTCTCTGTAGATGTTCTTTGTTGTCATTTTTCTTCTCCTATCCATTCATTTTGTGCGCATCCCGGGACTTTTTTTACAGAGATGAGATACCCCTGCACAAGTACGTGCACTTTCCTCTCCGCTATAACAAAAAAGTCCCGGAATACATTGGTTAAAATGTATTCCGGGACGGATAGTTATGTTATCCGCGGTACCACCCGCATTGGTAAACCGACACCTCCAACAAGGTGTTTCCTCGCTCTACCCACTCAAACACTTAACGCGTGTAACGTATTACCCTAGCGCGGAGATTTACATCCGGCGGTTCAGATAATCTGCTCCAGAGTGTTCCCATCCCTACTTCCCACAAACAACGCTCTCAGTCGGTGACGTCGTATTCCTGTCGCTTTTCATAAGGTGAGTCTCTTTCAATGCATTTGTTTTTTGATATTTTTTATATACCACACTGGCTTTCAAATTACAACCTCTGTGTGAAAAAAAATTCAATTTTTTCTGTCCTGGTAACGGAACTTGCCATCAGGAACCGTTATCCTAGAAGGACAGTTTCTTTAAACGGTCTACTGCTTCTACGGTATTCTCATAGCTGCCAAACGCTGTCAGACGGAAGTATGTCTCGCCGCTTGGTCCGAATCCGGAGCCTGGTGTACCTACTACGTTGGCATTCTCCAACAGATAGTCAAAGAATTCCCAGCTGGTCATGTTGTTTGGTGCTTTCAGCCAGATATAAGGTGCATTAACACCACCGGATACGGTAAATCCGGCACTCTTTAAGCCGTCCAGAATATAAGCAGCATTCTTCATGTAATAAGCTACCAGTTCCTTCGTCTCTTTCTTACCAGCTTCGCTGTATACTGCTTCTCCGGCTCTCTGGATAATATATGGTGCCCCATTGTACTTGGTTCCATGTCTTCTTGCCCAGAGGCTGTGAAGGGATACGTCCCCTACCTTTAATTCTTTCGGGATGACGGTAAAGCCAAGTCGCACTCCGGTAAAGCCTGCATTCTTGGAGAAAGAACGTAACTCGATGGCACAGGTTCTGGCACCCTCACACTCATAAATAGTATGTGGCACATCTGCCTCCGATATGTATGCTTCATAGGCTGCATCATAGATAATGACAGAGCCGTTCTTATTGGCATAGTCAACCCACTCCTGTAACTGTGCCTTTGTGATAGTGGAACCGGTTGGGTTGTTCGGGAAGCACAGGTAGATTAAATCCGGCACTTCCTTGGGAAGTTCTGGTGCGAAGTTGTTCTCTGCGGTACAAGGCATATAGATAACGTCACTCCAGTTTCCGGTAGCAGCATCATAGGTGCCTGTCCTGCCTGCCATGACATTCGTGTCAACATAAACAGGATATACCGGATCACATACGGCAATCTTATTGTCTAACGCAAAGATTTCCTGGATGTTGCCGGAATCACATTTTGCTCCGTCCGATACGAAAATCTCGTCTGCCTCAATCTGGCATCCTCTTGCCTTATAATCATTCTCTGCAATCGCTGTGCGCAAAAACTCATAGCCCAAATCCGGTGCGTATCCACGGAATGTTTTGGCATCTGCCATCTCATCTACTGCACTGTGTAATGCTGTGATTACTGCAGGGGAAAGCGGCTGGGTAACATCACCGATACCAAGTCTGATAATCTTCTTATCAGGATTTGCTGCTGCATAAGCATTTACCTTCTTACCAATGGTGGAGAAAAGGTAACTTCCTGGTAATTTCAGATAATTGTCATTTGCTTTGACCATGTTTCATTGCCTCCTCAATTCTATACCATTTCTGGTTCCTCTGTATGCTAGTTTATCTCACCCTCGAAGACAGTGGTTGCCGGTCCTGTCATATAGACAAGATTCTCTTCCCTGTCCCAGGTAATCTTAATTTCACCACCTAATAGTTTAACAGTAACCGTTTCATCCGTCAAACCATTTAAAACGCAGGCAACCACGGTGGCACAACATCCCGTTCCACAGGCTAATGTCTCTCCGGTGCCTCGCTCCCAGACACGCATCTGCACGGTCTGACGGTCTAATATTTTTACAAATTCTGTATTGATTCGCTTCGGAAATCTCTCATGGTTCTCGAAGTGTGGTCCGATTTTCTCTATCTTTAAATGCTCGACATCATCCATAAACACTACGGCATGGGGGTTTCCCATTGACACGCATGTCATTTTATATTCTTTTCCAAGCACTGTGACAGGTTCGTCCACTGCCTGCTCTTTTTCACAGACGACCGGTACGTTCTCTGCCACCAGCTCAGGTGCTCCCATGTTCACTTTGACACAGTCAACTTTTCCGTCTTTGAGAAAAAGTTTCAGGTACTTTATCTTGCCACAACTTACGACACTGATGTCACATTTATCAGTCAGTCCTTTATCATAGACAAATTTTGCCACACACCGAATCCCATTGCCACACATCTCCGCCCTGGTGCCATCCGCATTGTACATCTCCATCTCGAAATCCGCTTCCGTTGACGGATTGATAAAGATAACACCATCGGAACCAATTCCAAAATGTCTGTCGCTGACTCTTCTCACGAAATCAGGCTTCTCTTCGGGCGCAATTCTCTCCCTTGCCCCATCAATATAGACATAATCATTGCCACAGCCTTCCATTTTTGTAAACTTCATAGGAACCTCCATTCCGCACACTTGTTTTCTGCTTTCCTTACTTGTTTTCTTTCGATTGCTCACTACTTTTCCCTGTTGCTTACCAGTTTACCAAAACCCTGGCTACAAGAAAAGCGTAATCTCTGCATGCTGATATGTAAAAAGTGCTCTTTGTAACGTTCCTATCCACACATCATGGTCAGAACCATCTGGGCCGTTTCCACCATATTGGTACTGCTGTCCATGCTGCACTTCTGGATATAACGATGTGCCTCTTCTTCTGTCATGTTATTACGGTTCATAAGAAGTTCCTTGGCTTCTTTGATTAACGCCACTTCTTCCGGATTGCGTTCCTTGGGTTTCAGCTTCGCCCTCTTACGGCGGCGCAGGATGGTCTGGCTCATCATATCTATGGTGTTAATCAAATCATGCACTTTCAAGGGCATGGCAAGACACATGATATCATTACCCAGGCAGTCATTGAGCAGATTCTGGGATGCCATCAGAAGCATATCGAATCCCTGGGGCAGGCAGGCGTGTAATTCACTGTATATCATATCCGTCAGCTTATAGCCACAGATAATAATACCATCGTTTAAATCGTCCAACTGGCTGAGTGCCTGGGCACCGGTGGTACAGACTGCCGTTACCTGGAATCCGCTTCTTACCAGTACACCACGGATTCCCTTGGCATCTTCCAGCTTTGGCAATACCACTATGATATTAATCACACGCTCACCTCCTTTGCTGCTTTTCTTCCCTTACGCTGTCGTTTCCTTCCCCGGAAAACGCCTGATACGTTTTCCGGCTCCTGTATCCTTTAAAATACATTCAGGTACTCGTTTACTTCCCAGTCCGTTACCTGACAGCGGTAGCGATACCATTCATCCTTTTTCGCAGAAATATATTTTTCGTAAGCATGGTCGCCCAATACGTCCCGGATAAACGGGTCTGCTTCCATATCATAAAGCGCTTCAATCAGAGTGCCCGGAATCTCTTCGATGCCGCGCTCCTGTTTCTCTGCCTCGCTCATCTGGAAAATATTGCAGTCCACACTGTCCGGAGGTGTGATTCGGTTCTTAATGCCGTCTAAGCCTACCCGCAGGCATACTGCCAGTGCCAGATAAGGGTTCGCTGACGGGTCAGGGCAGCGCAGTTCGATTCTGGTGCCTTCCCCATGGGAAGCCGGAATCCGAATCAGCGGGCTTCTGTTGGTTGCACTCCATGCAATGTAGACAGGTGCTTCGTAACCCGGCACCAGTCTTTTATAGGAGTTTACCAGTGGATTGGTAATGGCAGTCATGCCTTTCATGTGTTTCATAATACCACCAATGAAATAATAGGCTTCCTCGCTCAGACCTAGTTTATCCCCTTCTTTGGCAAAAATATTTTTTCCGTCCTTCGAAAGGGACATATTGATGTGCATACCGGAGCCATTCACGCCATACTTCGGCTTCGGCATAAAGGTTGCATGCAGTCCGTGTCTGCGGGCAATGGTCTTAACTGCCAGCTTGAAGGTCATAATGTTGTCGGCAGTTGCCAGGGCTTCGTCATAACGGAAATCTATCTCATGCTGCGCCGGTGCTACCTCATGGTGGGAAGCTTCGATGACAAATCCCATTTCCTCCAGGGTAAGTACCATATCTCTTCTGGCATTCTCCCCAAAGTCCATCGGTCCTAAATCGAAGTATCCTGCCTTCTCATGGGTAATGGTGGTAGGCATGGCATTTTCATCCGTATTAAACAGGAAAAATTCGCATTCCGGTCCTACCTCAAAGGTGTAACCCATTTCCTTTGCTTCGGCAATCGCCCGTTTCAGAATATAGCGTGGATCTCCTTCAAAGGGCTGCCCATTCGGACGATACACGTCACAGATAAGGCGGGCTACCTTTCCCTGCTGGGGTCTCCAGGGGAAAATCTCCAAAGTGCTGAAATCCGGATACAGATACATATCCGACTCTTCGATTCTTGCAAATCCTTCAATGGAAGAACCATCAAACATACACTCGTTATCCAGTGCTTTCTCTAACTGACTTGCTGTAATCGCCACATTTTTCAGGTTACCGAAAATATCTGTAAACTGCAGGCGGATAAATTCTACGTCTTCATCCTCAACTAACTGTATGATGTCCTGTTTCGTATAATTCTTTCTCATAACCTCTTTCCTTTCTGTTTATCCATGCTATTTTATCGTAACTATCGTTTTTATCCCATAAACGCGCAAAAGGACATCCTTATTTGCACCATCGCAATAAGAACGCCCTCGTTCTGTACCATAATAACAGTTATTTTGTGCGTTTGTCAATTCCTGTTTTTCAAAAATACCACAGTCATATTGTTCCTGTGCCTGTCATAGACTAATAAAAAAGATTTCCTGTGGGGATATTCTATGAGTTCCAAAACCAAAATTGTCGTGCTTCATGTAAAAGAATTGATATATACCGGTATCTTTGCCGCACTTGGCATCCTCTTTATCATCCTGTTGATTATCATGTTCCTGCCCAAGGAGAAGGAAAAGGCAACAGAAACAAGTGCTGCCACCCTGACACAGACGACCTCCAACTCTTATGTGCCCGGTGTATACACAACCTCTTTGATTCTCAATGACAACGTTGTGGAAATCGAAGTCACTGTGGACGAACACAATATCAATTCCATCCGTCTGGTGAATCTTGATGAGGCTGTGACCACCATGTATCCTCTGATTCAGCCATCTTTTGAGGAACTTTCCAATCAGATTATAAAGAACCAGAGCCTTGAGGGCATTACATATCCCGATGACAGCAAATATACTTCCATGATTCTGTTAGATGCGATTACCAACTCCTTGGAAAAGGCACTGGAAAACGTGGGCGATGAAACCACAGACTCCGCCCAGTAGCATCCGGTGTACTTTCCGCTAATGCAGCTGGTCTAACTGCTGCAGCCAGATTGTGGCACAGGCATCTGACGGCATACGCAAATCTCCCCGGGGAGATACCGCCACACTACCAACTTTCGGACCATCCGGCAGACAGGAGCGTTTAAACTGCTGGGCGAAGAATCTCTTATAAAAGGTCTTCAACCACTTTAATATGACGCTCTTGTCATAAATGCCCTGGAAAGACTCACAGGCAATCCGGTATATCTTGACCGGCTCAAAGCCGCATCGAAGCATATAATATAAATAGAAATCATGCAATTCGTAAGGTCCTACCAGGTCTTCTGTTTTCTGGGAAATCACACCATCCACCGGCGGCAGCAGTTCCGGACTTACCGGGGTATCCAGCACGTCTAACAAAACCTCCTGTAATTCCCGGTTTTCGCAGGTATCCGCATAATACTGCACCAGATGGCGCACCAGTGTCTTGGGCACCCCTGCATTCACTCCGTACATGGACATGTGGTCACCGTTATAGGTCGCCCAGCCCAGTGCCAGCTCCGACATATCGCCGGTGCCGATAACCATACCATTTTCCCGGTTGGCAATGTCCATCAGTATCTGGGTTCGTTCCCTTGCCTGCCCATTCTCATAAGTAACATCCTGTTTCTCCATATCCTGTTTGATATCCCGGAAATGAATGGTTACCGCCTCTTTGATGTCCACTTCTTCCAGGGTGGTTCCCAGTGTCTTTGCCAGCTTGCAGGCATTTTCATAAGTCCTGTCAGTAGTGCCAAAGCAGGGCATGGTAACCGATGTTATCTTCTGTCTGTCCAGACCCAGCATATCAAAGGTGCGCACTGTGACTAACAGTGCCAGGGTAGAATCCAGTCCACCGGAGATACCGATAACCGCTGACTGGCAGCCAGTGTGTTCATATCGTTTCTTTAATCCATAAGACTGAATGGATAAAATTTCGTCACAGCGTTTCTCACGCTCTGCCTGATTGGATGGTACGAAGGGCTGTGGGCTGAAGGTTCTGGTGAGTTTCGTATCCTCCTGTTCCATGTGCACCGGTATTATCTGATAATTTCCCTGTTTCTCAGGCTCATACGTGGTCATGCGCCGTCTCTCATGGCGCAGTCTGTGGATATCGATTTCGGTATATACATTTTCCGGAACAAACCGCTTGGACTGTTTCAGGACAGTTCCGTTCTCTGCCACAATATTATGCCCACCGAAGACCAAATCCTGGGTAGACTCCCCTTCTCCGGAGGAGCAGTAGATATACGCCGCTACCAGCATGGCACTGGTGGATTTTACCAGCATTTCCCGGTAAGCGTCTTTTCCCACTGTCTCATTGGAAGCCGACAGGTTCACAAGCACCGTTGCCCCCGCCAGGGCATGGGAAGTACTGGGGGATTGAGGTACCCAGATATCTTCACAGATTTCACAGGCTATGGTCAGTCCTGCCATACTGTCTGCCTGGAATAAAAGATTGGTTCCAAAGGGAATTTCCTTTTCATCAAACCAGATAGTATCCGGCTCCTCATTGCCGGGCATAAAATGTCTCGCCTCGTAAAATTCTCCATAGGCAGGAATATGCCGCTTAGGCACGAAAGCCAGTATTTCTCCATCCTGCAGCACTGCTGCCACATTGTAAAGTTTATTATCCTTTTCCAGGGGCAGCCCGACAAAAACCAGGGCATCACTGCCTTCTGTGGCATCTGCCACCGTAAGGAGTGCCTCTTTTGCCTCCTGTAATAATAATTCCTGTAGGAATAAATCACTGCAGGTATAACCGGTCAGGCACAGCTCCGGAAAAACAATAATCTTCGCCTCCTGCTCTGTCGCCTCGGCAAGCAGCCTGCAGATTTCCTTTGCATTGGCACCAGTGTCTGCCACTTTAATCTTCGGGGTCATTGCCGCAACTTTTACAAATCCATGCTTCATGTCTTTCGCCTCTCTCCACTTTCTTCTTCCCTATTATATCTCCGGAAGGCGGTTTTTATTTCTTTTTGGCACTTTCCTTAATTTTCTTTAATTCTTCTACGGTAAAAGAATAATTGGTATTGCAGAAATGGCAGTTCAGTTCCACATCTTTTCCTTCCTCAATAAGACTCTGCAATTCCTTCTTTCCCAGACTGATTAAGACCTTCTCCACCCGCTCTTTGCTGCAGTTGCACTGGAACTGTATGGGCATGGTATCGGTTATCTCCAGCCCCATATCTCCCAATATGATTTCCAGAATCTGTTCCGGGGTATTGCCTTCTTCCAGCATGGTGGTAACCGGTGGGATGGCAGCCAGCTTCTGCTCCAGCTTCTCTATGACCTCTTCCTGGGTAAAAGGCATCAGCTGGATGATAAAGCCGCCTGCCTGTTTTACGGTGTTGTTCTTCTCCATCAGAACGCCCAGTCCTACGCTGGATGGTACCTGCTCGGATGCGGCAAAATAATAGGTCAGATCGTCTGCAATTTCGCCGGTCTTTAATTCCGTGGTGGAGGAATAGGGCTCTTTCAGACCCATATCCTTGATAACGGTCAGGACACCCAGCCCAATCACACCGCCTACGTCCAGCTTCCCTACGCTGTTGGGCGGCATCATTGCCTGTGGGTTATCGGCATACCCTTTGACATTTCCTTTTGAATCTGCGGTTACCGTCAGTCCGTGCACCGGACCGGAACCATTTATCTGTAAGGTAAGGATGTCCTTTTCCCCTTTTAACATACTGCCCATCATCACACCGCCTGTCATCAGCCGTCCCAGGGCTGCGGTTACCACAGGGCTTAAATCATGGGCACTTCTGGCATACTCTACCAGTTCCCTGGATGTCACTGCAAAGGCACGTATCTGTGCATTGGCTGCTGTTGCTCTCACTATGTAATCTTTCATCTGTTTCCTCTTTTCTGCATACTCTCTATTGCTTTCCAGTTTTCCGGACTATTGCAGGCTGCTGTTTGCCCGGCTTCCTTTACGCGCCACGATGTAAATACGTTGGCTTTCCTCCGTTACCGCCTCATGGGTATCGGCATCGATTGCTTCCACGAAACGCAGTCCTGCCTGCTCCACCATATCTAACATCTGCTCCAGCCGGTAGCCTCTCTGGAAATGGGTCTCCTGAAAACGTTGAAACAGCTCCTCTTGGGCGGTTCTTGCAAATATGGTTAAATCATATTCATTGATTTCTTCCTCTTCATGGTAATAGTTTTCCCAGATAAAACTGCAATCATCCCGGTTTTCCGCAATGGTAGCATCTCCGATTATGGTTTCATATTTGTATACGGTATTAAAATCAAAAAGGAACAGCCCTTCGGGGTAAAGATAATCGTTGACCAGCCGAAAGGTACGGATAATATCCTCTTCTTCTAACAGATAATTTACGGAATCGCAGACACTGATAACGGCTCCTACCGTGCCGTACAGTTCCAGTTCCCGCATATCCTGTAGCAGGTAAAGAATATCCAGTCCGGAAGCCTCTCGCTTATCCATGGCAATCTGTAACATTTCGGGCGCATTGTCTACGCCAATCATGTCATACCCCTTCTTCGCCATCAGCTCGGTAAGGGTGCCGGTTCCACATCCCAAATCCAGAATGGTATTCCTCTCCTGGGATAACTTTTCTGTCAGGAAATCATCGGTTTCTCCTCCCCGGGTATCCGCTTCCAGAACCGGCGTTGTCTGATGCTTCTTTAAAAGCATACTCAGATATTCACACCACTCTTCGTATGGCGTATCGTCCATGAAGGTGTCATACACCTTGGCAAAGTCCGTATAGGCTTCCATCGCTTTTCTCCTTTCCTACTCCCAGGTAATCTCCAACTGCCCGGCGAACTGTCCGGTTTCTTCTCCGATACGTTCTACCGGGAACACAAAGGTGGCATACTCTTCAAATGCCTGGGTATTTCCCAACGTTGCTATCCGTTCTCCATTGACATACAGACTGGTCTGTCCCAGTTTTCCCACCAGCGTAAGGGTTGTCCATTCCTGCTTTGGCAGGGTGTATGGGAAGGTGTATGTCTTTCCCTCTCTGGCAAAGCCCACCTGACCGCTTTCCGGCTCTACCGCATAGAATGCCCACGTTCCATAGGCACTGTCACTCTCTGCTAACACCTGACTGATTCCCTCGTTCTCTTCCAGATATACCTCCATGGTAATTTCATAAGAAGGCTCTATGCCCTTCTGTCTGTCATAGAGTTTCTGTGTGGCAGCTTCTGCCTGCCTGTGTTTCTCATTCCTGTATGTTTCATAATCTGCCAGTTTTTCTGCGCCCCACAGTTTCTCTGCCAAGACCGGCAGAGGGGCTTCAAATCTGTCATACAAATCGTATTCTGTCAGTCCCAAATCCAGGTTACCGCTCATGTCATTCCACAGCATATAGGCTGCCCCCAACATCTGCTGAGAATAAGCCGGTATGGTTTCTGACTGGTTATAATCGTAAAACCGGTTGGGTTCCCAGTTCCGGTACAGTTCCTCCGTATCCAGATAATCGTATCCACCACCGGGGATACTATATAAATGGTTGTTCTGCATATTGATAATGGAATAACCTGTCTGGTACATTTCTACCGGGTCTGCCCAAAGGGTACTCCAGACATTCATCTGTAACCCTGTCGTATCCGGCACGGTTGTACCGCCTATATTACTCAGGCTGCCCCACAGGCGCACCGTTTTCCCTTCCTGTTGTACCAGCTCTTTTATCCGGGAAAGGAATTGCCGGTACTGCTCGCCATCCCCATAATACTCGTCCATGCCGATATTGACAATCTCTGCCTGCCGGAAAGGTGCATCCTCACCTTCCAGGGCTTCCTTCCAGATAGCTTCCACCAGCTGCTTTGCCTTCTCATTACTTAAATCAATCTGGTCTACCGCCTCTGTCCGGGTCGTCAGCGCATATTCCGGATACAGCTTCGTAATGGACAGGGAATGGGCCGGGGTATCGATTTCCGGCACCACGGTTACCCCATAATTACCGGCTTTTTCGATAAAAGCGGCAAATTCTTCCTTGCTGTAGGCATACTCTCCGGAGGTCAGGCTGTCCCCGGCATCATTCCGGATATCGGATTCCAGCCGGAACGCACTGTCAGCGGTCATAGCCTGTTCCATCGAACCGGTCAGCCCACTGGTGCTTAAAATGGTATTATCGTTCAGATGAATGGCAAAATCATTCATCTTATAATAGGACATGGTTTCCAGCATGGCATACAGTGTATCCATAGACACTGCTTTTCTTGCCACATCGATGCCAAAGCCCCGCACCTCGTATTTCGGATAATCCCGGATTTCCCCCTGGGGAATCTCTGTGGCTTTCTCCAATAACTGTAATAACGTTACCGTTCCCCAACGGAGACCGGTAATCTGTTCTGCTTCTATGACACAGCTGTCACTTATCGTGACCGTATAACCTTCTTTGCCCAGACCATTATCCGTATCCGCATAGCCCAGATAAATATCGCCAGGTTCCAGGTCTTCCAGACTTCCGGTAACCACTTCCAGCGTGACAGGCTCCATTGCCTCCCGGGCAGTATCCGGAACCGCTTTTCTGGCATCTGCATATTGCTGTACGAACAATTCTGCCACCGCCTGTAAACGTTCATCTGCTCCCCGGGCTACCAGCACCCGGCTGTTTTCGGACAAGGAAAACGTACCGGTTCCTCCCCGCCATTCCTCCAAAGCCGGTATAACCAGAGGACATGCATTGCCTTTTTCCTGTTCTGTTAATGTCTTTTCTTCAATCTTCTCGTCCTGTGTTTCCTCGCCGGCAGGTATGGTCAGGGTAAATGAAATCTCCCTGGCTTCTTCCTTCCCCTGCTTGTCCTCTACCCGGTAGCCTACTGTTACCTCTTTCTCTTCTATGGTGTCATAAATGGTGCCATCTGCACCGATTACCTGCTCATAATCTGCCCCGATAAACTGGAGCGTATAACCCTCTGGTGTCTCCGGCAGTTCCAGGTACCGGCTTCCGTCTTCTCCCACTGTCAGCTCCGGTGCCTGCACCTGATAAGCGGCAGGCTTGTCTGCATAGACCTCAAACTCATATAGGGATACATTCTGATACAGATTGGAATAATCTTCTGTGTTCTGGGATACCGCATAGGTGGTAAGCCGCAGATATTTCACTGTCACCGCCTCTTTCAGAGCAATCTCCTGGCGTTTGCTCTCCGGTGCAGTCTCAAACCGCTCCAGTTCCTGATAGGTAACGCCATCCAGGGAGCCCTCTAAGGCATAGGAAATAACATTTCTCCGCTCCCATTTCAGTACAACAAAAGAAACTGAAATTTCTTCCGGAAATTCCAGTTCTATATAGTGGGAGGCATCCTCCCAGTTATTCTCACTCGACCATCTGGACTGTAAATCCCAGTCATTCCCATCAATCGCCATAGCAGCAAGTAAGGTGTCATTCTCACTGCTGTCACTGGTGGCTGTCACGCCTTTTTGCAGGGCAAGATTCTTTCCTTCCCCGGCAGAATGGCTCTGCTCCCGGAATACCAGCGCGCAGGTGCCACACAAAATAAGGCATACTGCCACACAGACTGCAATTTTCTTCATTTTCATTGTTGTTTTCTCCATGCCAGCCCTGACGTTCATCAGACACTATGCTTTCCGACCTGTGCTGGAAATTACCGCTTATCCCAGTAATGCTCCCAACAGTCCATAAGAGAAAAGAGCCATAATTACGGTTGCAATAATGATACCCAGCAGTTCTGCCAGAATCGCTTTCTTCATATCAATTTCCAACAAAGCAGCAATCAGGGAACCGGTCCATGCGCCCGTACCTGGAAGAGGAATTCCCACGAATAATACCAGACCCCAAAATTCATACTGCTTAATACTGTCGCTCTTATTCATGGCACGGTTTTCAATTTTCTCAATCAGACCACGGAATACTTTTACTTTCTTTAACCATTTAAATACTTTTCCACAAATATAAATACCATAACATGGCGG
>ERZ1026850.1365-NODE-1365-length-12846-cov-4.861074_pt1 | contig 12846 bp, 13 predicted proteins | sample MGYA00380155_ERZ1026850 | MGnify/ENA primary metagenome ERZ1026850 (study PRJEB33269, sample SAMEA4719791) | human gut metagenome | biome: human-associated habitat; feature: organic feature; material: feces | place: Cameroon | collected 2013-10 ... | reverse complement strand
ATGAAAAGATTCAGGTTATCAGGGAAATCGAATGTGAGGGACAGGTAGAGATTGCTATGCCGAAGTTGCAGGAGGCAATCGATGAAGGGGTTAGCTTTGACAGCGTATTCTGCCTGAATGATTTGGCTGGCGTAGGGATTGTGGCGGCACTGGATGAGAATGGGCTGTTAGATAAAGTGGATGTGTATGGTGTCGATGCATCGCCGGACTCCAAGGCTTTAATCTATGAAGGGATGATGGAGGCATCGGCAGCACAGTTTCCTACCCTCATTGGCAAAAGGGCTGCAGATGCGATTTATCAGTTATTAAATGGAGAGAAGGCGGAGGATGTCCTGACACCGGTGGGGTTAATCACGAAAGAGAATGTAGAGGAATTTGGAATTTACCGGTGGCAGTAAAGAAGATTGTCCGGAGGAAGACGAAGATGAAAACAGTTGGGAACTCAGAACGGATTTTCCGGTATTTACTGAACCTGAATTTCTGGATTGTAATGGTACTGGGTGGTGTGATTGCAAAAAGTATAGGAGGCTATATCAGGGAACAGTCGGCACATGAATTCTTAAAGAGCGTGACCGCGGTTCCGGTAACACCCTGGAAGACCTGTGTGTTATTGGTACTTTTGTTTTTTTGCATGGTATTTTTACTTCAGATACGGGAGGAGAGCAATGGCTTTTTCTATTGCCGTACCGGACTGGAGCTTCTGATTGGGTTACTTATCTGTTATCTGTTACAGTTTAGTTATTCCGGCATTTTCCTGCTGGTGCTTGCAGATGTGGCAAGAAGGTTTGCCGATACCAGATGGAAATTTGTCGCCATTGGATTCATTGGAACGGCATACCTTCTGGCAGACTATTACCTGGTGCCGGACATCTGGAAAACGGCATCCCTGGAGGGCTGTCTGTTGTATTACCGGGGAGATGTCAGAACCCTGCTCCTTGGAATCCGAAATGTGATGGTTTCTCTGAATTTGCTTTTCTTTATCGCCTATATTCTGTGTCTGATTTGGGAGCAGATTGATGAGAAGGAGCGGATTGTGGAATTAAATGAGAAACTGAATGAAACAAACCTGCAGCTACAGCAGGCAAACATACAGTTGGAAGCTTATGCGGCAGAATCGGTCAAAAATGCACAGACGAGGGAGCGAAATCGTCTGGCAAGGGAGATACATGATACGCTGGGACATACCCTGACGGGAATTATAGCCGGGCTGGATGCCTGCAGTATGTTGATAGATGTGGCACCGGATGCCGTGAAGGAACAGATTGTAGATATTGCGGATGTGGCAAGAAAGGGCATGACAGACGTCAGGCGGAGCGTAAAAGCCTTAAGACCGGATGCGTTGGAAAAACTGGAACTTTCTAAGGCATTGGATGAAATGATTGAGGAATGCAGAAGGTCTACCAAAACAGACATTCAATATCTGTGTACGGATTCATTGAGAGGCTTTAACCAGGATGAGGAAGAGATTATTTACCGGATTGTACAGGAAGGTATTACCAATGCCATACGGCATGGAAAAGCCGACCAAATAGCGATAACCATCGTCAAAGAGTATCAAGTGCTTACCATCCATATTAAAGATAATGGTATCGGGTGCAAGAAAGTTCAGAAAGGTTTTGGATTACACCACATGGAAGAAAGACTGGAGATGCTGCAGGGCTACCTTTCTTACAGTGGTGAAGATGGATTTACCATCGAAGCGAAGATACCCATTCGCTGGGGAGAGGAGAATGCATAGAAGATGATAAAGGTATTGATTGCAGATGACCAGCAGTTGTTTCGACAGAGTCTGAGTATTATCCTGAAAAGCGAGAAGGATTTTGAAGTGACAGAAGCAGTGGCAACTGGTGTGGAAGTGGTGCGTTCTGTCCGGGCAAACAGACCGGATGTGATTCTGATGGATATCCGTATGCCGGAAATGGACGGAGTTGTCTGTACCCAGATTATCAAGGAGAATTATCCGGATATAAAAATCATTATTCTTACCACCTTTGATGATGATGAGTATATCTTTAATGCGCTGAAATTTGGAGCCAGCGGCTATCTTTTAAAAGGAGTCTCCATGCAGGAATTGTCAGAAGCCATCCGTAAGGTATATGAAGGAACGGCGATGATTAATGGGGATATTGCCTCCAAGGTGGTACGCCTTTTCTCCAAAATGGCGCAGTCGAATATTGCGATTTCCGTAGAGGAGAGAAATGCGCAGGATTTAAAAGATACGGAATGGAAGATTATTGCCCTGGTAGGGATCGGTTTATCCAATAAGGAGATTGCCGGGAAACTGAATCTTTCCGAAGGAACGGTGCGTAATTCTTTAAGTACCGTGTTACAGAAATTACAGTTAAGGGACAGGACACAGCTTGCTATCTGGGCGGTACAGACCGGGGCAGCCGGAAGGGAATTTGAGTAAGACGATGGAAGGAACACAGAAGTCCAAAACAAGAAACAGAATATGGATACTGCTGACGGGTGTGTTGTTTATGGCAGCCATGCTTTTACTGTCAGGAAGAATGCCATGGTTTCTGACTAAGAAAGATAAGGTGCTTACGATTGGTGTCTTTTCGGACAGTTACTGGGAGGTGCAAAACGGCTATTCCTACCAGATTCTGGAAGATGCCATTGCAAAGTACGAAAAACAAAATCCCGGTATCCGGGTGGAATATGTCAGTGGTGTGATGAAAGAAGATTATATGGAATGGCTATCTGAACAGATTCTCCAGGGAACGGCACCGGATATCTTTTTCCTGCCGGAAGAAAATGTATGCGAATTTGCACAGGCGGGTGTTTTGAAGAAGTTGAATCACATGATAGAAAAGGACGCCGGTTTTTCCACGGAGCAGTATTATACTTCCGCTCTGCAATCGGGAGTCTACGCAGCAGACCTTTATGCGCTTCCGTATGAGTGCGCGCCAAGACTGATGTTTATCAATAAATCTATTTTAGATGCAGAGCATATCAGTATGCCGGACAATGACTGGAGTTTTCAGGATTTGTATAATATCTGCAAGAAAGTGACAAAGGATACAGATGGAAACGGGGTACTGGACCAGTTTGGCATTACCGGTTATACCTTTGAGGATGCTTTTTACGGAAATGATGTTACCTTGTTTAACCAGTCCGGGACGGAATGTTACTTTACCGGAGATAAAGTGGAGCATGCTATTGCCTTTCTGGAGAAGCTAGAGGATACCAGTCAGGGACATACGGTATCGGAGAAGGACTTTGACCAGGGAAAAGTGGCATTTATGCCCATGCTTTTCTCGGAATACCGGGCATACAAACCCTATCCGCTCAGTGTGAAGAAATATTCCAGTTTTGAGTGGGAATGTCTTTCCATGCCAGCGGGACCTGACGGAAGTAATGTATCCAGATTAGACACGCTGTTGATTGCCATGAATAGGAAGAGCAAAAACAAACAGGCAGCCTTTGAATTCATGAAGCTTCTTACGGCAGATGAAGAAATCCAGTCGGAAATCTTTGCCTATTCGGAAGGCGTATCTGTCCTGAAAAAGGTAACGGAATCGGAACAGACTCTGGCACGGCTTCTGGAGGATTCCGGGAATAGCGGTTTTCAGCTTGACACGTTAAGCAGTGCGGTGGAAAATGCAGTGGTATACCCCGGTTTTGACGGATATGATGAGATGATAAAGGAAGTGGGGACGGCAGTGTCGGATATCCTGGCGGATGATGAGAATATCGGCACCGGACAGATTATCTGGAACCGGAAGTTAAATGCACTGTTAAAAGAAAAGAGTAAATGGAATATCCAGATATGACATTTGTCACAAAAGTTGTGAGGATTGTCATGGAAAAGAGATGACACATGTGAGATGTACATGTGTCATCTTTTTTGTATAGTTTTCTTAAAGATAAGAAACGAAAAGCAAAACAGGAGGGGCAAGAAATGAAGTACGTAGTTTTGGTCAGCCACGGAACACTCGCAGCAGGACTGCATAATGCACTGGGAATGCTCGCCGGGGAGAACAGGGAAGATATTCTTTCGGTGGGACTGGAAAACGGCATGGGAGCAGATGTTTTCGCACAGAAGGTGGAAGTAACACTTTCCAAGGTGGGAGCAGAGGATGAAATCATTCTGTTAGCTGATTTGGTTGGTGGTTCCCCACTTACCACAGCAGCCAATGTCATTGCAAAGATGTCGTTACTGGACAGAACCATAATGATAGGCGGTATGAATTTACCATTAGCATTAAGCGCAGTACTGATGAAAGATGCCATGGAAGTTACCGAACTCAAAGAAATGCTTTTGCCGGAGGCAAGAGAAGAGATGAAGGAATTTCACGTAGCAAAAGACGAAGAGGAAGACGATATTTAAGGAGGAAAAGTGTTATGTCAGTTTCGTTTATCAGAGTAGACGACCGTATGATTCACGGTCAGACTTGTACCAGATGGGCATTGGAGTATCCCTGTGACGGATTGATTGCCGTAAACAATGCAGCAGCGGGGAACCCGGTATTAAAATCCGCATACAAGAGTGCCAGCGGTAAGAAAACATTCGTATGGACATTGGAGGAGTTCAAGGAAAAGAGTGCTAAGGTGTTAGCCAGCAAAGACCGCTATTTCCTGATTACCAAGAATCCAATCGATATGAAGAAGATTCTGGTAGACCAGGGATTCCAGCCGGGAATTGACCAGGTTATTATCGGACCATGTAATGACAGACCGGGTTCTGTAAAGCTTGGTAATAACCAGTCTATTACCCAGGAAGAGGCACAGGCACTGGAAGATATGATGCAGGCAGGCTATCAGGTAGAATTTGCATTATTAAAAGAAGAAGCAATCGGGAACTGGAAGAAATTCAGAGGCCAGTTCGGATTTGAATAAGGAGGTTATCTCATGGAAATCAGTTGGTTACAGGCGATTATATTAGGATTATTTGCATGTCTGGCAAGTATGCCGGGACTTGGAGGAACTTCGATTGGTAACTACACACTGGGAAGACCGTTAATCGGTGGTCTGGTCTGTGGTATTGTACTTGGTGATGTGACAACCGGTATTTTAGTTGGTTGTGCGATGCAGGTCGTTTACATTGCACTGGTTACACCGGGCGGAACGGTTTCTGCCGATGTACGTGCAGTCAGCTACATCGGTATCCCTCTTGCCATGGTTGCTTTAAAGAGCTATGGTCTTGACGCTGGTTCTGCAGAGGGTGCAGCACTGGCAACTTCCTTCGGTACTATGGTAGGTACTTTAGGTACTGTATTATTCTACGGAACAGCAACCATCAACCTGGTATGGCAGCACATCGGCTGGAAGGCAGTAGAGAACAGACAGTATAAGAAACTGTATCTGGTAGATATGGGACTTCCGTGGATTTCCCACCTGATTTGTTCCTTTATCCCTACCATGGTAATGTGTAAATTAGGAGCCAATGTGGTTGAGTTAATTAAAGCAGCATTACCAATGGACGGAATTGCAATGAAAACATTGTTTACCGTAGGTGCCCTTCTTCCTTGTGTGGGAATCGCAATCTTATTAAAGCAGATTGTAAGAAGCGCAGCAGATTTTATCCCATTTTTATTCGGTTTTGTATTGGCTGCAGCACTGGGAATCAACCTTGTATGTGCAACCATTGTAGCAGGTATGTTCGCAATCATTAACTATCGTCTGAAAATGATGGCAGCTAAGAAAGTAGCTTTGGCAGACGGAATAGACGAGGAAGAAGAGGAGGAAATCTAAGATGGGAAAGAAGTTATCTAAGAAGGCTTTATCAAAGTCCTTTCATAATTGGTATTACGGTCATCTGACCTGTTTCTCTCAGGAGCACATGCAGACCTTTGGTTACTTATGTTCCATGCTTCCCCTGGTAGAGGAACTGTATACCGATGAAGATGAAAAAGCAAAAGCAATGGATACCTATACGGCATTCTTCAATACAGAGCCACAGCTTGGTACGGTCATCGTAGGTATGACAGCAGGTCTGGAAGAGGCAAGAGCCAATGGGAAAGACGATGTGGACAGTGAGACTATCAACAGTTTAAGAGCCGGTCTGATGGGACCGGTAGCCGGAATCGGTGATTCCCTGATTGTAGGAACTTTGATTCCGATTCTGTTAGGAATTGCAATGGGTATGTCAACGGGCGGTTCCCCGTTAGGTGCTATCTTCTACATCATTGTATGGAACTTATTTGCTTACTTTGGTATGAAATTCCTGTACTACAAAGGATATCGTCTTGGTGGAAAAGCCGTAGATTTCCTGATTGGAACACAGGGTGAAGCGTTAAGGGAAGCTGTTACCACACTGGGAAGTATCGTTATCGGTTCGGTAGCCGCAACCTGGGTCAGTGTAACCACGTCCCTGACACTGTTTAACGATGCCGGTGAACCATACCTGGTATTACAGGATAAATTAAATGAAGTATTCCCGGGTCTTCTGACCGCAGTATTCATTGTCCTGTGCTGGTTTTTGATGGCAAAGAAGAAACTTTCACCGATTAAAGTAATGCTCCTGTTAGTGGTAGTAGCCCTGGTTGGTGTACTGATTGGATTCTTCAACCCGGGACTTGCTTACTAATGAGGACAGAAAGTCACAGACTTTCAGAATAGAACAAAAGGAAAAGTGAGGGCAGTAACATGCAGGATACAGGAAACAGAACGTACCGGTTGCTTTGTCTTGACCTGGACGGAACACTTCTTACCGATGAAAAGGAAATAAGCCGGGAAGACATCAATGTCATCAGACAGATGGAACAGGCAGGAATGTCCATTGCCCTGGTTACAGGAAGAATGCCGGCGGCAACAGAAGGAATCGTGAGAGAACTGGGAATTCCCTGTATCCTTGCCTGTGATGCCGGAACTTATATAGAAGAAAACGATGTCTGCATCAGCAGCGAATATCTGCCACGGGAGGCCATGGAGGCTGTCTATCAGGTGGTAGAACAACACCACATTCCACTGTGGATATTCCGCCATAAGGACTGGATGGTAACCAGAGTCGATGAGGTGGTAGAGGAAGAAATCCGAACCATACAGTATACCCCTAAGGTAGTGGTATTGGAGGAACTTCTGGAAGACTGGAAACGGAAGGAAATCTGCCCCAATAAGTTACTGGTAGGGGCGAGTCCGGAACTGGTACAGAAAATTTACACGCAGCTAAGGGAAATGCGCATAAAAGGAATTGATATGGCATGTTCTTCGGAAAACTTTCTGGAGATATTCCCCACGGGAATGAACAAGGGAAGGGCTTTGCGGCTGATTTGTGAGAAAAAGGGAATTGCCCGGGAAGAAACGATAGCCATTGGCGACCAGGAACTGGATGTCTCTATGATAGAGGAAGCGGGGCTTGGTATTGCCATGGAAAATGGCATCGAAGAAATTAAGAAAAAGGCAGATTTTGTAACCAGGACAAATAACGAAGCAGGGATTGCCTACGCATTGAAAACACTGCTTGCAGGTAGAGAGGAGAACAGAAAATGACAAGTTTCACATTTGAAGTAAAAGACCCTATGGGAATGCATGCCAGACCGGCAGGATTGCTGGCAAAGGAAGCGATGAAATATACTTCCAAGATTACTTTACACAGTGGAGAAAAGAGTGGAGATGCCAAGAGAATCTTTAATATTATGGGACTTACCATCAAAACCGGTGATACCGTGGAAGTAACTCTGGAAGGCGACAAGGAAGAAGAAGATAAGGCAGCACTGGAAGCATTTGTAAGAGAGAATGAAGCTTTTGCATGATAGACAGAGAAAGGTTAGTGCGGGATGATGAAGGTTTATGAAGGAAAAAGCGTTTTTTATGGCATTGCAATCGGTAAAGTCCGTCTCTTTAAAAAGGAAAAAAGAAATATTGTAAGAATCCATGTGGATGACGTAGAAGCAGAAGTTGCAAGAAAAGAAAAAGCGGTGGAAGAAACCGGCGCACAGTTACAGGCACTCTATGACAAGGCATTGCAGGAAGTCGGAGAAGTAGGGGCTGCCATTTTTGAAGTGCACCAGGTAATGCTTCAGGACCCGGATTATCAGGAAGCAATCGAAAATGTCATTCGCACCCAGGAAGTCAATACCGAGTATGCAGTTGCCATGACAGCAGATAATTTTGCCAACATGTTTGAAACCATGGATGATGATTATATGAAGGCGAGAGCGGCAGATGTAAGGGATATTTCAGAACGCCTTATTGCAGTACTGGCAGAAGAAAAGATTGATTATTCCAGTGAGAATGAAAAAGAGATTATCGTAGCAGAAGACCTATCCCCAAGTGAAACTGTACAGATGGATAAAACAAAGGTACAGTCTTTTGTAACACGGCTTGGTTCTTCCAATTCCCATACAGCCATTCTGGCAAGAACCATGAATATTCCGGCACTGATTGGAATAGAGTATGAGAAAGCCATGGATGGAAAGATGGCTATCGTAGACGGATTCCGTGGCGTTTTCATCGTGGAGCCGGATGAAGCTACTTTAAAGCAGTATGAAGAAAAGATGGCAGAGGAAAAGGGAAAACAGGAACTTTTGCTGACCCTGAAAGGAAAGGAATCTGTCACAAAGAGTGGAAGACAGATTAAATTATATGCCAATATCGGCGGCATATCCGATTTACAGTTTGTTTTACAGAATGATGCGGCAGGAATCGGTCTGTTCCGCAGTGAATTCCTGTATCTGGAGAAATCCGATTATCCAACCGAGGAGGAGCAGTTCCAGGTTTACAAATCGGTAGCAGAGACGATGGCTGGTAAAAAGGTTATTATCAGAACACTGGATATCGGTGCAGATAAACAGATTGATTATTTTGATTTGAAAAAGGAAGAAAATCCGGCGATGGGATTTCGGGCTATCCGTATCTGCCTGAAACGTCCGGAGATATTTAAAACACAGCTCCGTGCACTTTACCGGGCAAGCGTATATGGAAACATTGCCATTATGTTCCCGATGATTATTTCGGTATGGGAAATCAAGAAGATTAAGGAAATTGTAGCAGAAGTGAAGCAGGAATTGGATGGGGCAGGCATTTCCTACCAGGATGTGGAACTTGGCGTCATGATTGAAACACCGGCTGCTGTTATGTGCAGTGAGGAACTGGCGAAGGAAGTTGATTTCTTCAGCATAGGTACGAATGATTTGACACAGTATACACTGGCAGTAGACAGACAGAATGGTGAACTGGATGACTTCTATGATGCGCATCACCCGGCAGTCCTCAAAATGATACAGATGGTTATTGAGAATGGACACAAACAGGACGTATGGGTAGGCATCTGCGGTGAACTTGGGGCAGATACCACACTGACAGATACCTTCCTTGATATGGGAATTGATGAATTGAGTGTTTCACCATCCTGCGTACTTCCTATCCGAAAAATAATCAGACAACACGACTGAGTTTATAGATTACTACAGAGGGAAAATGCGCTGCATTACCCTCCTGAGGCAGGGATAGCAAGAACTATCCCTGGAAGGTATCGGTAAAGTAACCGGCAGTGGAGACAGGTTCTTTGCCGACAAAAAGGTGTGTGGTATCGCCAACGACCTGGGCACGGAAGTAGGCGGTGTCATCTTTTCGTTCTTCGGTAGCAAGTACGGTCACGGAAGTAGGTGCCAGGAAGAAGCTGTGCCATAATACCACGGGGGAAACACCCAACAGGTGGCTCATCATGGCACAGGTAATACCAAGATGACAGAAAATAACAATAGTCTGCTGTTCGGGGCAGGCTTCTTTTGTTTTCCGGTAATAGTTGTGGTAACGCTCATAGCCGTACCGGGCTAACAGGTCATCCAGTCCTTTGCACATTTCATCGTAAGCCGGAACCAGTGCCTCGTTGGACTGATAAATGGCGGTTTCTTTCCAGTTATCCTTATCATAAAGGGCTGCCTGTTCGGTCCAGTATTCGGGCATGAAATCCCAGGGCACACCATGTCTTCCGGTAACCGGGTCATCTACATCGTAACTGAATTCTTTCATCCATTCATAGGTAGTTGCCTGTCTGTGCAGCCGTTCCAGGGAGTAGGAGGCTGTTTTCTGTGCTCTGCCAAGCGGGGAACAGTAAAAGTCTGTAACGGACCAGTTGACAACCCGGTCTGCTAATAATTTGGCTTCCCGCATGCCCTTTTCAGTCAGGGAGTCATGAACATAATCCGGGTCACCGTGTCTTATAAAGATAATACGCATAATTGTTCCTCTTTCGCATATTCCATTCGGGGGCCAGAGTCTGCAAAAAATGTCAGAAAAGGACATCCTGTGGAATATTTAGTAAAATTTTATTAGTGTTTCCAAGTACCTTAGTATATAATAACATAGGTAAGCATATATGGAATATATTTTTATATGCCTTATGGAAAGGGAGGAAGGAAATGTTTGGCTGGAAAAAGAAGAATCCACAGGAAACCATGCAGAAAATAAAGAGTGGAAAGAGTGCCCGTGTGGGTAAGATAGCGGCAGTTGTGTTTGTGTTGCTGATTTTGATTGGAAATTCCTATTATTCCATTCAGGAGGAGGAACAGGCTGTTGTATGTACTTTTGGTTCACCTAAGGCAGTTACGACACCGGGACTTCATTTTAAAATTCCGTTTATTCAGACTGTAACGAAAGTAAATACAACGATTCAGGGGTTTTCTATCGGATGGGAATCTCAGGGAAATGAAGAAGATGCTTTGATGATTACTTCCGATTATAATTTTATTTATGTTGATTTCTATGCAGAGTACCGGGTAACAGACCCAATAAAAGCATTGTATGCATCAGAAGCCCCGGAAGAAATCTTAAAAAATATTGCACAGAATTGTATCAGAACAACCATAGGTTCTTATGGAGTAGACAGTGTTCTGACAACCGGTAAGAATGAGATTCAGGCAAACATCAAGCAGATGATTCTGGATAAACTGGAAAATTATGATATTGGTGTCCAGCTGGTTAATATTACGATTCAGGATGCAACCCCACCAACGACAGAGGTAGAGGATGCTTTCAAAGAGGTTGAAACGGCAAAGCAGGGGAAGGAAACTGCGTTGAACAATGCTAATAAATACAGAAACGAACAAATTCCGAATGCAGAAGCAGAATCCGACAGGATTTTACAGGATGCAGAGGCGCAGAAACAGGAACGTATCAACGAAGCAAATGGTCAGGTAGCGCGGTTTAATGCGATGTATGAAGAGTATCTCAAATATCCGGAAGTAACCAAGAAACGAATGTTCTATGAAGCAATGGAAGATGTACTGCCAGATATCAAGGTTGTTATCCAGAGCAAGGATGGCAGTACCACTACGATGCTTCCGTTAGAAAGTTTTGTTTCAGACGCAGGTGTCAAGAGCAGTGACACTACAGATGGGGAGGAATAGAAGATGGCTGATTATACACAAAATACAACGCAGTATGAACGTTTTAATTCTGATGGCACGAAGAAAACAGAAAATGGCAGGAAAGAAAAAAAATCAGGAAAAGGGAAATCCAAGGCGGGGATTCTGACCATTGTGGCAGTTGTGGTACTCTGTTTCCTTTTATCCAATATGGTAGTGATTACCAAAGAGAATCAGTTTAAGCTAATCCGACAGTTTGGACGCGTAGAGCGTGTGGCAACGCAGGCAGGTTTAAGCTTTAAGATACCTTTTATCGAATCTGTAGATACGATTCCAAAGGAACTGCTTTTATATGATATTCCGGCATCGGATGTTATCACTTCCGATAAGAAGACCATGATTGTAGACAGTTATGTACTGTGGCGTGTTACAGACCCGTTAAAGTTTGCCCAGACCCTGAGCTGTTCGGTAAGCAATGCAGAAGGCAGAATTGATGCCATTGTTTTCAATGCCACCAAGAACACGATTTCCAATATGACACAGGACGAGGTTATCAGAAGCCGTGATGGTAAGATGACAATTACAGTAACAACAGAAGAGGAAGATACCAATAATAATGACATGGTAATATCAGAAACCAATGAAGTTGTAGTTGACATAACATCTTTGACGGAAGAGATTATGGAACAAATCAACCATGTGGAGAATCAGTATGGTATCGAAATCGTGACCGTGGAAGCCAAGAAGCTGGATTTGCCGGAAAACAATAAACAGGCAGTTTATACCAGAATGATTTCAGAGCGAGAAAACATTGCTGCCCAGTATACCGCAGAAGGCAAATCCCAGGCGCAGATGATTGAGAATACCACGGACAAGGAAGTTTCTATTATGCTTTCCAATGCCGAAGCGCAGGCAGAGGCTACGATTGCAGAAGGCGAAGCAGAGTATATGAAAATTCTTTCAGACGCTTATTCAGACCCTGAGAAGACAGATTTCTATTCTTTTGTGAGAGCATTGGATGCATTAAAGGAAAGTATGACCGGGAATAATAAGACAGTGATTTTAACGGAGGATTCTCCGATTGCACAGATATTTAACGGACAATACTAAAAGAGATAGTCAGGAAAGCAATCTGACAGACAAGACAGGAAAGGATTGACTTTATTGTGAATGTAGAAAAATTTTACGAAACACTGGATTCTTATTTTGCAGAACAGGAACTCGACAAAGTCGGTCCTTTTCTGACAGCTTCTTTGGAGCAGGCAAAAGAGGAAGAGGATTATGGTGCCTATATTTCCATCAGTAATGAAATGATTGGATTCTACCGCAGCATTTCTGCCTTTGAAAAGGCGTATATTGCAGCGGAGGATGTCCTGCTTTTAATGGAAGAATTACAGCTTGAGAATACAGAACATTTTGCAACGACTCTGTTAAATGCAGCTACGGCTTACCGGGCTGCGGGAGATTATGCCCAGGCACTCCGGTATTACAGACAGGCGTTACAGATTTATGGCGGTATTCTGCCACCGGATGACTATCGTTATGCCGGTCTTTATAATAATATGAGTATTCTCTTAGAGAAAATGGATGAAAA
>ERZ1026850.1364-NODE-1364-length-12850-cov-4.246424_pt1 | contig 12850 bp, 12 predicted proteins | sample MGYA00380155_ERZ1026850 | MGnify/ENA primary metagenome ERZ1026850 (study PRJEB33269, sample SAMEA4719791) | human gut metagenome | biome: human-associated habitat; feature: organic feature; material: feces | place: Cameroon | collected 2013-10 ... | reverse complement strand
TTGATTTGGCATCTGGCAGATATGTTATTGATGCAAAATCGATTATGGGTATTTTTTCCATGGATTTATCCAAAACAGTAGAATTCCGGATTCTGGAAACCAATGAAAAACTGACAGAGATAGAGAAAGCGATAGCACCATTTATTGTGGAAAAATAAGGGAAAGTAAAGAAAGGCTGTTGGGGTATGAACTATGTCCCAGCAGTTTTCTTATATATATTTATTTTATAGAAGGAAATGGATTTATGAAACTGATACATCTTGCAGATTTACATATAGGGAAAAGAGTCAATGAAATTTCCATGATAGAGGATCAAAGGTATATACTGAAACAGGTGTTGGAATGTGTGGCGGAAGAGCAGCCGGATGGAATTCTGGTTGCGGGCGATATTTATGATAGGATGGTGCCCTCTGTGGAGGCAGTACAATTGCTGGATACCTTTTTGACGGAGTTGTCTAATCAGAAAGTACCGGTTTATCTTATCAGTGGGAATCATGATTCGGCAGAAAGGGTATCCTTCGGAGCGAAGCTGCTTACGAAGAGTCAGATTTATATGGCAACCCAGTATCAGGGAAAGATGGAGAAGGTCACCATGCAGGATGCTTACGGCAGGGTAAATCTTTATTTATTACCTTTCCTGAAACCGGCACAGGTGCGGGCAGTATGGAAGGAAGAGGCAGAAGGGATATCGACTTATCAGGATGCCATAGATTTTGTTATGGCGAAGGAAGAAATCAATCCTGAGGAACGCAATGTGTTGGTGGCACATCAGTTCGTGGCAGGGGCGCAGACCTGTGATTCTGAAGAACGTTCTATTGGCGGACTGGACCAGATTGCTGCCACCTCCTATCAGGTATTTGATTATGTGGCATTGGGACATCTTCATGGGCCACAGCAGGTATCCAGGAAAACCATCCGTTATGCGGGTACACTGTTAAAGTATTCTTTTTCGGAAATCCATCATAAGAAGTCTATTACCATAGTGGAATTGCGGGAAAAGGGACAGGTAGAGGTACGGCAAAGACCGGTACATCCCCTTCATGATATGCGCCAGCTTCGGGGAAACTATGAAGAGCTGGTAAAGCGGGAAAACTATGAGAACACCGATACTGAGGATTATCTGCGCATTATTCTGAGCGATGAGGAAGATATCTATGATGCGGTAGGCAAGCTACGGGTTATTTATCCAAATCTGATGCGGCTGGAGTACGATAATACCAGAACACGGAAACGACAGACCATAGGAGAAACAGAACCAGTGGAGAAAAAAATGCCAATAGATTTTATGGAAGAATTATATCAGATTCAGAATAATAAAGCCATGAGCCTGGAACAGAGGAACTATATGAAAAAGATGATGGAAACCATCTGGGAGGAGAAAGCATGAGGCCTTTAAGACTGGTCCTTTCGGCATTTGGTCCCTATGCGGGTGAAGAAAAAATAGACCTGGAGCAGTTGGGAAAACAGGGCTTATATCTGATTACGGGAGATACCGGGGCTGGCAAGACATATCTGTTTGATGCCATCGTGTTTGCCTTGTATGGAGAAGCCAGCGGAGGCAACCGGGACAGCAGTATGTTCCGATCTAAGTATGCCGAACCAGAGGCGGCAACTTATGTAACCCTGCGGTTTGCCTATCGGGAGGCTGTTTATGAAGTAACCAGAAGCCCGGAGTATCTAAGACCGGCAAAACGGGGAGAGGGAATGACGATAAGACGGGCAGAGGCGACCCTGACTTTTCCGGATGGATATATTGTGACGAAAAGTAAGGAAGTGACAAAAGCAATCGTAGGTTTACTTGGTATCGATAAAAACCAGTTTACCCAGATTGCTATGATAGCCCAAGGGGACTTTTTACGGCTGCTCTATGCCAGAACGGAGGAAAGAAGCAAGATATTCCGGGAGATATTCCATACTGGTAATTATCAGTCTCTACAGGAAAAGCTGAAAGCGGAATGTGGGAAGCTGCGGTTACAGTGTGAACAATACGAGCAGAGTATACGGCAGTATCAGGATGGTATTATATGGGAAGAGGAAACACAGCCGGCAACAATGGATGAGGTGTTAACACAACTGGCAGAAACCTTAAAGCGGCAGCAGGCAAAGATACAACAGACAGAAGAAAAACGGATACAGATGGATGTGGAAATTGCAGATATACACAGACAGCTTGGCAGGATACAGACCCGGCAGAAATTAAAAGAAGAATTGGAACAACTGGAACAAAAGGGCATCCTGCTACAGCAGGAATTGGAGCAGTTGCAGCTTATCTTTCAGGAGCAGGAAAAGGATAAAGAAGAAATGCAGAGTCTGCAAAGACAACTGATTACCTGGGAGGAACAGCTTACAATCTATGATGTGCTGGAACAGCTACAGCAACAGATAAAGCAGTTACAGGAAACGATGGAGCAGGAGCAGCTCAGACAAGAGAATTATCAACAGGAGCTGGACCAGCTATGCGCCACGCGAGAGAAGGTAATGGAGACATTAAAGGGGCTGGAATCGGTGGAGCTTCGTATGGTACAAAGCCGACAGGAGAAAAAGGAATATCAGGAACAGATAAAGACCTTGGAAGCCCTGCTGCAGGCGATGGATAAGGTAGCCTACAGACGAGAGGAACTGACTGGGAAGCAGACTGTTTACCGGCAGGCGGCAGAAAGGTATCAACAGTGTAAAGCAGAATATGAGAGTCTGCAGCAACGCTATCTGGATGAGCAGGCGGGAATACTGGCAGAAACGCTGGAAGAAGGAAAACCCTGTCCGGTCTGCGGTTCCCTAAGCCATCCAATGCCGGCCGGCAAGCTGGAGCAGGCACCGGATAAGGCACAGGTAGAAAAAGCAAAACAGGCATGGGAGCAGAGTAACCAGGTATTAGAGAAGGAAAGCCGGGAAGCTGGGGAAACCAAAGGCGCGCTGGAAAATATGGAAAAGTTACTGGAACATCAGATAGAAGAGGCGGTAAAAGATGGTTTACTGACCAAACAGGTATCCGGAGCAACCGAAGAGATTATCCGGGAAACCCTGGGATTTAAACAGCAGCAGTACCGACAGTTTTCTATTATGCAGGAACAATTACAAAAACAGATGCTGGAGAGGCAAAAATGTTTGCAACAGCAGCCCCTGTTGGAAGAAAGGATAGAACAGATTACCAGAAAGAAACAGGAAGGAGAACTGCTTTTTATGCAGGCAAAAACAGCCTGCCAGACGAAAGAAACACAATGGAAGCAACGACGGAAAGAAGTGGCCTTTGACCATAAGGATAAGGCAATGGAACAGCTTCAAAAAGAACGGGAAAAGCTTACTCTGTTGCAGAGAAGATTACAACAGACAAGGGATGAGTACGCAGAAAAAGAAATGGCTTACCAGAGTAATTTGCAAAGTTGTGAGATGCTGCACAGACAACTGGCAGAAGAAAATGTAGAGAGTGAGAGCCTGGAGCACCTGTTGGCCCGGCAGCAGGTGTTACAAAAAGAGCGTGACCAACTGACAGAAAGGCAGAAGGAATTGTTCCTTAAGGTTGAGACCAATCAACGCATAGAGCAGGGAATGAACGGCAGACAGAAAGAAATGCAGGAAGTGGAGAAGCGTTATGGCATGATACGTGAGTTGTCCAATACCATAAATGGAAATCTTGCCGGCAAAGATAAAATAATGCTGGAAACTTATGTACAGATACAGTATTTTGACCGGATTATCAGAAGGGCCAATACCCGGTTTATGGTAATGTCTGCCGGACAGTATGAATTGAAACGTTCCATACAGGCAGAAAATATGCGAAGCCAGAGTGGTCTGGAACTGGATGTGACCGACCATTATAACGGCACCACCAGAAGCGTTAAGACTTTATCTGGTGGAGAAGCATTTCTGGCATCGTTATCGTTGGCATTAGGTCTGTCTGATGAGGTGCAGTCAGCTTCTGGTGGCATTGTATTAGATACCATGTTTGTAGATGAAGGATTTGGCTCTTTGGATGAAACCGCGCTGGGACAAGCAATAGATGCCCTGAAGGCACTGACAGAGGGTAACCGGCTGGTGGGAATTATCTCCCATGTCAGTGAATTGCAGGAACGGATAGAGCACAAACTGATAGTGAAAAAGGAAAAAAGTGGTGGCAGTCATGTGCAGGTCATGCTTTCCTGATGAAGGTATAATAAGCTTTCCGGATGGTCAGAGCCTTTTAAGAATATTTATCAAGCCACGTCTGTACAGAAATTTGCGAACCATTGCAGATTGTGGTATGATGGTCTATTATGAGATGAAAAGAATGTTGTTAAAACAGGTCAAATCAGTATCACGAAAGGATAACTACAGAATATGCTGGAACTGAAAAATATATGTTTCTCTGCGCAGAATGAAGAAAAACAGGTAGAGATATTAAGAAATGTAAGCGTTAGTATTGAGGAACGCTTTGTGGCAATTACGGGACCGAATGGAAGTGGAAAATCTACGTTGGCTAAGATAATTGCCGGCATTGTTACTCCCACATCAGGACAGATACTCTTAGACGGAAAAGACATTACCAATATGTCTATTACGGAACGGGCGAATCTGGGTATCAGCTTTGCTTTTCAGCAACCGGTACGATTTAAGGGAATTACTGTAAAAGACTTGTTATCCATAGCAGCAGGCAAGGATGCAACCCTTTCTGAAATCTGTGAGATGCTTTCAGAGGTGGGGCTGTGTGCCAGAGATTATGTAAATCGTGAAGTGAATGCCAGCCTGTCTGGTGGTGAACTGAAGCGAATTGAGATAGCCATGATTATGGCGAGAAAAGCGAAGGTATCCATTTTCGATGAACCGGAGGCAGGGATTGACCTGTGGAGTTTTCAGAATCTGATTCGTGTCTTTGAGAAGATGTACGAAGAAATTAATGGTTCTATTCTGATTATTTCCCATCAGGAGCGGATTTTGAATATCGCAGATAAGATTATTCTGCTGGCAGATGGCCAGATTAAGAGAATTGGAACCAAAGAAGAGATTATGCCTGAGCTTGTTGGAACTTCCGGTCAGTGTAATTTGCTAAAAGCACAGTAGACAGGATGGAAAGGGGAAAGGTGGTAAGAAGGTAAATGGACGCAATACAGAAAGAATTACTGGCACAAGTAGCAGGGCTGCATGAAATTCCAGCAGGTGCCTATAATATTCGCGCCAATGGTATGATGGCAGGAAGAAATACGACAGCCAATATTGATATTGTCAGTAAAGAGGATAAATCAGGCATTGATATTCGTATCAAGCCGGGAACCAGGGCAGAAAGTGTGCATATTCCGGTAGTACTCAGCCAAAGTGGGTTGAAGGAGTGCGTTTACAATGATTTCTTTGTGGGCGAGGACTGTGATGTGACGATTGTTGCCGGCTGTGGTATTCATAATGGTGGAGATGCTGCATCGGAGCACTCTGGTATTCATCGTTTCTTTGTAGAGAAGAATGCCAAAGTAAAATACATTGAGAAGCATTATGGGGAAGGAGATGGCAATGGGGAGCGTATTATGAACCCTACGACAGAGGTATATCTGGCAGAAGGAGCATCCCTGGAAATGGAGACGGTCCAGATTAAAGGGATTGACTCCACAAACCGTGTAACAAGAGCACAGCTTGAAAAGAAGGCATCTCTGGTTATCCATGAGAAAATTATGACGCATGGAAAGCAACATGCAGAAACGGATTTTGTGGTGGAGATGAACGGAGAGGATTCCAGTGTAAATCTGGTGTCCCGTTCTGTGGCAAAGGAACATTCCAGCCAGTTATTTAAGAGCCGGATTATTGGTAACAGCAAATGTCAGGGGCATAGTGAATGTGATGGTATTATTATGGATGCAGCAAGTGTCAGTGCCATACCGGAGCTGACTGCCAATAATATTGATGCCAACCTGATTCATGAGGCAGCTATTGGTAAGATTGCAGGCGAACAGCTTATTAAGCTGATGACACTGGGGCTGACGGAAAAAGAAGCGGAAGAACAAATTGTAAATGGATTTTTAAGATGAGAAAAATATTACATTATGCACTAAACAGAGTGGTAATCACAGGTTTGATTGTTCTGCTGCAGGTGGGATTTTTCCTGTTAGAAATTACCAAATGGGGTAACTATTATGTGGGAATTGCATTCCTGTTAAGGGCAATTACCCTGATTGCTGTGATTTATATTATATGGAAACCGAACAATCCGGCAGTAAAGCTGGCGTGGATTGTTCCAATTTTGATGTTCCCGCTGTTGGGCGGTGTGCTATACCTGGCTTTCGGACATGTACTGATACCTAAGAAATTGCGTGACAGCATGTATCGTACTGATAAGGCAGTAAAGAACAGTCTGAAACAGGATAAGGATACCTGGCAGCAGTTGGAAAAAGAAAATCTTTATGTGGCAAACCAAAGCCGGTATCTGCTGAAATATGCGGATATGCCGGTATGGCAGAATACAGGTACCCTTTATTTTACAGATGGCACTTCCTACTGGGAGAAGTTGTTGGAGGATTTGGAGCAGGCACAGCATTTTATCTTCCTGGAATATTTTATCCTGGCAGAAGGCAGGATGTGGAATGCCGTTTTGGAAATTTTAGAGCAGAAGGTAAAGGAAGGCGTCGAAGTCCGCCTTATGTATGACGATGTTGGCAGTGTGTTCGTGCTTCCTAAAAAATACAATGAATATATTGAGAAAAAAGGAATCAAATGTGTAGCTTTTAACCGGCTGATACCATTTATGTCTTTGATTCTCAACAACAGAGACCATAGAAAGATTGTAGTTATTGATGGCAAGGTCGGTTATACCGGTGGTGTCAATATTGCGGATGAGTATATCAATTATATTCACCCTCATGGGGATTACTGGAAAGATGCAGGTATCCGGATTGAGGGAGAGGCAGTTTGGAATTTTACAGTAGTCTTTTTGCAGATGTGGAATATGTCCCGGTATACGGAAGAGGAATATTTCAGGTACTATTATGAATTTCCGAAGAAGGAGCACCAGCCGGAAAAGGGCTATGTACAGCCTTATGTGGATACCCCCTTTGACAATGAGATTGTAGGTGAGAATGTCTACCTGAATATTATTGGAAATGCCAGAAAGTATGTCTATATTTTTACGCCCTATCTGATTACTGATTATGAGATGAGTACGGAGTTAAAGTTAGCAGCCAAGAGAGGCGTGGATGTCAGGATTGTGACACCTGGTGTTCCGGATAAGAAAACTGTTTACTGGCTGACGCAGTCATCCTATCAGCCATTAATTGAAGCGGGAGTTAAGATATACCAGTTTACACCGGGATTTCTGCATTCGAAATGTGTTATCTGTGATGATGAAGTAGCTACAGTTGGAACCATCAATTTTGATTACAGAAGTTTCTATCATCATTTTGAGTGTGGTATCTACATGTATCAGACAGAGGCCATGGCGGCATTGAAGAAAGATATGGAAGAGACTTTTGTAGTATCGGAAGAGATTACATTAGAGTGGTGTAAGAAGAAGTTTAAGAAGGCAAATATTATCGGACCGGTACTGAAATTGTTTTCACCATTGCTGTAACAGGCGGTGGCAGGAGGGAGAAAGAGAGAAGATTTATGTTACGTTTTATACAGGTTATAGTCTGTAATCTGCCTAGAATTTATATGATTCCCAAGATGGCATATAAAGCGAAGCATACGGAGAAATACACAGAAGAGGAACGTTATGAGTATGCGAGACTGGCCATCAGACGTATGATGAAGGCCGGACATATTACCACCAGAAGTTATGGCATGGAGAATCTGCCAAGAGAAGGGGGTTACATAATGTTCCCCAATCATCAGGGAAAATATGATGCCTTGGGAATTATGATTAGCCATGATACCCCATGTTCGATTGTGATTGATGATAAGAAGTCCCATGGACTGTTGGTCAAACAGTTTATCGATTTGGTACATGGAAAACGTCTGGTAAAGGATGATTTGCGTCAGTCTATCGGCATCATCAGAGAACTTTCGGAAGATACGAGGAATGGCAGAAGGTTTATCATTTTCCCGGAGGGAGGCTATGCGCATAATCATAATACCCTGGGAGAATTCAAACCGGGGTGCTTTAAGAGTGCCATGAAAGCCAGGGTACCGATTGTTCCGGTGGCATTGATTGACTCCTATAAGGTATTTGAGGAATGGACTTTAAAGAAAGTGGAGACCCAGGTACATTTCCTGAAAGCCATTCCCTATGAAGAGTATAAAGGAATGACAACCATTGAAATTGCACAGATGGTAAAAGAACAAATTGCCAGAACCATTGCAGAAAACAGGACGCCAAAGAGTGTAAACACGGAGAATTTGAATCTGGTATAGAAGCCGGTGTTGTACATTGGATAGAAAAGCAGATGCTGAGGAATTAAACCTTCAACATCTGCTTTTTAAATTCGTTATGTTTATTCCAACTATAAGTATCAGGGAAACTGCGCTGTACCAGCAGCTGGTAAATGTTGCTGGCATAAATGTCCTTGTCGAGCATCTGCATACCTAGTTCAGAAACATAGGAGCCAGCATCTGCCAATTTGGAAATCAGAGGAATCTGACTGTTTTTCTTGATAGCGTTTAAGAGAGGCAGTGCAGATTTTTTAAAACCTAATATTCTTGCGTAGTGGATATAGTCACTTGCACAGTAATCTGTTAATTCCTGAGCGGTCATGTGTAACAGGATGTGCATGAGGCTGCGGGAAATACGGGTGTAGGTTCGGTTCTTTGTTTTCAAAATTTCACAGAAGGCACTGAATGTGGTATATTCTGGAAGTTTCTTGAGAATCCGGTCAGAAAGCTCTTTGTCAATATCTGGATGGGAGGTAAATCCTTCGTGCTGTTCAGTCAGCAACTGATAGTGTAGCAAGGCTGAAACATCATCAGAGGTTATCGGATAAGTAATGCCATAATATTTCTGCATCAGCTCGTAGGCAGAAGCAGGAACCTGTTCCCTGGATAAACTGGGATTTCCAGATTCAAGAAGGGATTCCCGGATAGCCAGGGCAGAGCAGTAACTGGCATCCAGACTGGAATCATGATAGGAAGCCCCATTTCTGGTAATGGTGGAAGGGGTTATTTTGCTGTTGCGGCGAATCAGTGCCTTACAGTATTCAATACCCAGAATATTATTGGGGCTGTTTAATATGTCCATATAGCCGGTCAGGTGTGGGGCGGATGCCTGTAGTGCGGTATTTCGGGCGGTGGGGTAAGAGGCACCGTGACGGAGACAGCGTTGCAGCGTTTCTTTAAAAACAGCATTTTCCTGTAATAGTTGGCTGGCAAAGTCAGTAAGCAGATTAATATCTCCGCATTCACTGCCGAAGCAGAGGGTGTCCACCACAGATAGCTTATCCAACAAGGCAATAGCTCCGGAGGAAAAATACTCTGCGCTGGCAAGGGAATAATAAACCGGTAATTCCAGTACCAAATCGGCACCATTTAACAAAGCAGCTTCGGCTCTGATATATTTATCCATCAGGGCAGGGGCACCACGTTGCACAAAGTTACCGCTCATGACGATAATACAGTAGTTGGCAGCGGTTTCTGCTTTTGCTTTGGCAATCTGGTAGGCATGTCCGTTATGGAAAGGGTTGTATTCTGCAATAATTCCGATTGTTTTCATGAAAGCTCCTTTTTGGTTGTCCATGGATAACAGTTTAACATAAACAGCTGGTTTTGTACGCTATTTTAGACAAAAAAATACTGGAAGCATCTTGTAGACAATCCCTTAATTCTGTATAGTAATCTGTATAGTAATGAATAGAAACAGAATTCTCATAATTGGGAGAAAACGGAAGGAGAAGGGTATGTCATACATTGATTTGATGAAGGAAAAGGCAAGAAGCGATAAGAAAACGATTGTATTGCCAGAAACCAACGACAAAAGGACGCTGATAGCGGCTGCACATATATTAAGAGAGGGAATTGCTAATATCATTATGGTAGGCAATGAAGAGAAGATTATGGATGGTGCCGGATGGCTGGAAGTAGACCTGGACGGTGTTACCATCATAGACCCGGAGAAAACCGAAAAACTGGATAGTTATGTAAACTTATTGTACGAAACCAGAAAGAATAAAGGTATGACACCGGAAAAGGCAAGAGAGACTCTTTTGAAAGATTATCTTACCTTTGGCGTTATCATGGTAAAGGCAAACGATGCTGATGGTATGGTAGCCGGGGCATGCCACGCTACCGCAGATACATTAAGACCGGCATTGCAGATACTGAAAACAGCACCGGGCGTGAAGCTGGTGTCCGGATTCTTTATTCTGGATGTACCGGATTGCCAGTATGGAGAGAATGGTACGTTCCTCTTTGCAGACTGCGGTCTGAACCAGGACCCCACGGCAGAAGAACTGGCAGCCATTGCAGATACCTCAGCCAAGAGTTTTAAGAGCCTGGTTGGTGCCAAGCCTATCATAGCCATGCTTTCCCATTCTACCAAAGGAAGTGCCAAGCATCCACTGGTAGATAAAATGGTAGAGGCAACAAGAATTGCCCATGAGCAGTATCCGCACCTGTGTCTGGATGGTGAGTTACAGACCGATGCAGCGATTGTTCCCCAGGTAGCCAAGTCCAAGGCTCCGGGCAGTGAAGTGGCAGGAAAAGCAAATGTATTGATATTCCCCAACTTAGACTGCGGAAATATCGGTTATAAATTAGTACAAAGACTTGCCAAGGCAGAGGCTTATGGTCCTATGTTACAGGGAATTGCCAAACCGGTAAATGACTTATCCAGAGGCTGTTCCTGGGAAGATATCGTAGGTGTAGTAGCCCTGACCGCCGTACAGGCACAGTTAGCATAACAGTAAGGAAAGAAGGATAAAAAAGTGAATATTCTGGTCATTAATTGTGGCAGTTCTTCTCTGAAATTCCAGTTAATTGATGCGGAAAGCGAGAAACTGATTGCCAAGGGATTATGCGAAAGAATCGGAATCGAAGGAAGCCAGCTTGTCTATCAGAAGACAGGAGAGGAAAAACAAAAGACCATGACTCCTATGCCAGACCATACCAGGGCGATTGAACTGGTACTGGGGGCACTGACAGATAAAGAGCATGGTGTGGTAAAATCCCTGGACGAAATCGGTGCCATCGGACATCGTATCGTACATGGTGGGGAGAAGTTTGCAACTTCTACCATTATTACAGAGGAAGTAATCGAAGCTATCCGGGAATGTAATGAACTGGCACCACTGCATAATCCGGCAAACCTGATAGGAATTGATGCCTGTCAGAAGCTGATGCCAGGCACACCTATGGTGGCAGTATTTGATACGGCTTTTCACCAGACCATGCCGGAGGAAGCTTATTTATACGGAATTCCTTATGCATATTACAGAAATTACAAAGTTAGGAGATATGGATTTCATGGCACCAGCCATTCTTATGTATCAAAGAAGGCGGCAGAGGTACTGGGACAGAAGTATGAAGATTTGAAAATCATTGTATGCCATCTGGGTAATGGGGCCAGTGTATCGGCAGTCAGTCATGGAAAATGTATTGATACCTCCATGGGGCTTACACCGCTGGAAGGGCTTATTATGGGAACCCGTTCCGGTGACATTGACCCGGCTATTATGGAGTTTATCGCCCACAAAGAGGACAAGAGCATTGATGAGATTATGGAAATTCTCAATAAGAAATCCGGCGTATTGGGACTTTCTGATAATTTCTCTTCGGATTTCAGGGATTTGGAGGATGCTTATCTGGAAGGAAAAGTGGAAGGGGTACGTGCCATGAAAGCCTTTGCCTACCGGGTAGCAAAATATATCGGTGCCTATGTGGCAGCCCTGAACGGAGCCGATGCTATCTGCTTTACCGCAGGACTGGGAGAGAACAGCCCTATCGTCCGGAACCTGGTCTGCGAGCATCTGGGCTATCTGGGAATTACCTTAGACCAGGAGCAGAACAACAAGCGTGGTGAAGACCTGGTTATCAGTGTACCGGGAGCAAAAACGAAGGTGCTGGTAATTCCAACGAACGAAGAACTTGCCATTGCCAGAGAAACTTATGCTTTGGTAAAAGCGTAATCACAAAATTTGTAGAGATTGTAAGGATTTTTTTGTTGACAAAACAACAAGCCCTATGTATAATTGTTTGAGTGTGGATAGGAGTCGACTATGTTTGTGAACTTAACTGATGTGTTAATGAACGAAGATAAGGTGATTTCAACCCAGGTGGAAACGGAATTTTCAGAGGTTATCATGGGTGGAGAAACATATCCTGTAGTCAGAAAAACACCGGTCAGTCTGACCTTTACCAATTTGGGTAAAGGAAAAGCGAGAATCGATGGTACTGCAGAATTTGTCTTTGCCATGGACTGTGACAGATGCCTGAAGCCTGTGGAAGAGAAACTGAGTCTGCAGATTAGCAGAGAGGTGTTCGCACCGGATGTAATCGATGGTATGTCAGAGGAAGCTGATGACCAGGGATTTATGGATGGCTATCAACTGGATGTAGAAGACTTACTGAACAATGAAATCGTAATTAACTGGCCTATGAAGGTCTTATGTAAGCCGGATTGCAAAGGAATTTGCCGTCAGTGTGGACAAGACCTGAATACGGGAACATGCGATTGTGATACTTTTGTTCCTGATCCTAGGATGGCAGTAATAAAAGATATCTTTAACGCAAACAAGGAGGTGTAACGATGTCTATTTGTCCTAAGAACAAATCTTCTAAAGGTAGAAGAGATAAGAGAAGAGCAAACTGGAAGATGTCTGCTCCTACATTAGTAAAATGTAGCAAATGTGGTTCCTTAATGGTACCTCACAGAGTATGTAAAAAATGTGGCACATACAACAAAAAAGAAATTATCGCAGTTGACTAAGCATTGCGTATATCTCAGTGAAAATCAAGTGTTCAGTGAAATCTG
>ERZ1026850.1362-NODE-1362-length-12862-cov-16.715468_pt1 | contig 12862 bp, 28 predicted proteins | sample MGYA00380155_ERZ1026850 | MGnify/ENA primary metagenome ERZ1026850 (study PRJEB33269, sample SAMEA4719791) | human gut metagenome | biome: human-associated habitat; feature: organic feature; material: feces | place: Cameroon | collected 2013-10 ... | reverse complement strand
AGTATATATAATATAGAATAGCTTAGATTTATTTTAGATACTAGATTCATTTTAAATAAATTAAATTCTATTAAATGTACGTAATAAAGAGAAACAATCAACAAGAAGAGTTTGATGCGGATAAAATTAGTAAAGCGTTAAAATTAGCATTTGAAGAATGTAAGTACCAAATCTTAGATTCAAAGATTAATGAACTATTGGAAGAAATTCAATTTTGGGATAATATTACTGTTGAAGAAATTCAAGACCAAATAGAAGAAATCCTAATGGATTATGGTTATAATGATGTTGCGAAGAATTTTATTATTTATCGTTATAAACATCAAGAGTCTAGACATAGACAAGAAAGATTGAATTACATGAAGGATTACAAAAATACTAATGAAAATGCAGCTACTCTTAGTAATACTGATCCTAATGCAAATTCTTCAATTAAAAATGTAGCATCATTAGAAGCAGAAGTATATAAATCTGAAAATAGAATAACTCAAAGACAGAGCGTAAAGAATGAATTATCTATTCTTTATCCTAAGTTAGCTAAACAATACGAAATTGATTTAAACAATCATATTATATATACTAATGATGAAGCTAGTACTCCAGTGCCGAAGTTCTATTGCCAAGCTGATAGTTTGTATCCACTAATGCTTGAAGGAGTAGGCAATATGGATGGAGTTACACCAAGAGCTCCAGACGATATGGAATCTTTTAGTGGACAATTAACAAACTTAGCTTTTACTTTATCTTCACAATGCAAAGGAGCTGTAGCTTTTGGTTCTTATTTTATTGCTTTAAATTACTACGTTATTGCTGATTTTGGACCAAACTGGTATGATAAACTTGATTTATTGTATACTACTAGTTATGCTAAGAAACCTCGTACTATAAAAAACAAAATACATAAGGCCTTCAGTCAGTTCGTTTGGGGTATAAACCAGCCTGCGGGCAATAGAAGTTATCAAAGCCCCTTCGTAAATATTTCATACTATGACCACACATATTTTGATTCATTGTTTGGAGAATTTTACTATCCTGATGGTACGCAACCTGAGTGGAAAGCTATAGATACACTTCAGAGATTATTTCTTAAATGGTTCAATAAACTTAGAACAGAAGCTATTGTTACTTTCCCAGTAGAAACTATGGCTATGGTCTATGATCCAAAGACAAATGATATTATAGATAAAGACTATAAAGATTTGACTGCCGAGATGTATGCAGAAGGTCATTCATTCTTTACTTATATATCAGATAGTGCTGATTCATTAGCTTCTTGTTGCAGATTGCGTAACAAACTATCAAAGAATACTTTTAATCCAACTTCAGGACTTACAGGAGTTCAAACAGGTAGTTGTAATGTTATTACTCTTAATATAAATCGTATTATTCAAGACTGTGACAGAAGCTATGGTATAAAAGAGCATGGTGGTTGGCAAGAAAATACTTCTTTCATTAAAGATTATTTAATAGCTATTCTTGAACGAGTCTATAAGTATCATATTGCATATAAAACAATTCTATATGATTGGGAAGATGCGGGAATGTTTACTTGTAGTAATGCAGGTTATATTCATATGAATAAACTATATTCAACTTTAGGAATGAACGGTCTAAATGAAGCTGCTGAGTACTTAGGAATGACGGTTAATAAGAATGAAGAATACATTAAGTTCTTGCAACTCATTATGGGTACTATAAAGGAACAAAATGCTATTCATTCTGTGCATGATGATAAACGGCCAATCTTATTCAACTCAGAATGTATTCCAGCAGAAGCCTTGGGAGGTAAGAACTATAGATGGGATAAAAAAGACGGATACTGGGTGCCCAAGGATAGAAATCTCTATAATAGTTACTTCTTCTTACAGAATGATCACAATATATCTATCTTAGATAAGATGTATTTACATGGACGTAGTACTTATCAATATACTGATGGAGGTTCTGCTTGTCATATTAATTTGGAAGATCATTTAAGTAAAAAGCAATATCTTAAATTGATTGATTATGCTATTCAAGAAGGAACATCTTATTTTACATTTAATATTCCTAATAGTAAGTGTAATGAATGTGGGTATATAACAAAGCATCCGATTAAAAAATGTCCTAAATGTGGTGGAACTGATATTGATTGGTATTCACGTGTAATTGGATATTTAAGACCAATTAGATCATTTGGAAGAGATAGATTTATCGAAGCAGGTACTAGATATTATTCAAATAAGGCTGGACAAGAAATAGATAATGCTTAAATACGTTAATACTGCTGTTACATTCGCGGAATTTCCTGATGAAATTTCCTTATTAATAAATATTAGTGGATGTAAAATACATTGTGAAGGTTGCCATTCTGCTTATTTAGCAGAAGATATAGGAGAGCCCTTAGATTATATAGCTCTTACTAAACTCATTATAGATTCTAATAAAGGTATTACTTGTGTAGGTTTAATGGGAGGTGATTCAGATCCTGAATGGATAAATAAATTAGCAGAATTTATTAAAACATCATCTGAATTAAAAGTTGGATGGTATAGTGGACGTAATTATCTTCCTTCTGAAATAGATATAACATTCTTTGATTACATTAAATTAGGCCCTTATATTAAAGAATGTGGCGGATTACAAAGTCCTAATACTAATCAACATTTATATCAGATAGAAAAAATAGATGATAAGTATATAGATGGAGTGTATGGTATAAAAGAAATTAAGTTATATGCAAATAGCATTATTTAATTATGTTTGGGGAAGTGTAGATTTATATACTATCCCTGATGATGTGGAAGACATAGAAGAATATATGGAATCAGAAATGGAGTATGATATGAAAGATTCCTTATTTATGTGTGCTGATAATATAGAAATAAATGATGAAAGAACAGATTGATAATCTTATTAAAAAGGCTAGGAAAGAAAACTCTTCTAGTCTTTTAATATATACTCTGATAAAATCAGAATTAGTAAATAATGAACATTCTAAACACCCTTTATCTGACATAGATGTTCTTAGAAAAATGATTAAGGAAAGAGAAAAAGCAGAAACTTCTTATCTTGAACATGGTAGAAGAGACTTGGCATATAAAGAAAAATTAGAAATCATAGAAATTAAAAAGTTGCTTCCTAAAGAGCCTCCTATTGCAACTCTCCATGAAGCAATTAAGGGAACTATATCCGCATTAAGATTTAAGCCATCTATGAGAGATGTACCTCTTATAGTTAATATTATTAACACTAAGTATCCTACTGCTCAAAAATCAACTATAGTTAGTATATTTAAAACACTTATATAATGCGTTTTTTCTATAAAAAAGAATTGTCAATAGCTAGTGATTGGAACTATGATAATTCAATTATCATTAATTGGTTTATTAATAAATTTGATCCTATAGAATATCTTAAAGATTACTATGGTGATCTAGATCCAGATTATTTAGTAGATATAATCTTTGATAATGTAGATGAATGGGATATAAGTTTCATGACTGAATTGGGTATAGAACAGGGTGTTCAAGATAATATATCCAATGAAGATTTAATAGAACAATTAGAAGAAAATATTAAAACAAATCTTGTTAACTACTATAAATCTAAGTGGGATGAATTTGTTTTAGAATATGAAAACCAAATAAAAGATGAAAGTTAATTGTTTAGTAAGTAAAGACTTCAATGTTAATAATTTTACTGAATGGTTTAAAACACAAGAAGTTACTGATACAAATTATTATCAATTAGTAGATACTTATATAACTTCTATTTATCCAGAAGTTTTATGCATTGATGAATGGGATAAGGACGAATTAATAATATTTATACAAGATGCGCTTAATTCTCGTTTATGATAAATCCGAATTAAATGAAGCTATAAGTAAGTTGTGCGAATTATACAATGTACATTTAGATTCGTTTAAAGATAAAACACCTAAAGCATACAAGATAAAAGGACACTATGGGACTAAGAAATCTCCATTTGCTGTTTTTGTCAATGCTGAAATAGAAATTCCATTTTATTCAGATAATAATGGATTTAGTTATGAACATATTGAAGAAATATTAAATAGATATGCTAAGTAAAGAAAAATTTATTGAGTATCTAACAGCTATTACTAAATATAATGAAGAAGTTGATAAATGGATTGACTTTTTTAAGGCAGATATTTTTGAATCTCCATTATTTGTAAAAGCTACTGATTTAGCTGATATTGTTGTAAGTTATTTAAGTGATGAAAATGAGGATATAAAAGATCTTATTAATTGGTGGCTTTATGAAGATGTAGATAAATTATTATTTCTTCCCAACAATACAACAATAGATGTCGAGACTCCAGATAAACTCTATGATTATATAATTAATGATATGAATACAGTAAATATTAAAGTAATTAACAAATCTAATAATCCTTTACCAAAGTATGAAACTGAAGATGCTGCTGGTTTTGATGTTCGAGTTGATTTAAGTCGAGTTACTCCTGATAATCCTATTAAGGGTTTTGGAGATGCTGAAGTTATTTGGTCTGGAGAAGGACATTCTGTGCCTATGGTACGTATTGCTCCCATGTCTAGAGCTTTATTGCCTACAGGTTTATTTACTGCAATTCCAAAAGGTTGGCAATTATCATTTCGTCCTAGAAGTGGTATGGCTATCAAGAAAGGATTGTCGCTAATTAACACTCCAGGTACTATAGATGCTGATTATCGTGGAGAGTGGGGTCTTCCAGTTATTAATCTTGGTTTAGAAGATATTTATATTGAAGATGGCGAGCGTATTTGCCAAGGTATTCTTGAGCCAGTACATCGTGTTAATTGGCAAGAAGTAGACCAGCTTGATGAAACAGAACGTGGTGCTGGTGGTTATGGTCATACAGGAAACAAATAATATGAGACTTTACGGAATAACTACACAAGATAGTACTGGACAGGAGTACATTAAAGTAATTTCTAGTGATTATCAAGCCCTGTCCGAATCTGGTGAAAATATCTGGTATACAGATGCTAAAATTATTGATGTATATAATTTAGAACTACCAGGTTATGAAAGTCCAGATGCTTGGAATATCTACGATGGTATTATAAGTATAGATAGTGTTTATAATGTAAATGGCGATTATGTATATTCATTTGATATGGATGAGGATCCAGATAAATATGAAGTAGGTCAATTAACCATACACTATTCTAATGGAATTAGAGTTAAAGATAAATTTGTAAAATATTAATAAGTAGTGGTGGGTTGGTGGGAACTGTTTATTATGAAAACATATCTTTTAGGTAAAGCTAGTACTGGTAAATTTAGGTTCGTAATTGTGGAATTTAATGAACAATGGTACGAACCAGAGCATGCCTTTCTAATTACTAGAAAATACGGACAAGTAGGAGGAAAGGTAACTGAAAGTCCTAAAACTTGGATTGAAAAAGGTAAAGCAGGAAGAAGTCATAGAGAACAAGCAACTTTACAATTTAATAGTTTTGTTAAAGGCTATAAAGATAAAGGCTATATAGAAGTTCCTATAGATCCGAATACGTATACTGAAGAACAATGTAATGAACTCTTTGGTGAAGTTAAAACTAATCAATATGGAGTAATTAAACCACAATTAGCAAAGCAAGCCGATAAAGTTACTAATAAGAAAATCTTTGAAAAAGAATGGCTAATTAGTAGAAAGCTTGATGGTGTAAAAGCTTTATTCTATTGGGATGGTAAAGAGATACATACAGCAAGTAGAGGAGGAGAACATTATGATTATGCCACTGTTCATTTAAGAGAAAATTCTAGTTTAATAGCTTTCTTCAAAGCTAATCCTACTGTAATATTAGATGGAGAACTTTTTAAACGTTTTAAAACTCTACAGCAGATTAGTGGAGCAGCTAGAATGGAAAAGAACGCATATGAATGTGATTGGCTTGAATATTGGGTATATGACTGTTATGACACAGCAAATCCAGATATGCTTGCTATTGATAGATGGAAATTTTTAGTAGGTAATTTTGCACAAGCAAATAATATTCCAATTTATAGTGTTGTTTCTGACGATAGCTTTGAATCTCCTATTAAATTATTATTTCATGAATATGTTTCTGGTTGGAATAATATGAATAAACTTCATGATCAATGGGTAGCAGAAGGATTTGAAGGTGCGGTTATCACAGATCTTAATAAACCTTATAAACCTGGTTCTAGATGTAATAATCTTATTAAAATTAAACATTATCAGTCTGAAGATTTTAAAGTAATTGGGTATAAGCTTGGACTTAGAGGTTCAGAAGATATGACATTTACTTGTGAGTTAGAAGATGGTAGAACTTTTGAAGCAATGCCTTGTGGTGATAGAGCTACTAAAGCCGAGTATGTAGAGAACTTTGAAACTAAGTATAAAAATAAACTAGGAGAGTGCACTTTTTTCAGTTGGTCAGATGCTGGCCTACCCCTCCAACCTCGATTTAGAATTTTTCGTTGGGATTTAATGTAAAATCGTATGTTATATGCAAATTTATTTTGAGTTATAGATGAAGTAAGAAAATATAATCCTAGTATAGATGAATGGATTGCTTCACATGATTGGTGTGTAACTACAATTCCAGATTTTGAAGGAGAAGTAAACTACTATGTAGATAAACAAGATAATGCACATATAGTAGGAATAGGAAATATCAATTTCTTTACTGATTAGGAGTATTTGAAGATTAAATTAAATAATAATATGTATAGAATGTACAGAAAGGATTTTTATGCGCTTAAAAACTCTTATAAAACAATTACAAGACTACGAAAAAATGTATGGTAACGTTGAAGTTACTATGTGTATTAGAGAAACTGATGATTTAGTAGAAGTAAAGGATATATTAGCAGATGAAGATGGAGTAACTTTATATAATTGGGTATGAGTAGTATATTTATAAGTAAAAATAGTAAAAATCTACTTAATTTAACATTAGAAATAATAAAAAGTACTACTGTTTGCGATTTAATGTCAGAAGAAGAACAAGATGCATTATGTTATATGATTGAACAGTATTTCGAAAATCCATCTACTTTAATAGATGGTAGGATACTAAATAATATAACATTTGCATTACGTTTACATAACTTCTTATCTAGATTGGAATGTGAAGACCGTACCGAATTGGATAAATGTGTTTCATTTGCAAAAGAATTATTAGATTATCAAATAGCAACTTGTACAGATGAAAAAGAAAAAGCTTATTTTAAAAATAATAATATAATAGTATGAAATTAATAACTCCAGATGTAGAATATTGGCAACAAGGTTATACAGAAGATGCTATTTGGGAACATATAGCTAAGTGTATGCGTGTATGTTATCAATCTGAAAAGAAAAAGCTGGATGAATCAGAAAAAGATTTTGTAAATAGAGTAGTTTTACATAATTATCCTTATACTTATATTAGTGAAAATAAATATATACAAAATCAACTACATTTATCTGTACTAGAACATGGCACTATATATTTAACAACTCCTAGAATAGAAGGAGTTTTTAATAGATATAGTAATAATCCATATAGTGATGTTCTCATAGATATTGATCAACTATATATAACAACTAACATGCGTGTATTAATAGAAAAAGGTTGGATGGAAGATTTACGATGGCTTTCTGAGTTAACAGAACATACTCCAAGAATTACTTTTTCTATTTATACTAATATAGGGGGAATACGTGATACTAATAGACATCGTGTTCAAAGTATTAGTGAAGAAAGTACACGTTACTGTCGTTATTCTTCTCCTAAATTTAACTCAGAGATAGCTATAGCTAAGTTACCATGGATTAGTGACAATGAATATTATAAAGCAGAATTTCATCCAGAAGATTTATTTAATAATGGAGTAATTCCTGCACATGATACTAATACATGGAACGCTGTTGATTGGTATATGTGGTATGAACAAATGTGCGAAATAGTTTATGCTAATCTTAATAGATTAGGATGGACAGCTCAACAATGTAGTAATGTGCTAACTTTTAGTACTAAAACTCAATCAGTGCATACTGCTTTTTTAGATGATTGGAAACATTATTGTTTATTAAGAAGTTCAGAATATAGTGGTAAAGTTAGACCAGAAGTTAAATTAATAGCCGATAAAATTAAAAATATAATTGATACTTATGAATCCTAATAAAATAAAACCTATAAAAGAAGGTGATAGTTTTCTATGCATAAAAACAGTAATTATGAGTACTGGTGAAGAAGCATATACTAAAGGAAGATATTACACAAGTGAAATAGATGGCTGCATAACCGATAATAAGGGGTGTAGATGGCATAATTGGAGTACAAATCCTGAAAAGTATTTCGTACCAACTGATGCTATAGCTCAACCTTGTAACCGTAATGTAGAGCATCCATCTCACTACACACAAGGAGGAATTGAATGTATAGATGCAATGGAGTCTGCTTTCGGTAAAGAAGCCGTGAAAGACTTTTGTATTTGTAATGCATTTAAATACATATGGAGATTTAAAAGCAAAAATGGTACAGAAGATGTAGATAAAGCTATTTGGTATTTAAACAAATATAAACAATATGAAAATTTATAAATTCTTTTCCCCTACTTGTGGGCCTTGTAAAGTCCTTGAAATGTCTTTTAAAAAAATTGGTATTGAGTATAAAAATATTGATGCCACATTAAATGAGAATGAATCAATATTAAATAAGTTCAATGTAACTACAGTTCCTGTAGTTATTAAAACTGATGATAATGATATTGAACTAAAACGCTTTCATGGAGTTAAAACTGTACAACAACTTAAAGATTGGATTAATGCGGACTGAATATATTTATAAAATAGAAGTAGAAACTTCTGCAACAAAGTCTTTTACTTTTGATATACTAGCAAAAGACTTTAAAGATGCTAGCACTAAAGCTAATAAAGTATTACAAGATGAAGTTGGATACCTTCGACTTAAATCTGTAATGGAAATAAAAGAAATAAATATCGTAGACTAATGGGAACTAATTTTTATGCAGTGCTTCCTATAAGAAATAGGAATTTAATAATTAAAGAAATTAATGAACTAATTAATTTAGCTAAAGATGAAGATGATTTTTCTTTATTTAAAGAACAGTTAAATCACATAAATAAGGTAATTTATGCTAACTATACTGAAGTACATTTAGGTAAAAGATCTGCTGGTTGGGCATTTTTGTGGGATGCTAATGAATTGAAATACTATGAACCGTCTTTAGAAAGTATTAGAAAGTTTATACAAGATAGTAAAGCTACTATAGTAAATGAATATAGAGAAGTATTTAGTTGGGATGAGTTTTTAGCTGAAATAAAATATTGTTTACATCCTTCTACTGAACCTCTTACTAAAGAAAAAATTAAAGAGAAGTATGGCAATAGTGATTTTATGAAAAAATTTGTAAATGGGGATGTTCCATTTTATGAGTATTGCACAGGTTATACTTATAAATTAATGTATCCAAAGGATTGTTCTTATAGTACTTACAATAGTTCTTATAATAGTTCTATGTTTAATGCTTTCGCTAAAGAGGTTTACTATTATGATTTTATATCTAAAGATAATTTAAGATTTTCTTTATTTACTGATTTTTGCTAATGAATACCTATGATTATCCGTTAGGAGCTGACAATTCAGATGCTCCTTGGAATGAACAGACTAAGTTAACACCTGTAGACGTAACTGTATCATTTACTATGAGTAAAAATATTACTGTCTACACAGATAATCCAGATGGTGATTTAAAAGAAGATGTAGAAAGTCAAATAATATTCCCATGGGATTCTAATTGGAAAGATTGGGATTTAGATGATTTTGCAGTTAGTCGTTAAAATATGATGAAAATTATTAGTACTGCGCATCTGGCTCAATTATTACGTGATTCTGCCAAATTAGCAGTCTTAGAAAATGCTGGAGTATATGATTGGATTTGGTACGAAAAAGCATTTAAAGATGCTGATTTAGAGAATCCTCCATATTCTGACTATATTAATTTGTCAGATGAATTAATAACTGATGGATTTAAAGATTTCAATGTTAGGAAGTCATAATAGTTTAACATATTTAGAACCCGCAACTTTAATAGGTAAATTATTAAAGCCGTGGGTTTGCTGTCAAAATAAAACTCTAACAGAACAATATGATGAAGGAGTTAGATATTTTGATATAAGAGTTAGATTTGAAAAACCTAATAAAATATTAATAGTTCACAATAATATTGTATTTAAAGGTAATTTATATGAAGAACTACTTAAATTAGATATGCATATTGCTGAACCTGTATATCTTCGTGTAGTTTTAGATGTAAGAAAAAAACCTTCTGATTGTGAATATTTAATAAATAGGTTTAATAAGTTTATTAGTCATATAGAACACAATAATGTAAAATTAGCCACTACTATTATTTATTGGACATGGTGTTGCAAAGATTATGCTCTATACGATAAACAAGTAATTGAAAATCATGCAAGTGTAAAAGCAAAATGGTATGAGTTTATATTAGGTCTTAAACATTATGCTAATAAAGTTAAAAAATTCTACTGTGATTATACAATATGCAATAATATTTATTTAGTTGATTATGTGTAAAGATTTAAATAAAAGTAATATAAAAGCAATAGAACGAGTTAAAACATTAATGGCTCTTAATCCAGAAATACTTAAACTGTCAACATCTGTTGCAATATTTACTAGAGCTGTATATACATTAGGTTGGAAAGTGTATAGTAATGATGCAACTTATGAGTATTATGAGATAATATACAGACATCCTGACTATGATTTTGCATATAAAGTTTATGGAGATATTTAAAAAATTATCTATTGAAAAAGTATATGAATAAAGACAAAGTTAAAGAATATATAGAACAAGCTATGAATAATATGGGGTATTATGAAAGTTTTGAAGGTAAGAAGCAAGCTAACCAAGCTTATAGATACTTATACGAAGCTATAGCTGAACTAAATAAATAATTTTATGAAATTAAAGAAAGTCAGTGCAACTAAATTTGATGTTATAAATAATAACGATAAAACAGTGTTTGAATTTGATATATATGATTTTGATAGATTAAGAAATAGTCAGATTGGAACTAGTATTGTTAAATATTAACTATGCAGAAATATATTTGGTTAATTAAACATTTAATTTGGAATCATTCTAAACCAAAAGATAACATATTTTGGATTAAATGTAATGAAGAAGATGCCAAAAAACTACAACAAGAATATCCTTTGGTAGAAAATAGATTACTTCATGGAGGAATAACAGTAGCTGTAGTTAGAATACTTGATAATAATATTGTACTAGATACTAGACATAAATGAAGGGTTATAATGTAAAAGTAACATTAGAGCGAACTATTTACATTGATGATAATGCTAAAATAGATTCTGAAGTAATTAGTCCACTCGACGCTTTAAGAACTGCTGATAATTTTTTAAAAAGCAAAGGTATTAGAATAGATAAACTTGATATGAAAGATTGGTCTTTATCTGACATAAAATACGAAGAAACAAATGAAAATTCCAAGTAAATTTAAAATAGCTAATAATTGGATTACTGTAGAAATAGTAGATAAAACAGAAAATAATAATTATGGCTACTTTAATGATGTTACATCAACAATAAAAATAGCTAAAAGTATTGAAGTTAATAATGAAACTGTAAATCTAACAGAATATCAAATGACTAATACTTTTTGGCATGAATATTGTCATGCTATGCAATTTTATTTTGATAACTCGACATTAGAAGCCCAAGCTCAATCTTATGCTAATTTTCTAAGTGAATTTTTTGATACTAAAGTTGATTAATAATGGATAATTTGGAAGTCTCATTAGTTAAATATGCCTGTCCTATATGTGGAAAAACTGCTGATGAAGGTGTACTTATGAATACTTTGCTAACTCCTGATAAAGCTAAAGCAACTGCCGAATTAAATGGGAAAACTGTAGGATATGCTGACCATGCTTGCAAAGAATGTTCTAAGTATAAAGATGAGGTAGTATTTTTCATAGGTATAGATTTGAAAAAATCAGAAAAAGGTAATCCTTATAGAACAGGACAGATAGTTGGAGTTAAAAAACATTCAGCATTAGTTAATGCTGTAAAAAATTACATATTAACTTTAAAAGATAAAACAAAATATTGTTTTATTGAAGAAGAACAAGGTAAACAAATAGGATTATGGGATTGAAACAATGTTTTAGTGATCAATGTGTCACATTTAAGTTTTGGCTAACTTATAGATTTCCATATTATGACTGGTTGAAATGTCGTAAGTATATTAAAAGACCACATTGGCATTTAAATGGTATAGGATTGTGGACTAGAAATTGGACTTTTGGATTACCAATAGATATTAAAAGTTATAATCCTATATTTAGTATTAAGTTTGGAAATGTTGGTTGGAAAGATAAATACAATAGTCCTAGATTTGAATGGAATCCTTATTTTGCTATAGTAATTTTTAGAAAATGGATAATTAGTTGGACACTATGCTGGTCTAAAGATTACCTAATTAATATGACTAATTGGGAACGTATATTATCTCATAATTATTACAATATTGAACTTAAAAATAATAAGCAACTATGAGGGTTTGTGCAATAAGTGACTTACATGGTTACTTACCAGAAATAGAACCTTGCGATATTGTTTGTATAGCAGGTGATATAATTCCACTTGATATACAAACTAATTCTCGTAAATCTAAGCAATGGTTTAATACAATTTTTTCTGAATGGATTAATATGCTACCATGTGATAAAGTATTTTTAGTAGCAGGTAATCATGATTTTTATTTAGAAAGACATGCTATATCTATTCAATTAAGTAAAGATCCTACTCTGTCTCTTATACACATCTCCGAGC
>ERZ1026850.1358-NODE-1358-length-12899-cov-4.460371_pt1 | contig 12899 bp, 12 predicted proteins | sample MGYA00380155_ERZ1026850 | MGnify/ENA primary metagenome ERZ1026850 (study PRJEB33269, sample SAMEA4719791) | human gut metagenome | biome: human-associated habitat; feature: organic feature; material: feces | place: Cameroon | collected 2013-10 ... | reverse complement strand
AATTATAAACAAATTGCCTATGTGAGGACTCATATGTAATTATTTGTAATCATGTAAGCAACCAATAAAACAAACTTCTATATTAAATGTCACATCGTTTAGACTCTCTCGACAAGAAGATTCTTGGAATGATAGCACAAGATGCACGCGTTCCTTTCCTTGAGGTGGCACGAGCATGCAACGTTAGTGGTGCTGCTATCCATCAGCGTATACAGAAACTTGTTAGCGCAGGTATTCTGCTTGGTTCGCAGTTTGTAATCAATCCTGAGAAGATAGGTTACGAAACATGTGCGTATGTTGGTCTTTTCCTTAAAGACCCTTCTCATTTTGATAGTGTGGTAGATAAACTGAAGCAGATACCAGAGGTTGTGGAATGCCACTTTACTACTGGTGGCTACGACATGTTTGTGAAAATCTATGCTCTCAACAACCACCATTTGCTCAACATCATCCACGATAAGCTACAGCCATTAGGACTTTCTCGTAGCGAAACCATCGTATCGTTTAATGCTGTTATCGATCGTCAGATTCCTATTCCTGACTATCTTGCAGATGATGACGACGATGATGATGAAAATGAAGAGCCGGAGAATGTGTAGTGTTTAATGTGTAATGTTTAGTGTGTATTTTTATATACTATAACTCAAGACAGATGCACAAACAATAATATAGAAAGAGGGTGTATCAAAGCATGATGACTTTGGTACACCCTCTTTTTACTTTTTACCCTTTTACCCTTTTACCCTTTTACTTTTTTACCCTTTCATAAACTCTGAAGGAATAGCCTTGGCGAGGGGATTCTTCTTTCAAATGCCAACCATCGAATGGGGGAAACCATGCGTCGGCATTGGGGGCTGAGGCATCGATGATGGTGAGGTAGAGGCGATGGGCAATGGCGATGGCCTGCTGATATATCTTTTCGCCACCTATTATATATATGTCGTCTTCGTTGGCACATGCAGCCAAGGCTTCGGTGAGACTTGAGTATACCTCTATTCCATGCTGCTTATGATAGGAGTAGCCCTCTAAAAGCTCCCTTTGTTTCATAGTAGTGCTAACCACAATATTGCGCCTATGGGGTAGGGCACCATTTGGCAACGACTCGTAGGTGCGACGCCCCATCACTATGGTGTGACCCGTGGTGAGCTGCTTGAAATGCTTCATATCCTCATCGATATGAAACAGCAGCTTGTTTTGATAGCCTATAGCCCTATTGTTGTCGATGGCTGCTATGATATTTACCTTTACCATGATATGATATCGCTAAAGTCGGCAGGGATGTGAGTGCTCTTAATTCTCCATTCTTGAGGATAGAGGTTGTTTGCCCTGTTGCCCAAGTTTTTAGCAAAGCCAAGAGGCACATCCTTGTAGGTAAGCAACACTATGCCACGAGGAGCAGCAGCATCGAGCGTGATAGCCTCGTGACGAAGATAGGCAATAGCCTGAGCATAGTCGATGTCTATAGCAGGATATTTAGCCTTATCCCTCATGATGCTCATAGCCTCGCTATGGTCAGGGATGATCTGCTTGCCCTTTATCTCAGGCGCTTTTATGCCGTTGGCAATAATCTTTAGTCGTTTCTCAGCCGCTTTCAGCAAATCCCTTTGGCTGTCAGCCTTGCCAGCGTCGCCATGTTTGCGAAGAATGGTCATGAAGAGACCCTCGCCCTTTGATATGCCTGGGATGAAGCGATAGGCGGGAAGGTTGCCACATAAAGCAGGAGTGATGTTCCATTCCTTAGCCGTTTCCACCTCTATGAAGTCGGCACCCAGCTCTTTAGCTATCCACTCCGCATTCTCCTCATCCTCGTGGGCATTGAAGGTGCAAGTGGAATACACCATGATGCCACCAGGCTTCAGACAGCCCCAAATGTCAGTAACAATCTCACGCTGCAAGTTGCGGCATTTCTCCACATTGTCGGCACTCCATTCAGCTATCGCCCCCTCGTCTTTGCGAAACATTCCCTCGCCCGAGCATGGCACATCGGCAATGATGGCATCAAACACCATCTTTGCTTTCTTGTAGTCGGCTGGATAGTTGTTGGTGACCACCATATTGTCTTTGCCAAACTTAGTGATGTTTTCAGCCAACACCATGGCACGAGGGCGGATAGGCTCGTTGCTGAAAAGCATGCTTCCTTCAGGCAATGCCGACATGGCGCAAGTAGACTTGCCACCAGGAGCAGCACAGAGGTCGAGAACATTCATAGGTTCTGAGCCGAAGGTCTGATGGACGACATGGTCGATGAACATCGACGATGCCTCCTGCACATAGTAGGCACCAGAATGAAGCATAGGGTCGAAGGTGAACGGAGGACGACCGCTGAGATAATGACCATATTTGCACCATGGCACAAGCTCGTTGCCGTTGCCAATAATGATGTTGTCGGCATCAACCTTAAAAGGGTTTATGCGGATGCTTGTAGGAGCCTCTTCGGTGAGTCCTTGGTTGAAAGCCTCGTATAGCTTTTCGCCCATCAAATTGCGGGTGTATAGTTCAAAGTCTTTTGGTAATGTCATGGTGCGTATATTAATTTTGTATGCAAAAATAGTTTTTTTTTCGTATATTTGCAACTAAATGAGCATCCACTTCGTCAAACGTATAAAAAATAACTAAAACAACAGTATAGCAATGAAACATTCAATCATCATCACCGTTATTGCATCCCTGATGCTTTGTCTCTCTTTGCCTACCGATGCTCAGCGTCATCGCCATCATCCAGGAGCGACAACCACAACAACAAAAGTAGATAATAAGGCTACACAGAAAGCTGACTCTGCAAATGCCATTGAAGCATTCTCGGATACTACTTCAGCAGTAGCAGATGTAGACACCACGTCGACCAACGCCACTTATACCTACGATATGGACGACGACTATTGGGAAGAGAGCGTCAGAGATATTCCTTTTAAATTATTGTCACAGATTTTTAGTTTTGGCATAGGTGGCATCGTGATATTATTCTTGATCTTGGTGTTTGCTTTCGCAATTATGCTTTTGCCTCTTGTCTTGCTTGCCCTTATTGTGAGATGGTTTATAAAGCGACATAATGAGGACGTAGCGAGAAATGCCAATGCTCAGCCATTCATTAATAATATGACGGCAAACCCTGCCGCAAATCCAACAGACAATACTGCAGAGGATTATACTGCAGAGTCTACTGACGGTACTGCAAACAACTCTACAGCAATACCTCACTCTCAGCCAACAGCGGCTTTTGCGCCAAAAGTTCCTGCTCCTATCGACTATTGGGCAAAGGGAGTGAAGAAAACTTCTATTGGCGTTGGCTTGATAATTATGGGTATGATAATTGAAACCTCAGCCCTCGCAGGTATCGGTTTCCTCATGGTTTGCTATGGCATAGGTCAGATTGTTATTTCGCGTAAGCAGTCGAAAAACAACAATACAAACAACGACAAAAATTAAACACTACACATTACACATTACACATTACACACTAAACACTACCATGTCTCTCGTCAATGATATAATGCTCGTTACGCGTGTGCGTATGCTTCACGACAATAAGGCTTTCGATAGCCTTGTCGTGAAGTATCAGCAGCCCATCCGACGGTTCTTCTTGAATCAGACGTTGGGCAACGAGCCATTGAGCGACGACTTGGCACAAGACACATTCATAAAGGCATACAATTGCTTGCACCAGTTTCAGGCTCGTTCGCGATTCTCCACTTGGTTGTTTCGCATAGCCTATAATGTGTTCTACGACTACACAAGGCGGCAACATCCTGCCGCCGATGTGGATGGTGCGGAGGCTATGAGCAAGAGTAGCCCTATAGCCAACGACACCGAGCGTATGGATATCTATCATGCTTTGGCATTGCTTTCAGAAAATGAGCGCACATGCATAACACTTCAGATTATCGAAGGTGAGCCTATAGACAGAATAGTAGAGATAACAGGCATGGCGCAAGGAACTGTGAAATCTCACCTGTTTAGAGGCAAACAAAAACTCTCAACCTTTTTAAGACAAAATGGATATGAAAAATAATGATGATATATTGTTGAAGCAATTCTTCGACCAGCATAAGCAACAGATAGCCGACAACGGGTTTTCTGAAAAGGTGATGCAGCGCATACCGCAGCAGCAGTCGGCACGCCCATATATCATCTGGCAGATAGTGTGCATATGCTTGGGCGTAGTGTTGTTTTTGACATGCGGCGGCATAGCCTCTCTTCGTGCTGTTTGGCAAAATATGTTTGCCAATATCATGTCGTATCTTATTTCTATCGACCTTAGTGGCGTGTCGCCATTGATGCTCTTGGCGACGATATGCGCTGTGCTCTATGGCTCGTTGTGGTTGCTAAAGGAAAATCTTGACGCTTAAGGTTTTGTGGTAAAAATAATTTTTGTTATCTTTGCAACTTGTAACTAACAACTATTATTTTTACCAAACTTATGTTTAAGTCTATCTTATCAACCATTCTGCTTAGTTGTGCTGCATTTATATCGTATGCAGACAACACCGTAGTTAATGTGAAACAGGTGAGCACTCCTGTTTCTATTACCGATAATGTCGACTATGCAATTTCTTCTGCCACTCCATTCTTGGAGACAGGAAACGTCGACATCGTTAATACCGAAAATGCAATCGTTATATTGCATGGAGTAAAACCAAGCGAAGCTTCTAATTGGCTTGCCTATATCAAAATTAATGGGCAACCAGCTGTAGAAGACGAAAACTGTCAAGTGCGTCTGCATCGCAACGGCACTATGATTCTTCCTTTCTCTGAGGCCGATGCTCCTTTGAAATTGTATACCGATATCGACCAGGGTGGACAATTTCTTTCTGTTAAGCCTTCATCTTCGATGATGAATCTTACTGGTGGTCCTTTTAATAACAAAATCCGTTCTTTTTCTATCCGTCGTGGATATATGGTTTGCCTCAACACTCGTGCTGATGGCACAGGCTATAGCCGTATATTTATTGCCGACAAAACTAATCGTACGGTTAATCTTCCTGCCATTCTTGACCAAAAGGTAACTTCGGTAAGAGTAATGCGATGGTATGATGCCAACAAGCGTGGTTTTGGTGGTAATAGTACTGATGCTAATAATGCTCTGAAAACAACATGGTGCTACAACTGGGATGCAGGAAACAATAGTTGGAAAGACCGTGAATATGTGGTACAACACCACCACGAGGGATGGCCAAGTTTCGATAATCTTGCATCTAATGGTACTTCGCCAAATCTTCTTGGCAACAACGAACCTGATAATACTGCCGATGATCGTGAGCATCCATCTTCAGTAAGCGAGGTGTTGAAAAACTGGCCTAAGATGATGGCTACAGGTAAGCGACTCGGTTCGCCAGCCGTTGCTGGCGACTATAATTGGCTATATCAGTTTATCGACTCTATTGATGCTCGCGGATGGCGTTGCGACTTTGTTTGCGTGCATGCTTATTGGTATTCCGATTGGGAAAGTTGGAAGAGCCAGCTAAAGCAAATCCACGAGCGTACAGGTCGTCCAATATGGATCACAGAGATGAACTATGGTGCCAACTGGACAGGATGGCCTGGTAGCAATACCAATGGTAATGATGCCAACTATGCTATCCACAAACAGCACTTTGCCCCAATCATCGATGGTCTTGAGGCTACCGACTATATTGAGCGCTATGCTGCATACAACGCTGTGCAAGATTGTCGTCGTGTGTGGCTTGGTGGCGATAAGCTAACTCCTTCTGGTAAATATTATGCGGAGAAGAATTCTGGTCTTGCTTTCAATTCTGGCAAGGGATTTACTCCAAAGCAGCCAGATATGCACAATCCTTCAAACCTTGTAGTAACATGGAATGATGTCGACAACACTACAAACTTCTCTTTCTATGAACCTAATGGCGAATACAATCGCTCTATGGTTATAGAGAAAAAAGTTGGCGACAAATGGGTGGAAATAGATACTCCTTTCCAGAAGGAAATACCTGCTTCATATAGTATAAGTAAAGAGGGACTTGCCTTTGGCGATACCTACCGCATTCATATAGTAACACTAAATGGCGTTGACCGCTATTCAAATGAGGCTACTTGCTTCCGTACAATCGACAAGGTGGGCGACGTTGTAGTTGCTAATGGCAAAGAATATTATATAGGTAAGAATATCATCACTAATGGTGAATTCAACGACGGTCTTACTGACTGGAATGATGCTACTGCAAAGCCAGCTTCGCAGCCTGGTTTCCAAGTAGTGCCTTTCGGTGGTGCAGAGGGTGATAATGATGCCTACTTACAGTCTTGGATGCATACTGGTGCTACAGGTGAAGGCTCTTTGGCTCGTAATTTCACCATTGAGAAGGGACGTAAGTATTATTTCGGTGTAATGACAAAGAATAATACAGGTGGCTATCAGAAACTTAGCCTTTCTGCAGATGGTACAGCAGAAACAAAGACCGTAAGCACGCTTACAGATTGTGGTAAATGGCAGAAGCAAACAGCTATTTTTGATTCTGAAGATTTCACTAATCTCATACTTCGCTATCGTTGGCTGGGTTCAAAGGCGCAGTTTGATAAATTCTATCTCGCTCCAGTCTACGATTCTCGCGAGGCTGCACTTGCTGCCGACAATGCTTCTGCAGAAGAAGTTTTAAACAATGAAGCTACCGATGTAGACTATTCTTATCTTTCTACTCCAAGTGCTAAGATTCAGAATCCAAGCTTTGAAGCCGCTGATGGTTGGAATGGTAAGGCTGGAACAGTAAAGGATGGCGACCAAAAGACTGCTAAAAAGTTAGGTAAAACTTGTTGGAACGCATGGTGGAGCGGACATTCGGCTTCAGAAGGCGATGCTGCCACTCTTGAGGTAAACCAAAAGGTTAAGGCTGTGGAGTCGGGATATTATCGTGCACAATGCAAGGCTGCCACATTCCATTATTGTCTCTCTGATCAGCATGCTTTCATCTCTTCCGCAGCAGGCAAGGCTGTATCGCCACAATTGTCATGGCACTATATGGACGTTCCTGATGTTCGCGCTGACCAGGCTTTCCAAACTCTTACTACCGATTCTATATTTATCAACGAGGGTGAAGAGTTTACTATTGGTTTCGCATCGTCGAAGACTAATGCCATCGACAATGCTTGGCGCAAATATGCTACTACAGATAGTAAGGGCGATAAGAGCGAAGGCTGGTGGTGTGCTACTGACTTCTCGCTACTTTATCTTCCTGCTTATCTTCGCACATCTGAGGCCAACAAGTGGGAGACTCTCTGCTTGCCTTATAATGCAGAACCTACTAAGAATATAAAGGCTTACGCCGTTACTGGTCGTAATGAGGCTGCAACACTTGTGGTACTATCGCCTGTAGAAAAGCTTGAGGCAGGCCGTCCTTACATATATATTAATGATGATGCAGACGCTATATTCCTTGAGAGCGGTACCAAGCTCGTACAGCCTTTAGCTGCCGAGAATGGTATGGCAGGTTTCTTTAAGAATACTGTGAAGAAGGGATGCTATATCCTCGTTGACGGCACATGGCAGATGGTAACAGCTGCTTCTGTTAATATTGGCAACAATCATGCTTACATCAAGGATCTTATGGCAATTCCTGTTGTTGTAATTCCTGCCGATGCCATCACTCTTCCTGTAGCTGCCGACCCAACAGGCATAAATGGTATCTATACCAATGCTGCTGATGCCGATGTTTTCACCCTTGGTGGAATTAAGGCTGCAAAGACAATGCGTGGCGTTGTGATAAAGAATGGAAAGAAACAGATAAAATAATTCTTTATAAAGACAATGAAAGAACAAAACGAAGGGCAGATTCAATTGCCCGAAAATGCATTCCGTGAGCTCTCGCCAGGCGAAGAGTACACTCCTATTATGAAGCCTGAGGTTTCATATCCTGAGGTAAACGCATGGTCGGTTACTTGGGGTATCGTGATGGCTATGTTATTCTCGGCTGCCGCAGCCTATTTAGGCTTGAAGGTGGGTCAGGTGTTTGAAGCTGCTATCCCTATTGCCATCATTGCAGTAGGTGTGAGCACAGCAACAAAACGTTCTAAGGCTCTTGGCGAGAATGTCATCATTCAGAGTATCGGTGCTTGTTCGGGTGCCGTGGTAGCAGGTGCTATCTTTACCTTGCCTGCCATCTATATTTTGCAGGCAAAATATCCTGAGATGACAACATCATTCTTCAAGATATTCATGGCTTCAGCCCTTGGTGGTGTTCTTGGTATCTTGTTTTTGATACCTTTCCGTAAGTATTTTGTTAGCGATATGCACGGCAAGTATCCTTTCCCTGAGGCTACTGCCACCACTCAGGTGCTGGTGTCGGGAGCTAAGGGTGGCGACCAAGCAAAGCCTTTGCTTTTGGCAGGACTTGTGGGTGGTCTCTACGACTTCATAGTTAGCTCTGCAGGATGGTGGAATGAGAATTTTACATCACGTGTGGTAGGATGGGGCGTAGACCTTGCTGACAAGGCAAAGCTTGTTTTCAAGATTAATACAGGCGCTGCCGTGCTTGGTCTTGGATATATCGTAGGCTTGAAGTATGCACTCTATATCACTCTCGGCTCTTTGGCTGTGTGGTGGCTCATCGTTCCTGGTATGGCTGTTATCTTTAGCGACCAGGTGCTCAACGCATGGGATCCAACTATCGTCAAGACTGTAGGTGCCATGTCGCCAGAAGAAATCTTCCGCGCTTATGCTCGTAGTATTGGTATCGGCGGTATCGCTATGGCTGGTATCATCGGTATCATCAAGAGTTGGGGTATCATCAAGAGTGCAGTTTCTTTGGCAGCTACAGAGATTAAAGGGAAGAGTGCAGATGTAGAGAAACCTAAGCGCACTCAACTCGACATCTCTTTCAAGCTCATCGCTATTGGTTCTGTAGTTACCATCCTCATCACCTTCTTGTTCTTCTGGTTTGGTGTTCTCGAGGGCAACTTGTTGTTTGCCGTTGTTGGCATTTTGCTCATCACGGTTATAGCATTCCTCTTCACTACCGTGGCTGCTAATGCCATTGCCATCGTTGGTTCAAACCCTGTATCTGGTATGACCCTTATGACCCTTATCCTTGCTTCGGTAGTATTGGTGGCAGTAGGCTTGAAGGGTACTGGCGGCATGCTTGCTGCTTTGATTATGGGTGGTGTAGTTTGTACTGCACTCTCTATGGCAGGAGCTTTCATCACAGACCTTAAGGTGGGCTATTGGCTTGGTACTACACCAAAGAAACAAGAGTCGTGGAAATTCCTTGGCACCCTTGTTAGTGCACTCACCGTTGGTGGTGTGATGATGCTGTTGAACGAAACCTACGGTTTTGCTTCTGGTGCTCTTTCTGCACCACAGGCTAACGCTATGGCTGCAGTCATCGATCCTTTGATGAATGGAGTAGGCGCTCCTTGGATATTGTATGGCATCGGTGCTTTGCTTGCCATCATCCTTACATGGTTGAAGATTCCTGCTTTGGCATTTGCCTTGGGTATGTTTATTCCTTTAGAGTTGAATGTGCCATTGGTAGTAGGCGGTGCTGTTAACTGGTATGTGACTTCTCGCAGCAAGGATGCAAAGGTTAACAACGAGCGTGGCGAAAAGGGTACACTCATCGCAAGCGGCTTTATTGCTGGTGGTGCTTTGATGGGAGTAGTTAGTGCATTGCTGAAGTTTGGTGGCATAGAATTCTCCATTGCCGACACATGGTGGGCAAATCCACTCTCGGAGGTATGCTCTCTCATAGCCTACATCCTCTTGATAGCATATTTCATTCGTGCATCTAAGAAATAGATTGTAACTAAGAAATAGATTATACGGAAAAGATGGCGAAAAAAGTATTACGTGATACTTGCCCAAGTATTACGTGATACTTTGCCAAGTATCACGTATTACTTTGCAAAGTATCATTAGATGGTCTTTTCCAGATTTCACTAGGCACTTTTTTGATTAATAAACTATTTCTGTAGACAGTATCATAAAAGCCATACTGGAATTGTAGACACAGGGTCTTGTTCGACTTTACTTAAAGTATAAATAATATAAAAGAGAGCATCCGTGATAGGATGCTCTCTTTTATGTTTTATAGCTGTATTTTCTTTGTTGTAGGTTCCTGATTCTTCTTAATCTTTCCGCTACGACCTTCGCGATGGTAGCTACGATAGTCGTCGTATTCTATTTCTACGTCAGGCTCTGTGAGGGTGCCTTCCTTAGGAAGCTTGAATTTTATGTATTTGATGTTCAAGCCACGCTCAAGCCACATAGACTCGTAGTAGGTTCTGATGCCCAATATACTCTTTGTGCCCTCGTCGAGGTCGGTGGCATGATAAAGGTCGTCGGTACACATTTCAACTTCCAGCTTATTCTCTTTCACCATTTCCTTGGTGTAGGTGAACAAGAAGTTAGAGTCGGTCTTAAGGTGTATCAAACCGCCATCTACCAAGAATCGTCTGTATCTCTCCATGAAGTAAGTGGAAGTAAGACGTTTGCGCTCGTTCTTCATCTGTGGGTCGCTGAATGTGAGCCATATTTCCTGCACCTCGCCATCTGCGAAGAAACGATCAATAATCTCGATATTTGTTCTGAGGAAAGCCACGTTAGGCAATCCCTCTTCGATAGCAGCCTTGGCACCTGTCCACATGCGTGCGCCCTTAATATCTACTCCGATGAAGTTGATATTAGGAAACATTCGTGCCATGCCTACAGCATATTCTCCTTTGCCGCAGCCAAGCTCAAGAACTATAGGATTATCGTTTTTGAAGAATTCCTCACGCCATTTGCCCTTCATTTCGAAAGGTACGTTGTCTATAACTGAATATGGATATTGGAATACGTTGTTGAACGTTTCCATCTCTGCGAATTTAGCTAATTTTCCTTTTCCCATGCAATATATATAATGCTATTACTAATTCTAAAATAAATCAGAATGAGTTCCTGTGTCAAGAAGATACAGAATTAAATCATTGTTTTCATATCGCCAAACTAAAATCCAGTCTGGCTGTATATGGCAATCATTCCATCCTTCGTAGTTGCCGTGTAATGGATGATTCTTAAATTTCTTTGGTAATTCCTCTCCTTTCATAAGTATGGATACAACTTCCTCAAATAGAGATTTGTTATATCCTCGCTTCATACATTTCTTATATGATTTCTTGAAGCGTCCTGATAATTGTAGCTTATACATAATTACGCATCAAGATATTTCATCATATCCTCTAATGTGTCGAACGTTTTGACATTTCCTTTTTTAACATCAAGGATGGCTTTGTCTAGTTCTGATACACTTGTCGTACTTTTTACCTTTTTTGCAATCCATCCCATTTTGTTTGCTAATTCTTTAAAGAATCTTAGGTCGGAAGCTGGTATTTGTACATTCAAAGTTTGTAATGCTTCTGATGACATGTTGTTTCGTTTTTATAAAATAACTATTTTGTTTCGGCAAAGTTACACCTTTATTTCTTCTTCGACAAATATTTTAAAAGAAAAGTTGTGTAGGCTTATTATAGGCATGGATAATAGGCAGTAATGATGTTATAACTAAATATTTTTACAAGTGAACCATTATGGACTTGTTTGGTAATAGAATAAGCTTTAACTTTGCACCAGCAAATCGTTATTAATGTGTTTAGTATAGATATGAATAAAGTATTACTTGCGCTTTTGATAATGCTTACATGCTCTATTATAGCTCCATCTGCTAAAGATGATAGCGTAAGAGTAGGAAAAGTTTCAAACGTCATGAACGTTTCGAATGATAAGAGCGTTGAATCAGACTCCTTATTTTTAAAAGCTTATTAAAACGATTAATAGGGATAATACTCAGGGATAAGTTAAGTTAGAAAAAGCCACCTCGCAATTATGCTTGGTGGCTTTGTTAGTTATTATAGTATTTTTATTATTATTCGATGACTACGGTAGTCCAACCGTGCTTATCTTCAACTGTGCCATACTGGATGCCACGGAGAGTTTCGTAGAGCTTGGTTGACCAAGGACCTGGCTTGTCGCCAAAGTTGTAAACCTTACCAGTATCCATATCGTCGAGGTGAGAAATTGGCGAGATAACAGCAGCTGTACCACATGCTCCAGCCTCCTCGAATGTTTCGAGCTCCTCTTCAGGGATAGGACGACGCTCAACCTTCATGCCGAGGTCTTCTGCAATCTGCATAAGGCTCTTGTTGGTGATAGAAGGAAGGATAGAGGTTGACTTTGGAGTGACGTAGGTGTTGTTCTTGATACCGAAGAAGTTGGCAGCACCACACTCGTCGACGTATTTCTTTTCCTTAGAGTCGAGGTAGAACTCGCTTGCATAACCCTTAGCGTGAGCTATAGAGTTTGCCTTGAGGCTCGCAGCATAGTTACCACCTACCTTGTAGGTACCGGTGCCAAGAGGAGCAGCACGGTCGAAGTCGCGGATTATGACATAAGGATTGCTTGAGAAACCACCCTTGAAGTAAGGACCTACTGGAGTTACGAAGATGAGGAATAGATATTCGTTAGCTGGGTGAACGCCTACCTGTGCACTTGTACCAATGAGCAATGGACGAACATATAGCGTAGCTCCGCTCTCATAAGTAGGGATGTACTCCTGGTTGAGACGTACCACTTTCTTTACCATTTCGCAGAAAAGTTCTGTAGGAACCTCAGGCATCATGATGCCACGGCTGGTGCTCTGTAAACGTGCAGCATTCTCTTCCATACGGAACACACGCACTTTGCCGTCTGGACAACGGTATGCCTTAAGACCCTCGAAAGCCTCCTGACCATAGTGGAGCGAGGTGGCAGCCATGTGCAGTTTGATGTACTCGTCGGAGCAAACTTCTATTTCACCCCATTTGCCATCACGATAGTAGCAACGTACGTTGTAGTCGGTTGGCATATAGCCAAATGACAACTTTTCCCAATCCAAATTCTTCATAATAATATTATATTTAGATGATGTTATGTTATTATTATT
>ERZ1026850.1355-NODE-1355-length-12905-cov-4.821868_pt1 | contig 12905 bp, 5 predicted proteins | sample MGYA00380155_ERZ1026850 | MGnify/ENA primary metagenome ERZ1026850 (study PRJEB33269, sample SAMEA4719791) | human gut metagenome | biome: human-associated habitat; feature: organic feature; material: feces | place: Cameroon | collected 2013-10 ... | reverse complement strand
CAAGGTTGGCAGCGTCCTTGACGGCTTTCTTCTCGGCATTGCGCATATAGCCGTACATCTCGTTGAAGTCCTTTTCAACGTGGTCTGCCTCGTAGTAGCCAAGTAGGGCGAGTTGGTCATTCACCTTGTCGAGGGTTTCATCTACTCGCTCGGCTGCTCCGTTGAGGGTTTGCTCATCGTTTGAAGTTTCCGCGAGACTTTCTGCTTCGCTTGCAACAGCATCTGCTTCTTTTGCAAGAGCTGCTGTATCTGCTTCTGTTTGCTTGTCAGTTTCTTTTCGTTGTTCATTTCTTATTTCTTTGAGTTCATTATTCGCCTTGTCGGCTGCAGCCTGTGCCTTGCCCTCCTCAACAATCATGTCGGCTTGGGCAAGCACGTCCTTGTGGGGCTTGTCGAAGTTCTCCACATCAAAGGCTTTCACCTCTTCATAGGGAGTGAGGGCGTACTTGTCGTAACCGGGAACATACTCCAGTCCGCCATAGAATGCCTTTAGCCACGGACGTACCTTGTCGCCAAGTGCTTTTACCATCATGGAGGCGTAGTCGCCAAACGACTCATTGCCGCGCTCCACCATAGCCATTGCCAGACGCTGGCCTACTGACATGAGTTTCTGACGCTGCTCTGCGGTCAGTTCATCGGGGTCACGGAACTTCAACCCTGCATCGCCCTCGTCAGCACCAATGCCGAGAATGTCGCGAATGTCGTTCATCAGTCCGTTCATCTCCTCGTCACTGACCTCATACTTCGGCTTTTCTGTCTCCTTGGTCGGCTGCTTGGGTTCTTCCTTGGTCGGTTCTGTCGGCTTTTGCTCTGCCACATCGGCCACCTCAACCTTGTTGGCAGGTTTCTTAGCTATGGTTTTCTTCCGTGTTGCAGGCTTCTTCGGCTCTACGGCATCGCGCAACTCTTGTGCGGTCAGTGGCTGTGCGTCTGCCACGGCATCGGCATTGCCCACCATGTCTGCTGCTTTCTTCGCGTCCTCCTCACTGCGGAACATCCAGCCTCCGCTCTTGCGGTCTTTCCAACCGCGTGCAGGAGAAAAGCGTCCCTCGCCAAGTCTCTCCTTGGCAAATTCACTTACGGCACGCTCTTGGTCGGCTGTCAGTGCGCCATCAAACGTAAGCAGGGATACATCGCTCGTCTTACCTTTCTTATTAGTATAGGTGGTAGGAGTGATGGTATAAGCTGCATTGTCTGCATTTTCCGTTGTCGGTGCTGCCGTATCTTCCTTTGCAGGAGAACTTGCCACGGTCTCTTTCTTCACCCCTGCATACTCCGCAAACGGCTTGGTCTTGCGGTGGCTGCTGTCTATCCACTTCTCGAAATCTTCGAGGTTCGTGGCGGATACGACAATCCTGCGCCCATCTTCCCAACCTTTCTCATAATTGGCGAGATAGTCGCTCTTTGCCTCGTCCATGTCGTTAAAGCCAAGCATTACCTTGTGCTCGTCAAACGTGCCATCGGGATTGTACTGGTCCACCACATACACCTTGCGTCCGTTCCAACCGTCAATGTCGTTGGAGAGGAACACGTCTATGTGGTCTCCGTCCACGCCCTCCGTACCACGGAAGTAGCCGTAGGTGTTGTGCATCTTGCTTTCCCAATGCTTGCCGCCAGCATCCGTGCCTTTGCGCACGCTGCCCTGCGGCTGCTCAATGGTAATGTCGAACGTGCCGACCTGCACATGGCCTTTCTTGTAGTTGCCAGCCTCTTTCTGTGCCTCGGTGGGTTCGGTGTTCACCTCTGCCGATGCGGTCTCTATCTGCTCCGAAAGTGGCGTAACTCCGTTGTTTGCAGAAGATTTCTCGCCATTTTCTTGCAAATCTGATTGATTGTTTATAACTTTGCTATCGGAAGATGTAGGAACATTCATGCTGGAGGATGTCTGAGTGTCGCCCTGTTCAGCGTCCTGCGATGTTTCAGCAGCTTCGACAGGCTGTTTAGCCGTAGTATGGCGGTTATACACTTCCTTATTTTTCTTACCGTAGGATGTCTTGAATATTCCTGCGGTATTTATGTTCCAATAAGTTCCATCACCAGACAACTCAACCATAAGCGTGTTGTTATGCTTATCTGTCAATTGTAATCTGTATGTTTGGTGTCCGTCTCTAAGATTGCCCTCCTTGATTACATCATAGTTCTTGGCAACATTTTCGATGAAATCAACCACAGACTTATATCCTGCCTTTCTTATTTGGTCTCCATGTCTTGCCTCAATATGCACAAGACCGTAACCATCATTGGTTGCAGGATTTGTTATCATACCCTCACTGAGGAGGATAGGTGCTGCGGTCAGTCCTGCATCTTCACTTATCTCTCCAAAGGCAAGTTCACCCTCCGATGTTAGCACAAACTGCCGCCCATTCTCATCAATCTCGTCAGAAAGTTTTATTTCTTCGGTCTTGTCCAAATCACTTTGGCGTTCTGAAGTTCCTCCAACATTCGTTGGTCTTCCTCCATCTGCCTCTGTTGCTTGAGGTTCTCCACTGCGTTGTACAGCATTCTCAGTTTGTTCAGTTGCCTCGTCTTGTCCTCGCTGTTCGGCCTCGGCTTCTGCGTTGCGCTTACGTTCTGCAATGGCTGCATCGACGAGGGCTTGTTGTTCTCTTGGTGTTGCATTTCTGAATAATTCATTTACGTCATTAAGTATTTGTTCCTTGGAGCGTACCTCGCCAGTAAACATATCCAACTGACCACCAGCTGGAGCTACTGCGGCACTATTATAGGTGGAGAGCACCTTGCGCAGATCGCTCGGTTTGCCGCTGTTCAGCATGTCGGCAAGTAACAATGTTGTGCCGTCCGTCACTCGGCTGTCTCCGTATTCATCATCAAACAGACCCTGCTCCCTGCCGAATGGCGACACAGGCATTCCGTCCTTGAAGATGTCGGGGTGTGCGCTCTTGGCTCTTGCCACGAGGTCAACGGCTGCGCCCAACTCGTTGCTTAGGTCGTAGCCACTCTTGGCCAATGTGCGGTTGTGGGCTATCTCGTTCAAGCCCATAATAACCGACTGGCGCAATGTGGGTGTGCTGATGATATGGCGCACGGCATCGGGCGAAGTCTGAAAGACCTTGCCTATAAGCGTATTCTCGATAAGTTCCTTTCCTGCGGCCGACAACGAATTGCCAGTGCGCATTTCGGGTAGCTGCATCTCGTTGATGACTCCTGCACCGAGCAACTGACTGATAGCCGAAGATACGGCCTTGTCGTCTGCGTAGTAGTCCGAGAGGCGGTCAAAGCGGCTGATGTCATTGGTGATGCTCGTGAAAACATTGTCGGGGACAATCTTGCCGAGTTTCACCGCGTGCTCTGGCTTGCTCTGTTTCTTCTGCTGTTCAGCGTTGAAACGTGCGAATGTGGTTGCATCATAGGGCAGTTGCTCGTCTGGGACAAACACCACACGCGGATGTTTCATACCGTCTATCTGCTCGGGAGTGAAACCGTACATCTGTCCGAACTCGCGCAGATGGTCGATATACGCCTTGTCAGTTCCCTGCTGGGCTGCAATGTCGCCTGACATGGTGCGGTTGTTGCCCGAAAGCACCACACCGTCCTTGCTCACGATGACTGGCGACTGCAAGGCGCGGCTGTCGTAACTGTTGGCAATGTCCCTCACTATCCGCTGTGCGTCCGTGTCGCGCTTGTAGTCTCGGTCGTTCACGCTCTCTCCGTTCTCGTCAATGGGGAAACCTTCAGTCGGCTCAAAGGCGTTGTTCACATCGTGGCTTGCTGACGCGGCTCTTGCCTCGGTGAGCACATAGTGGCCGCGAAGTGTCGAACCGTCTGCAAGGGTGAGTGCGTTGGGGTTGCCCTCCACCTTGGTTGATTTGTCCCACTTCTCTTTGAGTTTCGGGTTCACGGCATGAGTGCCTATCTCGACTTGCTCGGCCGCTTTCTCCGCTGCGATGCGCTTCTGTTCCTCAACCTGCGCCACGGCTTTATCATGCAGTTGTTTGTTGCGCTCACGCTGCTCTGCCTCTCGCTTTTCACGGATAGCACGCTTGCGCTCGTTCATAAGGGTGTAAATCCTCGACCATGCGCCCAGTGTTTCCTCTGCCTCTGCCACTTGTGCGTTGTACTGCTCCATTGCGGCATTGTAGTTGGCGTCGGCTTCCTGCTGTGCCTTGACCATTGCCATAGGCGAGCCTTTGAGGGACGGTGCTTTCTTGGTCGGCTGTTTCTTCTTCAGCGCATCGAGTGTCTTTTGCGCTTGCTCCACCTGCGCATTGACAATGGCTGTGGTGTTGGCATCATTGCCGCCTGTAACCTCGTTGAGTGCGTCAAGGGCTGTTTCCTTGTCGGCTTTCTCAAACATGGGTTCGCCTGTCTCTTTATTAGTAGGTACGCGCGAGAGTGCGGTCTGCTGTTCGGCAGGTTCTTCCCACTGCACGCCCTGCGCTTCAAGCTGGTGCTGGGCAAGTTCGTTGCCGCCACGCGCCATCTGCACAAGTTCCTCTGTTGTCGGTGCTGTTGGAGTAACGACATCATTGTCTTGCGGTGCAGATGTGCCCGAAGTATCCTCAGCTGCGTCAGCGTCATCCGCATACTCCCTTGCCCAAACAGGATTGCCGTCAGCGTCATTGATGCTCTCAACCATATTTTCAAAGTCCTCGGCAGGGATAACCTGCACACGCTTGCCGTTCAACGGCTCGTCCGTGCGTATCTCCACACCGTCATCGCTGATGCCCTGCACCTCGCCATGAATGGTTGCGCCCTCACCGTCAAGAAGAGTAAACGTGTCATTCACTCCATACTCTACACCCTCGGGCGCTTCCTGTACGCTTTCGTCCGAATTTGCTACGTTTTCATCTGTATTCGGTACGCTTTCGCCATTGGCTTGACGTTCCTGCTCGGCTTGCACGGTGCGAGCCATGTTTGTTGCGTCCACGCCACTCTGTATGTCCTCCCTGCTCATGGGCACGACATTCAGTCCGTCAACCGTCACGTTGACAGTTCCGTCCCCATTGTCAATAAGTCCCTGCTCGTTGGCTACAAGCGTCACCTGTGTCTGCTCGCCGTTCTCGTCAGTCAGCGTATATGTGTCGCCCTCGTTGAACGACACCACACCGTCCACGTTGTTCGCTGCGGTCTGCGACATCTCCTCAATGATTGCATCCCTTGCTTTCGCTTTCTCCTCTTCGGGGTCAATGGCTGCATCCAAGCCGTGGATAAGGTCTGGCGGAATGACTCTCATCTCGCCAGTCTCGACATCACGGATAACAATCGTGTTGTCCGATTTCTCCTTGTCAACGCCCTTGCCGTCATCGAACATCACGACATTGCCGCTGACGATATAGGCTTTCTTGTCCGTACCGTCCTCGTTCTGCAACTTCAACGATGCAGGGTGTATCATGCCGTCAGCATGGTTCACGCGGCTGTCAACGGTGGCGTTGCTCTCCTCAATACGGCTGTCTATGTCGTCCTGCACGCGCTGCACCATGCCATCGTATGCCGACTTGGCGTTGGCATAGTCAATGACCGACTGCAATTTGTCCGTGTTGCCCAACCGCCTCTGCTCGTCAATATAACGCAAAGGGTCGTCACCAATCAGCGTGTCCACTTCGTCCACATTCTCAATACCGTAGTCCTGCGCCACTTGCGCACGCTTCATGTCAAGCAGGTTCTTGGCATCGTTCATGGCCTGTGGGTCGGTGGTGTCATAGCCGTTGTCGTAACTCTCATCGTATGCTTGTGCCACTGGGTCTTGCTCACCGCTCTTCACCTTATTCTCCTGCGCACGCGCAATTCCTTCATACTTTTGTGCAGCCTTGACAAAGTTCAGCACGCCCCTGCGGAAGTTTATAGGCAGGTCGGCATTGTCCATCACCTCACGGAGCGCGGCTTTCTTCTCCTCGTCAGTGCCTACAAGGAACGTGTTGCGCCACTTGCCCCATTTCTCCATCATTGGGACATTGCTGCCAATGGCTTTGTCGATGACTTTACCAGCATCACTCATTTCGTTGAGTGCCTGTCGCTTCGGACCGCGATAAGATAACGTCTTTGCCCCTGCGAAGAAACCGCCCATAAGGCCGACACCGAGGAACGTGTCGATGTTCTGGTCAAGGTTGAACACGCCTGTGTTCTCTGCCGTGTCGAGCGTGTTGTCACCTACGAGCAGGGCGTTCTCGATGTTGCCGACAACCTCCTCCGCATACTCACCGAACGTGCCGTTCCACTTCGTCTGCTTCTCGAAATCGCCTATCATCTTGGCGGCATTGGTTGCGCCAATGTCGTCAATCAACTTGTTCACCCTGCCCAAGCCAATCTTCTCCATGCCCTTGCGTGTCAGCGATGATGCCTTGCCGAGGAATGGGGCGAAGTATTCGCCCACCATTTCCGAGTGGTTCTCGATGGTCTGTGCGCCAAACGCCTTGAGATAGGCTTTCAATACACTATCCTCCGCACCCTCACGACCGCCATACACAATCTTGCCGCTGTCGTCCACCTTGAACTGCACATCGCCAGTCAAACGGTTAAGGGTGTCAGCGAGAACGTGTCCCTGCCCAGTAGTGCCAGCCATGATTGCAGAGCCGGCAGCATCTCCAATAAGGCGTGTGCCTATCTTGGCGGCAAGGTATTTCTTCGTGGCTTTCTTCACCGCCTCTTTTCCGTAACGTCTTACAGCCTCGCGCATGAGTTTGTTTGTAGCCGTTGTACCGAGTTTGGATGCAGGGTTGAGCATCATTTCAATCATGAACGGCAAACTCTCGCCTGTTACGGCTCCTGCCTTGTAGCCACGGCCTATATACTTTGCATTTTCGCCCTCAATGGCATTCGTGTATGCCGTGAGGTTGAGCAAGTCGCGGTTCTCGGGTATGATGTCGTCAACGCCACCATTTCTGTCAGCGTCCAATGCGGCAGTGTAGAGCGCACCATTCGACATCATGTCGGTCAGGCCACCGTCCCATGTGCTGACCTTGCCCACGGCATGAGCCAGTCCGCGCCAAGCACCTGCACCGAAAGCGAGCAACTGCTTGCCTTTCTTCGATGCCCAGTTGGAAGAGTCGTCAATCCATTGGTCGCTTGCCTTGCCTTTCTTGGCTTCCGCAAGAGTGGCAAGACCGTCATTCACCTTGTTGAGTTGGGCAAGCAATGCCTTGTATCTCTCATCGGCAAAGCGGCCGTTGGCAGTAGCGGAGTTGTATGTGTGGATAGCACCGCCACTTCCTCGCGGCATGTCCCGCCATGAGAAATCGGTTGCCTCTGCGTCAAGTTCCTTGCCTCGTTGGTTCATCTCCTGCTCAATGCGCCTTTTCTCCCTAAGAAGATACGCCTCTTGCTGCTCGGTCTGGAAACGCGCCTCGTCAATGGTGTTCTGCTCCAAGTCAGCCGCGCCACGGTCGGTGTACTCGTTGCCACTCTCCGTGAGGTATGTCTGCTCCATCTTGCCCGACTCGGGGTTGTACTTCGGTTTCTTCGCCACAACCTTGGTGTTCTGACCCAACCGCACACCGCTGTTCTTGTCGCCAATGGTGACACGCGGCACACGCAGTCCTGCGTTGGCTCTCGCGAAGTCCATGCGGTTCTGCGTCTGTTGCAGGGTCGCGTTGGTCTGCGCCATCATGTTGTCCACATTGTCCAGCATCCTTTGGCGGTCGGCCTCGGTGAGAGGCTGGTCTTTCTTCGGCTGTAGCTTGGCTGGAGCTGGCTTCGATGGGTTTGCCTTTGCAGGTGTTGTCGGTGCGGATGCCTTTGCAGGAGCGGACGAGACCCACATCTTCTTCATGAAGTCCTCGTAGGTGTCCCCAATCTGTGCACCATTCGCCGTAAGCAGGTCATACACCTTCTTGCGGTTCTCGTAGTGGTCGTTACCCGTGAACCCTTTCAAGAAAGTGTTGTAGTCCTGCTCATACCCACCCTGTTTCAGGGTGGAGTATATCTTTTTGAGTTTACTATTGTCTAATGGCATAATAATTTCAGATTTACTTTATAATGTCAGCCCCGATGCCCATTTGCCGCCATTCGCCTTTGGCTGTGGCTTTGCCGCAGGTTTCGGTGTCGGTGTAGGTGCTGGCTTGTTTGCCGCAGGTTTCTTCCTTATTCCAGGATAGAACACACGCTTTGATGTGGTAGTCGAAGAAGTTTTCTTCTCTTTGACATACACAGGCTTGCCATCCTTGCCTACAACGGGCTTTCCGTTCTTGTCAGTTTGAACGACTGGCTTACCGTCCTTATCCTTTACATAAACTGGCTTGCCTCTATTCGTGGCATCGCTTTCCGTACTGGTGGTGTTCGTTACTTCTTCGGAGTCAAGCGTACCATGCTGACGAGCCTTTGTGATGGCTTCCTCTTGTGTCTTGGCATAATGCACGTTTCCGTCCTCGTCCCACCATTGGAAACGTCCTCGGGCATTGGTTCGGTGTTCTTCAGCCGATGCGTCATGGTCTCTGGCCGATGCCCTGCTTGCAGTCGCTGACGCTCGCTGTGCCTCGCCTCGTGCCTTTTCGGTATCAACCTTTGCCTTGTAGAGGTCAGGAGCATTGTCTGCCTCCGCCTTTGCGGTAACAGCCTCCTGCTCGGCTTTCGTGGCCTTGCCAGCTTGCTCACGCTGCTTGTCGGGTTGCAGGGCTGCAAGCCAACCGTGTGCCTCCTGCTCTCGCTGTGCCTTTTCCCTCGCTAGTTTCCTGCGCTCCTGCTCGGCCTCCATTTCTCGCAATGTCTTGGCTCTGTCGTTCTGCAAGTCGCCTATTTTGAGGGAATACTGCAAATACTTGTCTGCATTGGCCTCACGCTCGGCTTTGAGTTTGTCGAGCTGCGCTTGCAAGGGTGTCTGTTGGCTCATGGTCTTGTGGTCGTACATGTTGGGCGCACCTCGTGTCGTGAAGTAGAGGTTACTCAACGCCATCAGACCGTCACCAACGGCTGCGATTATCTTCTTCGACTTCTCCCTGCGCTCGCGTTTCTTGCGCTCCTCCTCGGTTTCGGGCTTGGTTTTGTTGGCCGCCTCCTGCAATGCCGCTATCTGTTGGTCGTAGCCCATGACGGCATCGGCATTGTTCTGTGGCGACACGCCCACTTGCTTGTCGGCAGGTGGAGCGACATCTGTCTGCGGTGTCGGCTTGCTCTCTGTCGGTGCAGGGGCGTTCTCTCCGCTGTGCTGCTCCGTCCATGCCTCCGTACCTTTCGGTGCAGGTTCGGGCTGTGGAGGCTGCTCCGTCCATGCTTGCGTACCTTTGGCAGGTGGAGTGGTGTTGTCCGCTCCGTCCTGCTCTGCAAGCCAGTCGGCACTGCCTTTAGGTGGATTTCCTGTGCTCATATTCGTTGTGCTTTAAGTTTAGAACGGCATGGACGATGCCGCGCTTGCCACACCCTGCACGGCTCCTGCAATGGCTTGTGCCTTGCCTTGCTCGATGGCGTTGAGCTGGTTCACATACTCATCGTCCTTGGCTCTGTAAGTCTGCTCTATCTGGTCTTTGCGTGCGTCCGCATTGACGGCAATCTGCGATGTGGCGTCTGCTAAGGCTTGGTTGTTGGCGGCTTTGGCTGCTGCCGTACTCTCGTCCGTTCCACCCATCACGGCTTGCGCTCCTGCCGCCTGTTGGTTGCGGTTCTTGATGCTCTGCTCCGTCTGGGTGAGTATCCTCTGCGCGTCCGCCCTCTGTGTGGCGTCCTCGTTATACCTGCGGTCATACCAGTCTTGGTTGGCCTTGCGCTGTGCCTCGACATTCTTCTTCATGCGCTTCATCGCCTTGCTCGCGCTGATGCCACCGAAGATGCTTCCTGCGGCTCCTACCGCTGCTCCTATCAGTCCCATAATCGTTTGTATTTCAAAAGTTATAATTCGTGCGCTAAATTAATAAGGTATCTTTGCCCACGACTTTTAACTTTTGTATCACAAGGCCGTGGACGCTCCATCAACGCCCAGGCCACAACAAGATAAGGAGAATAGAACATGAAAGGTATGAAAACAGGAGGGCGCAAGAAAGGCACGCCCAACAAGGGAAACCCACTGAAAGGGTTTATCCGCGCACATTCTTTGAGTTACTTCGAGCCTAAGAACGTCAAGTTCAACGGAAAAGCCACAATCATGTCCGACTTTGAACTTGACATGGCAGAACTCGCCCCGGACGACCGTGTCAATGCCGAACTGCGCTTGCTGGAGTTCCACACACCGAAGATGAAAGCCGTTGATGTGGATATGTCTGCCAAAATCAACGTCCGCACCATCGAGGACAAACTTTCCGCCCTCTGTGGCGAGGACGCTGACGAAGATGATGACGAGGACGACTGACCCCTCACCACACCTCACCGTCTATCGCATCTACTTTTAGACCCGACAATTCGCAATTTTCACTCATAGTTTTAGCGACCCGTCCGCGATGGATAGGCCGCTATTTTTTATCCCTACACTTACGTTTTTCAAAAACCCAAGCATAACCCAACAAAAAGGGTAGCCTTTTTGTTTTCAAAACCCAAACGAAAGGCAAACAAAAGGGTAGCCTTTCTAAAAATAAAAGGGTAGCGTTATGAAAAAGAGCATAAAAAGTAACCATTTTATGTGCTTGATTTTCTTGAACTTTTTAGAAAACTCGTTGAAAAAGTGGTGCGTTTGCATGTTGCAAACGTAGATAAAACTTCAAAAATAGGTTTTTGCGATTATCGTTGAAACACAAGTACTTGCAGCCAATAAAAAACGGTAGGGTTTTAATTTCAAAAAGGGTAGCCTTTTCAAAAACATAGAAAACTCAAAAGGCTACCGTTCGTTTCTCGCGCACGCGCGTAGATATAAACGATAGTTTATATAAGATATAGGAATAAGGAATATATATATTATACTCCTAACGTCGTATAATATAAGACGACGACAACGACAAAAACGACTTCGGATTTTGATTTTCTTTTTTTTTTGTTTGAAGAAAAGTAGAGAAGAAAAGTTGGGGCGAAAAGAAAGCCCGACCTTGCGGAGTTGCAAAGCCGGGCGTGTCGCAAAAGATAAAGGGTAGTTTAAGTTCTTGTTTGATACCTTTGCCGTGAATTCAAAAACGCATCATGATGAAAACAAATTACGAAAACATTGCCATGCTTTTGCAGAATGGCACGTCTGTGAAGATTTATGCGGACAATTTCTCCGTTTCAAACATTAGACTGCTGGCACAAACTGCTGTCAAGCATGGAGCGGTATTGCATCTTGTTGTCAATCCCGACAACATTCTTGCAGACAACCTCAAGCTCATTTCGCAGGATGGACGCAAAAACATCTTTGTTGAGTTTGTCTAAAACCCTTTACCCTTAGTTCTTTCGTACACTGCCTCTCTGTCGGTGTCCACGTTCTTGATGCGGAACTGCACGGCACACCTGTCCGGGATAGTGTCGGGCAGTTTCGCTGCAAGCCGGGCTATAACCTCGTCAATGTTGCTGAAACCAATGTCGCTTACTTCGGCCAGTACCTCGCCACGGTAGTACGCCCTTGCATAAATCATGTACTTTGGCGCAATACGGAACATCGTGTCCTTGCGTTCTTCCACATCGTGCGCCAAGCCCTGCTTGCTCTTTGCCGTGCTGAAGAAGATGAAGTCAATCACTTTTGCGTTCAGTTCCCATGCAGGGGAGAAGTCCAGCTTGATGTAGCCGCGCGTGATGGTGCGTCCGTGCGAGTGGTTCATGGCAAAAGCCACCTCGTCAATGGTCGCTCCGCAGTCGTTCTGCGCCACCGTTCCCCAAGTATGGCGGAATGTGTACGCCCTGTATTGCTTTTCCTTGGGTATGCCCAGACTCCTGCAAATCTGCTTGATGCCGTTGTTCACACCTGCACAGAACGAGTCGCTGTCGCAAAAACGCTTGTGGAAACGGAACAGATAAGGGTCGTTAGGCTCTGCTAAGTATTTCTCCATCAGCGGCTGTATCACAGGCTCAACCCTCATTTCGATGTACGCATCATCGGTGCGCGTCTTTTTCGTCTTGGCTCTGTTGTAGCACAAGCAGCCGTTTCGGTAGTTCTCTTTCTTCATCTCGAAGAGGTCAACCGTGTTGATACCTGCAAGGCAAAGTATCATCTTCGACACGTCACGCCCAATCTCGGGCAATGGATCAATCATTTTCGTCTCGGGCAATGGGGCAGCGAAGAACACGCGGCACTCCTCCAGGCTGATGGCAATCTTTGCCGTGCGGTCAGCCTGTGGTATCTTCACCTTGCCCCAAGGGTTCGTCTTGATGCGGATAACTCCGTTGTCGTAGTCGTTGTATTCCGCCACGGCAGCACGGAACACCTGCCTCATGCATACCGGGTACATCTCCTTTGCCCTGTGCGTCTGTTCCAACGACTGCACCCACAGGTTCACGAAAGTGGAGGTGAGTTGCCCGAACATCACCCTCGTTGTCCCTGCAAACCGCTCCATGTGCTGGAGTGCCAGCTTGTAGTTCTTCGCGTTCCTCAACTGTCCGTTGTCAATCATGCGGTTTATGTGCAGGTGCGCATAGTCCGAAAAGCACAAGTCCTCGTCCTCCTTGGTCACATACTCGATTATCTGCTTGACCGTCCACTTTGAACTATCCACACGGTTGAGCAGTTTCGTGAAACGGAGTATGCGCCTCATGCAATACTCATTCACGAAAGGGTCGGTGATGTCATTGCTCTTGTCGAGATAGTCTTTCGTAACAACCTTGTCGGTCTTGATGTATCCGGGCTTGCGGTTCTGCATCACCCGAATGTACACTTGGAAGAAACCGTCTTTGCGCGGTCTCCTGATTACTGGTTTAAACATTGCCATTGTCTCTGTATTTTTTTGTTATTCAAAAATCATGTGTAAGCATTGGTAAGCGCATCATGCCGATTTGGTGTAAGTTTTGGTAAGCAAACCCTACACATTCTGCATGATTATCGTGCAGAATGTGCAGACCCCCTAAAAACAACTTAGGCGGCAAGCCTCTTTATTATCAGAGACTTACCGCCTAACTCGTTAGTTACG